>RCUJ01001025.1_pt1 | contig 15584 bp, 14 predicted proteins | sample 2166321 | NCBI WGS metagenome assembly RCUJ01 (sample SAMN09932808, study PRJNA488358) | compost metagenome | feature: garden; material: soil; isolation source: compost soil in an enriched community after 118 h of incubation | place: Germany: Experimental Botanical Garden Goettingen | collected... | reverse complement strand
TAACGCCGGTAAGGTGTATGGTCCAAAGCAGGTTGGTCTTCTTTGGACGGCACGTCATGTCCGCTTATCTGCGCAGATTGTCGGCGGTGGGCAAGAGCGCGGTCTTCGTAGCGGCACTGAGAATGTTGCTGGAACGGTCGGTTTTGCAAAAGCGCTTGAACTCGCCGAGACGCACCGTAAATACGAAGCTGATCGACTAATGCAGCTACGCGATACCCTACAGACGAAGCTGGTGGACGCCTTTCCTGACGCTGTCGTCTCTGGCTACCAGAAGCATCGCTTGGCTGGACATCTGCATATCTCATTCCCATCAATTGACGCCGAGCGTGTTGTTTTTGGTCTTGAGGCGCGCGGCGTCCTTGTTGCTACCGGCAGCGCCTGTGCAGCAAATAAAGGCACTCGTTCACATGTACTTGAAGCGATCCACCTGCCAGAGCACGTTGCTGATGGGAGTCTACGGCTAACGCTTGGACATTTATCAAACGAAGATAATATCAACCGTGCAGCTGAGATTATTGTTGATGTTCTGCGTACTGAGTATGCCAGGCTAGCCCGATGAAATCGTTGATTATTGGAATTTTAGTGATCGCCGTGATTATCATTAGTCTTGGCATCTACTTGGCGCCAAATGACCTCGCGGGATGCGGACAGGGGCCAACGGGTGAAGGCAAGTGTAAAAAGGTGGACGCGATCATTGCAGTGAGTGGCGGCGACACGCCGGCACGTACCAATGAGGCCGTGCGTCTCTACCAACAAGGCTGGGCGAGCAGCCTGATTTTCTCTGGTGCGGCTCAAGATAAGTCTGGTCCGAGTAATGCCGCTGTGATGCGTGAGGAAGCAATCGCTGCCGGTGTTCCAGCGTCGGCTATTATGATTGAAGAGCAGGGTGAGACGACAAAGCAAAACGCCGACAAGACCCAGCAGCTCCTTGAAGAGGAGAATATTAATACCGTTATTCTAGTGACGAGCGCCTATCATCAGCGCCGCGCTGGACTTGAGTTCTCGGAGCGATCAGCCGGCAAGGTAACGGTCATTAATCATCCAGTTTCTAGTGACAAGCAGTGGTCGGCGTGGTGGTGGCTTACGCCAGGGGGCTGGTATCTTGCGGTCGGTGAATTTATAAAGATTATGATGTTTTATGTAGGAGTGACCCGGTAATGCGAGTATATGTTGGAATGAGTGGCGGTGTTGATAGTAGTCTGACGGCTGCCCTCTTAGTTGAACAAGGTCACGATGTCACAGGTGTCTATATGAAAAACTGGACGCAAGACCTACCCGGTATGAAGTGTCCGTGGGCCGACGACCTGGCTGATGCAAAGCGAGTGGCTGTTCAGCTCGGCATCGATTTTAAGGTCTTCGACTTTGAACGTGAGTACCGCGATAAAGTGGTCGACTATATGATTAACGAATATACGGCCGGCCGTACTCCTAATCCAGATATTATGTGCAACCAGGAAGTGAAGTTTAAGCTGTTTCTTGAGGCTGCCCTTGATGATGGAGCGGATATGATCGCTACTGGTCACTACGCACAAGTAGAAGACGGCGTCCTTAAGATGGCGGTTGATACCAATAAGGATCAGACCTATTTCTTGTACCGCGTAACGGGTGATGCACTGCAAAAAACACTCTTTCCACTCGGCGGCTATACGAAGCCGACAGTTCGTGAAATGGCTGAAGCGCGCGGTCTGTTTACAGCAGCAAAGAAGGACTCTCAGGGGATCTGTTTCGTCGGTAAGGTTGGTATTCGTGAATTCCTTTCAGAATACGTTGAGCAAAAGCCGGGGAAGATCATCGATAAAAAGTCGGGCAAGGTGCTCGGACACCACGACGGCGCAATTTTCTATACGCTGGGTCAGCGTCACGGTCTCGATCTTGGCGGCGGTCTGCCGTATTATGTTGTCGGCAAGGACATGGCTGAAAACGAAGTCTATGTTACGACCGATCTTAATGATGCGACACTTTGGAAAACAGACGTTCAGCTTGGTGCTGTTCATTGGATTAATGCCGCTCCAGAGTCTGGAGTATTCCAGGTTCGTATTCGTCACCGTGCACCGCTGATTAATGCCGACCTCGGCTTTGATGGTGATCTTGTGACCCTGAAGCTCCACGATGAGCAACGCGCAGTAGCGAGCGGTCAATCTGTCGTGATTTACCGAGACGACATCTGTTTGGGCGGCGGCATTATCTTGTAACTGCTCATGCCTATTGTTACAATAGGGCTATATGAAAAAGGCGTGGGCGCAACAACAACGAGGGTTCACGATTGTCGAGCTTCTTATTGTCATCGTTATTATCGGTATTTTGGCGGCGATTACTATCGTTGCCTATAACGGTATTCAGACCCGTGCTAAAAATACTCAGCGGCAATCGGATATTGCGACCATCGCCAAGGCACTTGAAGTATATTACGCCGACAAGGGTCAGTATCCAGCAGGTAGCGGTTCGACAACGATCAACGCTTCCTGGAGCACCACAGCTGATGCCAGCTGGCAGAATTTAGTCACTACTATGCGGCCATATGTGAGTACACTCCCGCCAGATCCGACGAGCACGCCGGGCGGTAACGTGACCGGCTCGACGGCAAATATCTATAACTATGCATACTACGCCAACACCAGCACCTTCTGCGGGGCGCAACCTTATCAAATGTATATTATTGTCTACCGGGTTGACGGCGCACAGCAGAATTATTTTGAAGGTAACTGTTCAACCAATGTTCTTTACTACGGCTCATCAAGTAATTACCGGGTTGTGCGCTCATGAGTCGATCTCGTAGCGGCTTTACCATCGTCGAGCTCCTGATCGTCATCGTGATTATCGGCATTCTGGCGGCGATTACGATCGTTGCTTATAACGGTATTCAGAACCGTGGCAATGATAGCCGACGAGATAGCGATGTGTCGCAGCTAAAGAAGGCACTCGAGATGTACAAAGTCGATAACGGTGCGTATCCAGCCGTGTGTGGCGCGGATGGATCGGGCTGCACGGTGAGTAACCTGGCTTCGGCCTTGTCGCCAAAATATATCGCAACCGTACCTCAAGATCCAAAGTCTCCTGGTACGCTCTATTCCTATGTCCGCGGCAATGCTGATTCGTACGGCATGCTGATTTACTATGAGTCGAAGGCGGTGTGTAAGACCGGCGTGAACGTCAACACCGGCTGGTGGGGATCGTCTGTTCCAGTCTGCTAGCTAACGAGCGGTTTGCCATCTGTTATAATTGAAAGATATGAACGCTCAACAAATCCGTAACGCCTATCTTCAATTTTTTAATGATCGCCAGCATGAGATTATTGCCCGCGCACCACTCATGCTCAAGGATGATCCAACGACACTATTTACAGGTAGCGGCATGCAGCCGCTACTACCATACCTTCTTGGACAAGAGCATCCAAAAGGTAACCGACTCGTCGACAGCCAGACCTGTCTTCGCGCTCAAGATATCGAAGATGTTGGCGATAACCGCCATACGACCTTCTTTGAGATGCTTGGTAACTGGAGCATGGGTGATTATTTTAAAGAGCAGCAGATTCGTTGGTTCTTTGAATTCCTCACTGATGTTGTCGGACTTGATCCAAGCAAGATCTACGTCACCTGTTTCATCGGTGACGAGTCTCATGGTATTCCTCGCGACGACGAGGCGGCTAGTATTTGGCAACAAGTCTTTGCCGAAAAGGGTATCGACAATAAGATTGTTGAGCTTGGTAGTGCTGAAAATGGTGACAAGCTCGGTATGCAGGGTGGTCGTATCTTCTTTTACGACGATGGCGAAAACTGGTGGAGTCGCGGTGGCGGACTTGATAAAACGCCAATCGGCGACCCGTGTGGTCCTGACAGTGAAGTATTCTACGACTTCGGCCCGCAAAATCATGCCGCAGGCTATGGTCTAGCTCACCCAGCGAGCGATAGTGGTCAGTTTATGGAGATTGGTAACCAGGTCTTCATGCAGTATCGCCGTCTTGACGATGGCAGCTTTGAGCCTCTTGCGCGCAAGAACGTTGACTTTGGTGGTGGCCTTGAGCGTATCGCTGCAGCGCAGATTGACAGTCCTGATGTTTTCCGTATTAGCCTCCTATGGCCGATTATCGAGAAGCTACAGAGCCTCAGCGGCAAGAACTACGAGAGCCATACTGAAAGTATGCGTGTGATTGCTGATCACCTCCGCGCAGCAACCTTCCTTGCGGTTGACGGCGTCGTGCCAGCCAATAAAGAGCAGGGCTACGTTATGCGCCGCTTGCTACGTCGCGCGATTCGCTTCGCGTTCGATCTTGGTATTGAGCAGAACTTCTTTGAAGAAATCGTCCCAGTCATTGCCGACCTCTACCATGAAGATTATCCTGAAGTTGCCGCAAACCGTGACACCGTCATCGCCGTGCTTGCAAAGGAAGAAAAAGTCTTCCGTCAGACACTGCGCAAGGGGCTGAAGCAACTTGAAAAATTCTCAGCAGACGGACTCACTGGTACGGAATTATTTACCCTCTACGATACATTTGGCTTCCCTGTCGAACTCTCAACTGAAGAGGCCTACAAACAGGAAATTACACTGTCGGCTAACTGGCGACAGGAATTTAATGACAAGATGGCAGAGCAGCGTGCTCGTAGCCAGACAGCGGCAAAGGGTACCTTTAAGGGTGGCCTTGGTGGTCAAACACTACAGCATAAAAAGTATCATACGGCGACACACCTAATGTACGCCGCATTGAAGCAAGTGGTCGGTGACCACGTTACGCAACACGGTAGCAATATTACCGAAGAGCGACTTCGCTTTGACTTTAATAACGACGTAAAGGTGACACGCGAGCAGCTCGATGAAGTTGAACGCCTCGTTAATGAATGGATCTCATGGGATCTTCCTGTTTCGTTCCAGGAATACCCGACTGACCAGGCGTTCGACATGGGTGCGATTGGTGCATTTGGAGATAAGTACGGCGAAACCGTGAAAGTCTACAAAATGGGCGATGAACCACGTCGAGTGAGCTTCGAAATTTGTGGCGGCCCCCACGTTGATCATACGGCGCAGCTCGCCGAGGACAACAAGGTGTTTAAGATCACTAAAGAAGAGGCAAGTTCAGCTGGCATTCGCCGCGTTAAAGCAATTCTCGTCTAGATAACGCCGCCGTTTTTGTCAGCATAAGCGCCTTTGGTATATAATGAATATACATTATGGTTTTTGATAAATTTCTCACGGCACGTAAAAATACACAAGATACTGATTACATCGTCGCACTCGATATTGGGACGGAGTTTGTTAAGGCGTTGATCGCTAAGCTGTCAGATGATGAGCTCGAGATCGTTGGTGCCGGACGCGCTCGACAGGACGTCAGTGACATGCACACTGGAGCAATTGCTGACATTGCCGGTGTGGTTCGCAATTGTGAAGCAGCGCTCTCAGAGGCTGAAGACCAGGCTGGTCTACAGGCTAAGCGCGTGGTTATCGGTATTGCCGGCGAGCTTGTTAAGGGTGTAACTAACACAATCCGCTACCGTCGTCCGCAGCCAGATCGTCCACTTGATGTGGCCGAGATGGAATTTATTATCGAGAAAGTTCAAGAGCGTGCTCAGGTAAAAGCGCAGAAGCAAATCGCCCTTGAGACTGGAAACGAAGATGTCGAAGTAAAACTTGTTAACTCGGCACTTGTTAGTATCCATATTGATGGGTACAAAATCAGTAACCCGATTGGCTTCCAGGGTAAAGATGTTGCCGTACAGATCTATACTGCATTTGCACCAATGGTGCATATCGGCGCACTTGAGCGCGTAGCTGATGAGCTGGCACTTGAACTTGTAGCCGTGGCAGCTGAGCCGTTTGCGGTTAGCCGTTCGGTACTAGGCACTGACGCAAGTAGCAACTTTACGGCGATCCTTGCTGACGTTGGTGGTGGTACGACTGATATTGCCGTAGTAAACGACGGTGGCGTTGAGGGTACGAAGATGTTTGGCATCGGTGGCCGAAGCTTTACTCGTACAATCGCCAGCGAAATGGATCTTAATTATAACGACGCTGAGAAGCTGAAGGTAAATATCGACAGCGAGAAGATTAAGCCGAGCGTCGCCAAGCAAGCGAATGCGGCGATCGACAAGACGCTTGATGTCTGGCTATCTGGCGTTGAGCTAGCACTGAGTGAGTTTGATTCCGTTGACCACTTACCTAACCGCATCTTACTGTGTGGTGGTGGTGCAAGCCTTGACCGTCTGGTTGACGCGCTATCGACTCAGGACTGGTACAAAGATCTGCCGTTTACGAAAAAGCCAACAGTCCATCACATCAGTCCTGATGAGGTGATTGGTATCAAGGACGTTTCAGGTAAAGTAAACGACCATACCTTTATTACCGCCATGGGATTGCTCCGAGTGGGCTATGATACAATAATAGGCAGTAGCGAAAGCGATAGCATTAAAGAAAAACTAAACAGAATCCTTCGAATTTAATTATGAATAAAGATGTTATTTACATTGATGTCGAGGACGATATCACCGCCATTATTGGCAAGGTAAAAAACGCCCAACAAAAAATTGTTGCTCTTGTGCCACCAAAGCGCGTTGGCGTTCTTCAAAGTGCAGTCAATCTTCGTTTGATCGGCCGAACGGCTGACACGAATAATAAGCGGCTTGTGCTTATTACGAGCAACCAAGCGCTGATTGCTCTTGCAGCTGCGGCGAAGATTCCCGTTGCTCGCAACTTACAAAGCAAGCCAGAGCTAGCCGAGATTACCGCGCTTGATATTGACGATGGCGAGGACGTTATCGATGGCTCGAGTCTACCTGTTGGTGACTTGGCGCGTACGGCTGATAATCAGCCGTCTTCAAAAGATGCAGCACTCGATAAGGCTGTTGGTGATATTAATAAGCAAGAAGCATTTACAAAACGCGCCGTGCCAAGTGCGGCTGTACTTGCGGCGCGACCGAACGTGAAGAAATCGAATCAAAAAGTACCAAACTTTAATTCCTTCCGTAAGAAATTCTTCCTCATTATTGCGGGCGGCGTCCTGCTACTTGCCTTTTTGATATGGGCGATTTGGTTTGCTCCACGTGCGACAGTGGTAATCACAGCGCAGACGACGGCAACGACAGTAAGTGAAAAGGTCACGCTTGATCCAGCAGCGGAGACGGACTTTGCCGCTAACCGTGTTCATGCTCTCGTTCAGCAACAAAAGAAACAACTCAGTGTTGATTTCGATGCGACTGGTACGAAAGATGTAGGCGAAAAGGCTACCGGTACAATGAAGATTACACGCTCTGGTGTGTCTGACTCTTCATCGACCATCCCAGCGGGTACAGGCTTTAGCAGCGGTGGATACACCTTTATGACAACCGAAGCAGTGACAATACCACCTTCAGCTATCCAAGGCACAAGCCTCGTGGCAGGTTCTGCAACGGCTGGCGTTCGAGCAGCTGACATTGGGGAAGAATATAACCTCTCTGCACGTGCCTACCAATCATCAATCGCTGGCTATAGTGGACAGGGAAGCAATATGACCGGCGGAACAAAGCGGCAAGTAAAGGTCGTGACGGCGAGTGATATTCAGGCGGCAGCAACGAAACTTGCTGAGCAAAAAGACGAGACTGTCAAAGACCAGTTGCGACAGGCCTTTAGCCAGGACGTGACAGTGATTGATCAGAGCTATACTGCGTCTCAGGCTGCACCAACCTCAGTGCCTGCAGTTGACCAAGAAGCGACCGGCAAGGCTAAACTAACGAGTGAAGTGACGTATACATTGCTTGGTATTACAAAAGCAGATCTCAATACGTACCTTGATGCTGGACTCAAGAAGCAACTCGACAGCAAGGGCGATCAGCGTGTCTATGAGAACGGCAGCGATAAAGTAACCTTCGCGCAGTTTAATGTATCAGATGCTGGCTCAACCGTACTACTGAGCGGGACTGGCAAGATTGGTCCAAATATCGAGGATGCAGCGGTTAAGGAGCAATCTAAAGGTAAACGCTACGGTGATGTGCAGTCACAGATTGAATCAATTCAAGGCGTACGCGATGTTGATGTAAAGTTCTGGCCATTCTGGGTGACAGTCGTTCCAAACGATGTTAATAAAGTGAACGTTGAATTCAAGCTCAATGAGTCATAAGCGTTCGTTTCTCTGTCTCGATGTTGGTGAAAAGCGTATCGGTACAGCTGTTGGAGACGATAGTATACGACTAGCCGTGCCATTTGAGACGATTGAAGTGGACGGCAGTGAAGTAAAAGAAATAGCGCGTCTCGCGGTAACTGAATCGGCAGACGCAATTATTGTGGGCTACCCGCGCAACCAGTCGGGTGAGACAACTGCTCAGACGGCGTACGTTGAAGACTTTGCACGTCAGCTGACCGATATTGCCGAGGTGATCTTTCAGGATGAATCACTAACAAGTGTGATTGCTGAAGAGCGACTCAAAAGCTACAAAAAACCCTATACAAAAGGTGATATTGATGCCCAAGCGGCGGCAATTATCCTACAAGATTATTTGGAGCAGCTCGCATGAATGACATTTTGCCACCAAACCGACAGCGACCACAGGCTCCTCAGGGGCCTCAAGATCCGCGCCCTCTGCAGCGGCCAGCTCCGGCGCCGGTAACAATAGCCCCTCAGGTAGATCAGCCATCTCAGCCTCTGCAGCCTGTGGGCACGCCCGAGCCAACTCAACCGCAGCCACTGGCGATTGCTCCGAAACGCTCAATGTCGCTCGGCAAGCGAATAGCTCTTATTATTACAGGTCTTCTCGTACTATTCGCTCTTGTTGGTATTGCTGCGTTTGCCTGGTACCAGCATGAACTTTCTCCTGTATCGAGTGACGAGAATGTCAGTCGTGTACGTGTAACTATTGAGAGCGGTACGACACCCGATGAGATTGGATCACTGCTTGCTAGCGAAAAGGTAATTAGAAATACGACGGCATTTGAAGTGTATACCCGTTTAAGCGGTACACGTAATAAACTACAAGCGGGAACATTCAGCCTATCTCCGCATGAATCAACAGCTGCAATTGTCGATCATCTTGTCGCTGGTAAGACAGATCAATTCTCAATTACCTTCCTCCCTGGCGCAACCGTAACGGAGAATAAGAAAGTATTCTTAGCTGCTGGCTATGAGCAATCTGAGATTGAGTCAGCATTCGCTCAGCAATATACTGAGCAGGATTCGCCGCTGTTTCGCGATAAGCCCGCCTCGGCTGACCTAGAGGGGTATATCTACGGAGAAACCTATACGTTCTCTGCCGGCAGTACGGTTAAGCAGATCTTGCAGCGTACGTTTGATGAATTCTACGCTGCTATTAGTGCAGATGGTATTATCCCCGGTATCGAATCACAGGGACTGAATCTTTATCAAGGGATTATTATGGCTTCAATCATTCAGAGAGAGGTGCCGAACGCAGTTGACCAAAAGCAAGTTGCGCAGATATTTTTGAAACGCTACCGCGAAGGTATGGAGCTTGGCTCTGACATCACTGCGTATTACGGTGCAGATAAACTAGGTGTGCCGCGTACTGTGGCTGTCGATTCACCATATAATACTCGCATTAAAGTAGGACTTCCTCCGGGGCCGATTGCAACGCCAGGCTTGACGGCGCTACAGGCAGTTGCCATGCCAACCGAAGGTGATTATGTCTACTTCTTGAGTGGCGATGATGACGTTACTTACTATGCTCGCACTAATGAAGAGCATGAGAAGAATATTGTCGATCACTGTACTGTAAAGTGTGCAATGGAGTAGTATTTGACAAAATAAACATTTTATAAAATAAATTGACTTATTTTACAACAATTGATACACTTATATAAGCACATTTATGACTTCAGCTACTAAATGTCAGTCAACGACTGCATGCGCGAGTGGGAAGTGTGAATCATGAATGAGCCTGCCAATAAATGTCGCACGGGTACCGAAAAGAACTTTTTACCTAATACTAATTAAATAATCGGTCGACAACGTACCCCGTTCTATTTGCGAGAAGAAAGACAAAGTAAGGTAGACGCCCTTGTAGTAATACGAGCGGCAGGAGAACGATAATTCGTAATCATCAGAATGCAGTGAGTTCGTCTCACTCATCAACAGTTGCCCTAAAGCAGCAGGTGTTTGCCCAACACCGTAAAGGCCGTAAGGCTAAGGGTATGCCAAAGTCGAGCACAGTTGCTGCCTACACCGGCGTATTTCTTTTAGTTATCTCATTGGTTGCCGTTGGCTACCGTCCGCCACAGTCGTATGACGAGTTGGCGAACGCTACCGGTGTATCTAGTGCAGTAACACCCCCTCCTGTCGTATCATCAAGCGCCCCATCTGTAGATGAGATGGTCGCTGTAAACCTCGCTGCTAATCTTGCAGAGACAACTGATATGCCAGTTGCCCCAATTCTTGCCAACCTGTCTGTCACGATGACCCAGAAAGATGATCTTTCACAATCTGACGACACACTTCTTAGCAAGGCACAAATCGTTCAGCCTACCTCATCAAGCCGTGGTATGAAAACCTATGTTACAAAAGCATCTGACACAGTTGATCTTGTCGCTGCGCAGTATGGTCTTCGTAACGAAACGATTAAGTGGGCAAACAACCTCACATCAGATCTACTCGAGCCTAATAAGTCACTTATTATCCCATCGACTGACGGTGTTGTTTATACCGTAAAGGATGGCGATACGCTTGAGTCAATCGCTGAGAAGTATAAATCAGATACAGCACGTATCATCCTCTTTAACGACCTTGAGCTATCTAACATCAGTACGGGTCTTCAGATTATCGTTCCTGATGGACAGCTTCCTGAGACAGAACGCCCTGGATACGTTGCACCACGTCAGGTGACAACATCACAGAGCTTCAATTACGGCTATTCATACGCATCATACACAGGAAACGGTAGTTTCATGTACGTAAACAGCGCAGGTACATCTGGTGGTAATAAGAATTACTATGGACAGTGTACATGGTACGCATGGGAGCGTCGCCAGGCTATCGGTCGTCCGCTTCCAGGCATGGTGCTTGGTAACGCCTACTCATGGGCCTCAACGCTCGGTTCTGCGGGCTACCTCGTAAACCATACGCCAGCTGTCGGTGCTGTCTTGCAGACATCAAGCGGTGGTGGTGGTTACGGACACGTTGCTATCGTCGAGAGTATTAGCGCTAACGGTGATGTAACTGTTTCGGAAATGAACTTCATAGGCAATAACGTCGTAAGTTCACGTACGATTCCAGCCGGTTCTGCTGCCTCATTTAACTACGTTCACTAGGGTCAATCTGGCCGTTTATCAATCGCCTCTGTTAAAACAGGGGCGATTTTGCTATACTAAAGAGAATTATGTTCGTCGACACAGCAAAAGTATTCATTCAAGCCGGTAAAGGCGGTAACGGAAACGTTTCGTTCCGTCATGAGATATACATCGATAAAGGTGGTCCAGATGGTGGCGATGGCGGTAAAGGCGGCGATGTTGTCTTCGAGGCATCGGAGAATGTTAACACGCTGATCGACTTTCGTTTTAAGCCAGAGCTAAAGGCTGCTCCTGGTAAGAATGGTTCTAAACAGAATATGCGCGGTAGGTCTGGTGCTGATTTTGTCGTTAAAGTCCCGATGGGCACGATTGTTAAGCGTAATGGTGAAGTTATTGCAGATCTAACCGAAAACGGACAGCGTGAGATCATTGCCAAGGGCGGTGATGGTGGATTCGGTAACGCGCACTTTAAATCGTCAGTTCGTCAGACGCCACGTATCGCTGAGCTTGGTGAGCCGGGTGATACCTTCGAAGGTGAGCTTGAGCTTAAGCTTCTCGCCGACGTTGGACTCGTTGGATTCCCAAATGCCGGTAAGTCAACCTTCCTCAGTGTCGTAAGTAATGCTCGTCCTGAGATTGCAGATTATGCCTTTACGACCCTAACCCCAAATCTTGGCGTTGCAGATATCGACAGTAGTAGCTTGCTGATTGCCGATATTCCGGGCCTCATCGAAGGCGCAAGTGAAGGCAAGGGTCTTGGCGACGCATTCCTTCGCCACGTAGAGCGTACAGCAGTACTACTGCATCTAATCGATATCTATACAGACGATATTGCAACGGCTTATACGACAATCCGTACGGAGCTTGAACGCTATAGCCCGGAGCTTACGACTCGACCTGAAGTTATTGCACTGACAAAGTCAGAAGGTATGGACGAAGAAATTATTGATATGCAACGCGATGCTGTTAAGCAGGTTGCTGGCGAAAACGCAGAAGTCTTTATCGTGTCTTCGAGTGCCCACCAGGGTCTGACTGAAGTACTGCGCGCGCTTCGAGATAAGGTGCAAGCTGTACGAACAGAGGCGCTTGAAAGTGCTCAGTACGAAGAGCTTGATGCTGAGGATATTGAAACGATCTCACTGGGCGAAAACCAGATCGCTGAAGCATGGTCAGTTGAAAAAGATGCTGAAACTGGCGAGTTTATTGTTCGCGGCGACAAAATTGAAAAGTTTGCACGCCGTACGAACTTCGATGGATTTGAGAACGTCAATCGCCTTCGCGATATTATGAACAAGATGGGTATTAACCACGAGCTATCTCGAGCTGGCGCAGTGGGCGATAGTGTTATCCGTATCGGCGATAGCGAATTTACGCTTCTCGAACAGCAAGACGACTAGTCGCTTAATGCTACGCCGTCAGTCACGGCTATAAAGCAATAACTGTTATACTAGGTATAATGCCTAAGACATTCTTTTTCTACGACCTTGAAACATCCGGCTTGAGCGCTCGCGATGCGCGTATTATGCAATTTGCTGGTATTCGCACAGATATGGACCTAAATCCGATTGGAGAGCCGTACAATGTGCTCGTACGGCTTAATGACGATACTTTGCCAAGCCCAGAGGCACTAATGGTAACAGGGATCACGCCGCAAGAAACGGTTGCAGATGGGTATAGTGAAGCGGAGTTTGCCAAACTGCTAATCGATGAGGTGTTTACACCAGATACGATCGCAACCGGCTTTAATAGTGTTAGCTTTGATGATGAGTTTGTTCGTCATTTGCTGTGGCGTAATTTTTACGACCCTTACGAGTGGAGCTGGAAAGACGGTCGGTCGCGCTGGGATTTGCTGGACGTCGTTCGTATGACCCGCGCTCTTCGTCCAGATGGCATCGTCTGGCCAGTGGTTGACGGCAAGGCAACCAATCGCCTTGAGCTGCTTACGAAAGAAAATGGTATCGATCATTTTAAAGCGCACGATGCGCTGAGTGATGTTGAGGCATTGATTGCCGTGACAAAGCTTATTAAAGAAAAACAGCCGCAGCTCTACGAGTATCTTCTAAAGCTTCGCGACAAGTCGGAAGTAAAGAAGCTCGTTAACCTAGATGATAAAAAGCCGTTCGTCTATACGAATGGCCGCTATGATGCCGAACACGACAAGACGACTGTGGCATTCCCGCTTACTGCAGGAAAGAATGGCAGCGTGGTCGTCTATGACCTGCGCTACGATCCAGCTCAGGTAGTGAACTTGAGTCCTGATGAGCTAAAGAAGAAGTTCTACGCATCATGGGAAGAGCGTCAGACAGATGGCTTTATAAAACTTCCAATTAATGAGCTGCAGTATAACCGCGTGCCGGCAGTTGCCCCTCTTGGTGTCCTTGAGCAGGCCGATGGCTGGAATCGTATTCATATAGATCAAGCGACGATCGAAAAGCATAAGTCGGCACTACTGGCCGCTCCTCATTTTGCCGAAAATATCCGTAGTTTATTTGAGAACCGAGCGGAGTTTGCTAAATCTGCCGATGTCGAGGCGCAGCTCTATGACGGCTTCGTGGGTGATCGTGATCGCCTGTATATCGAATCGGTTCGAAATGCGAGTGAACGCGAGTTAGCTGATTTCCATCCGTCCTTTAGTGATGAGCGACTTGAGCCACTGCTACTTCATTACAAAGCACGAAATTTTGCAAAGACTCTTAGCCAAGACGAAGCTCGTACTTGGGAAGCATGGCGCAGTGCTCGTATTACTAAGCAATTACCGAGCTTTATGAAATCTCTACAGGCGATCGCAGCTACAGAACAGGATGATGCTAAACAATTCATTCTTCAGGAACTGCAACTTTGGGCAGAGAGTATCCTACCTATTGATATGTCCGATCAAGATAGTAGCGACGAAGTTTAGATTTGGCCAAAACGGCGACGTGGCATACGTGCCTTATGAGCAAGGTGTGTCTTGATGAGGCGACGGATTACGACGCTGTGCCGTGTTTTCATCGCAATAAATCGTACGACAATAAGAGCTGTAGTGATGCTTACGAGGGCCAGCATAGTAGAGGCAGGAACACTGTAGCTTGTGCCTGGAATCTGGCCCATAAGTACAAACATAGCCAGCGCACTAAATACGCCAGATTCCGCTAAAATAACGGTACAAAGAATGATGCTACTGGTGATAATAATAGATTTTTTCATAGATAAGTTCTCAACTGTTAGTACTATAGTAACCTCGGTGACAATATGCAACGATAAGCGTCATAGATTGACAGAATAGAAGTCCGCGGGCATAATTGCACTGTCTAACACACGGTTAGACCTTTCGAGAAATGAGAACTCACGATGAAGTGTGTACGTACCTTGCTTGTCGTTACCGTTCTTGTTGCGTTGGTTGGGTGCACGACTGCTCCGGCTGTCCAGGACACCTCTTCGGCCCAGACGCAGACTAAGAATGTATCAGTTGCTTCTGTTGCTCAGAACTACTCGATGATCAGGTACGCTGATGAGCGTATCATTGTTTTCATCTTGGTCGATGAGCCCAATTTCACGCTGATCGGAGATCAGATTGAAGCCGATTGGACGAAAAAGCCAAATGGCTTGCCGCTGACTCGGGACGAGGCTGTGCGGGTGCTTGGAGACGACAAGACGACGGGTGTGGACGCAAAATTACGTCCAACAGAGAAAGGTAGCGAATTTTATTGGGTGACAACATCCGATAGAGTAAAAGCGTTACTCCGTGAGTTCTAATCTGGCCCACGTGGCAACTCGAGAGCAGCCCCCGACCCACCTTGCGTCTGCAGGGAGGGCCGGGGCTCTTTCATTGTCTGGGTGGTGGAAAGTGACCATGAAAACATGGTATAATTAGGCGTTATGCCAGAGTTTATTCGTGTTACCGGTGCTCGTGAGCACAATCTAAAAAATGTTAGCGTTGATATCCCGCGCGATAAGTTAGTCGTGATCACGGGACTATCTGGAAGCGGTAAGTCATCGCTTGCATTTGACACTATCTACGCTGAAGGGCAGCGCCGCTACGTTGAAAGTCTCAGTAGCTATGCGCGTCAGTTCCTGGGTATTATGGACAAGCCCGATGTTGAATCAATCGATGGGCTGAGCCCGGCCATTTCGATCGATCAAAAATCTACCAGCCGCAACCCGCGTTCAACCGTTGCGACTGTTACTGAAATTTATGACTATATGCGTCTCTTGTTCGCGCGTATTGGCGTGCCTCACTGTCCGGTGTGTGGCAAAGAAGTTTCTCGTCGTACACCACAAGCAATTATCGATGAAATCATGAAGATAGACGAGGGGACTCGCTTAATGATCTTGGCGCCGATCGTCAAAGATAAAAAAGGCGAGTTTGCACATATTCCTGAACAATATCGCCGATTAGGATTTGCGCGTGC
>RCUJ01001024.1_pt1 | contig 15597 bp, 13 predicted proteins | sample 2166321 | NCBI WGS metagenome assembly RCUJ01 (sample SAMN09932808, study PRJNA488358) | compost metagenome | feature: garden; material: soil; isolation source: compost soil in an enriched community after 118 h of incubation | place: Germany: Experimental Botanical Garden Goettingen | collected... | reverse complement strand
ATTTTAAAACTTACTATTCCGTAATCCATTTCAAATACCTGACCCGAAATAGACTTAGCACTATCTGAAATCAGAAAATTAGCCATAGTAGCCACTTCTTCCGGTTTCAAATAGCCTTTCATGGGGTGTCGTTCCACCATGTTTTCTTTCATACGGTCATTTCGTAAAATATTTGCCGAAAGAGATGTTTCGGTAATCGTGGGAGCAATGGCATTGATGCGTACTACCGATGCTAATTCTGCTCCCAACGATTTCACTAATCCTTCCACTCCCGCTTTGGCTGTAGCAATGCTGGCATGAAAAGGCATTCCTAATTTAGCCGCCACCGTACTGAATAAAACAATTGACGGATTGGTTCCTTTTTTTAAAACTGGCAAATATTTCTGAATCACTTTTACTGCTCCAATGACGTTGATTTCAAAATCATTTCTGAAATCATCGACGCTCAAACTGCCTATCGGTTTCAAATTGATCGATCCAGGACAATAAATCAAAGTGTCAATATTTTCTATCTCGGGAAGAGCATCCTGCAATACATCCAAAGAATAATGTTTTAGATTTGGATGTGAAAGATCAGGAGCATTTCGGCTGATATTATACACTTTATTATTCTCTAATTGTTGTTGTAAAATAGCGTTTCCAATCCCTTTACTGCCTCCAATAATGACGATCTTTTTCATGTTTGAAATATATTTATGGAACTATCTTTTCGAAATTTTGTTGTTGTTAATCTGTCTCTGTCTGCTGCATTTAAAACGTCCTTCCCGAAAGGCTCGCAATTTTTCATGTTTTGTTTTTCGGCCTTGTACTCTTTCGCGCCACATTTTGAAGCTGGAGGCTTTCATTTCGGCACGCATCAAATCGATGACTTCTTGTTCTTTTAATCCATATTGCAATAGAATCGACTCAAAAGTGGTTCGGTCTTCCCAAGCCATTTCAATGATTCGGTCTTTTTCTAAATCGGTGAATTCTTTTTTCAATCCTGATATTTTTGATATTCATTAACGGCGATTTCTGCTTTCAAATCAAACATCAAATTGTACAATCCGAAAAAAGTTCTGTTCATGTAAATGAAATGTTTCGAACCTCGATTCCCATTCATTTTTTTGAGATTGGTGTCTTTTGAAAAACGTTCGCCTAATTGTGCAATGTTTTCAAAGAATACTTCATCCGAGAAATCGAAAGTTTCGGTTTGAAAGGGCTTGGTAAACAGCGATAATAAATCGTAAAACATTTGTGTGAAATAGGTGATTTCCTCTTTGGTATCGTCTGCTCTTAGGATTTCCAATTCAAATAATTTCTCACGAAAAAGTTTCTTATTATCGATTACTTCTTTGTTGATCAATTCAAAATAAGGAACATAGAATTCGTTTGGAATCTGCTTCATACAACCAAAATCCAAAGCAATCAATTGATTTTCTTTGTTCACCAAGAAATTCCCCGGATGCGGATCGGCATGTACTTTCCTCAAAACATGGATTTGGTACATATAGAAATCCCAAAGTGCCTGACCAAGTCTGTTTCCTATTTGCGGATTGCTGTTTGTATTAGTGAATTCTGAAAGATGAATGCCGCTCATCCAATCCATTGTGATAATTTTCTCCGAAGAGAATTCGGGATAGTAGTTGGGGAAAACCAGATTTTCTATTTTTTTGCAGGCATCCACGACTTCCTGGCTTTGTTTCAGTTCCAATAAATAGTTAGTTTCCTCAATTAGTTTGTCTTCGACTTCCTTGAAATACTTATCAGAATCTTTTCCCTGAAGGTTGAACATTCGGATTGCGATGGGTTTTACCAAGGCCAAGTCAGATGAAATACTGTTGGCAACCCCTGGATATTGAATTTTTACGGCCAGTTTTTTGTTGTCTTTTACAGCCAAATGTACTTGTCCGATACTCGCAGCATTCACAGAAGTGGAGTTGAATTCATCAAAAATTTCATAAGGTGTTTTGCCAAAATTATTCTTGAATGTTTTTAATACTAATGGAGCCGAAAGTGGCGGAACAGAAAACTGGGACAATGAAAATTTCTCGACATATGCCTGAGGTAAAAAACTCTTGTCCATGCTCAACATTTGCGCGACTTTCAACGCGCTTCCTTTGAGGCTTTTTAGTCCGTCATAGATATCTTCGGCATTGTCTTCATTGAGTTTATCACGCGTCAAATCAGAATTAACCATTTTTTCGCCATAATATTTCAGATAATTGACGCCAACTTTTGCTCCGGTTTGCACCAGTTTTGTAGCTCTCTCAATTTTTGAGGTGGGAATATAATCGATGGTTTTCATTATTTGCTGTATATTTTTTCTTTGAAAATAAATTTTCCAAAATCGATTAGACTGTCGATAGGAGTGATGTTCATTAGTTCAAAAGTGGCTTTTACTGATTTCTCTATAAAAATGTCTGTTTTTTCAAAAGCCGGTGAGGCATCTTCTAACCAAAATTTCAGGGTCATTAAAAGTTGAATCCAAGAGGTTTCCTGAATGGCTTTTTCCTGAATTTTTTGAAGCTTTTCCTGTTTGATTCGGTATTCATCCGATATAATGCCAGAGACAAAATCCTTGAAACTGTTTCTCAAATGGGACAATTGCATTAGATTTTTCAGCTGGTTTTGATGTTCTTTCAAGCTCATAACCACATAACTTCTGTTGGCTGCTAATAATTCGAAGAATGTAAAATAAAAACTAAGCATTTTAGTTTTCATATCGTAGGTATCATAGTCTTTGTCTTTTTGTAATAATTCGATTGTTTTTTCTAAAAACAGATTGAAGATTTCTTTTTCAATGCTTTCCAGAGTTCCGAAAAAGGAATAAAATTCGGCTTCCGTAAAACCGTTTAATTTTGCGAATTGATAGACTGACTTTGGTTTTTCCTGATGTTCCAATGTGTAATTCATAAACATTGAAACAATTGTATCTTTTGTGAGTATTACTTTTTTAGTTGCCATTTTTTTGAAGAATTTCAAATTAAAGTGTAAAGGTAATAAATGTTTAACAAAATATTCATAAAGTTAAACAAAATAATTGTTGTATCTTTGTTAGAGATTCAAATAGTTAATAGTGGTTTATCATGAAAAAAAATGTATTGATTAGCGGAGGTTCCGGATTTGTAGGCAGGCATCTTACTGATTTATTGATAAAGGAAGGGTATTCAGTTTCTATTTTGAGCAGAAGCGAAAAAAAACCAATTGGAGATATTTCGTATTATAAATGGGATGTTGGCGGTAATTTTATTGATGAGGCAGCTGTTCTCAATGCAGACTATATTATTCATTTGGCAGGAGAGAACATTGTAGGTCAAAGATGGACAGAAAAACGAAAAGCAGCAATAATTGATAGTAGGGTGCAGTCGGCCCATTTGATTTATAGTGTTTTAAAAAAAAATAATAAAAAAGTGGAGGCCTTTATTTCGGCTTCCGCGATTGGGATTTATGGTGCTGTAAACGGTGACGAGATTTGTACCGAAGAGACTCCGCCAGCGAATGATTTTTTGGGTACTGTCTGCCAAAAATGGGAAGCTTCGGCTGATGAAATCGGAGCGCTTCAAATTAGAACGGTAAAAATCCGTACCGGTATGGTTTTGGGAAGAAATGAAGGTTTTTTAGCCCAATTAGTTCCTATTTTTAAAAAGGGGTTGGGTGCTGCTTTAGGTTCCGGGAAACAATACATGCCTTGGATTCATATTAATGATCTGTGTGCCATGTATTTTGAAGCTGTTGAAAACGGCAATATGCATGGGCCTTATAATGCTGCAATTAATGATAATACAACCAATACTGTTTTCTCAAAAACCTTAGCTAAAATTATTGGATACAGTCTTTGGTTACCCAATGTGCCTGGTTTTTTAATAAAATTGGGAATGGGTGAAATGGCAAAACTTGTTTTAACAGGAAGAAGAGTCTCTTCTGAAAAAATAGAAAAAACAGGTTTTCAGTTTCAGTTTAGAAGTTTAGAGACAGCATTAAGAAATTGTTTATGAAAAACAGCTTTATTGTAAAACAAATTTAAATTGTGTGTTAACGTTTTTTGATATTTTGTTACTCACAATGAATGGAATTTCGATATCGAAGTCATCAGTATTCAAATTGAAATCGGAAGTGAGTTCAACTCCCTCAGTCACTTTTTTGATTTTGGCTTTTATGACAATATTTTTGGTTACACCGTGAATTTCTATTTTTCCTTTTATGAAGTATTCTAATGCTTCTTCACGAATGTTTTTCAAATCAAATTTTTCGATTTTTCCCTTGAAAGTCGCTTTCGAGTGTTTGTCACTTTCCATATAATTTTCATTGAAATGGGTTTTCATTAATTGTCTTTTAAATTGAAATCCCTTGATGATGACAACGCAGGTTAATTTGCTTGTTTTTGGTTCTAAAATGCAAATGGCTTTGTCAGTTGTCCCTTTTACTTCTTCAAAAAAAGGTATGGACGCTTCAAAAGTGATGATTCCAATATTAGTAATCATTCTTTCTTGAGCGAAGCTCCCATAAATTACGGAGAGAAAAAGTAAAAAAGTAATTTTTTTCATAAAGGGGGCATGAATTAAATTACTTAAAGTTACGATTTTTTAATCGCAAAAAACATAGAAATAGTGTTGAAAAAAAGTTAAAAGCTTCAATTTTTATTAGTAAGCTTTTTAGTTTTTTTATTTGAAATCTGAAAATCAAACAAAAAATAATAAACGGTATCATCAAGCACTAGCCCAATTGCACCTGAACGTTATATTTGCTAAAACTGGCAATGGTTTCTATGCTGCTGTAGTTGAATTCTTCTTCGTGAAGTTCCCGTTCTTTTTTTAAATCAATTTGTTTTAAACAATTACTGAATCGGCGAACTTCATCGAGATTTGACAGGATTAGGCCAGGAACAGGGACGCTTAATCCTTCCTTGTTTTTGGCAACCATGGTAAAATACGAAGAGTTGCAATGTTTTATTTTGCCTGTTTGAATGTTTTCGGCTTCCACACGAATACCGATAATCATGGAACTTTTGCCCACGTAATTGACACTGGCTTTCATGGTAACCAATTCACCAACTTCTATAGGCTTCAGGAAATTTACCGTATCGACAGATGCCGTTACGCAATAGTTTCCAGAGAATTTTGAGGCACAGGCAAAAGCAATTTGATCGAGCAGGGACAAAATATATCCTCCATGAATTTTTCCGCTAAAATTGGTATGTGATGGCAGCATTAATTCTGAAATGCTGACATAGGAAGAGGCAACGCTTTTAAAAACAGTATTCATTGTGACTTATTTTTGATTAAATGGTGAAGTCTCTTTTTTTACTGAAGTAACAAAATATCGGGTTTCGCCCCACCAGACAAAAGTTTTATATTTTTCTACATAAGTCAGTTTCACATAATGACCTTGAAGTCCTTTTAAATCTTCAATCACTTTTGCATCTGCATCTAAAACCGAAAAACTAAAAATTTGGGCACCGGAAATTCCCTGGCTCAATTCTCCCTCCCAAGTTTTGATGACCATTCCTTTATGACTTAGTTTGATTAATTCACCGGAACGGATTCCTTCACTATAAGGGACATAATAAATAAAGGCAAAGTAACACAAAAGGGCTAAGGTTATAATTCCAGCAATAATTCCTAAAATTCGTTTCATTGTGTTTGGTTTAGTTTAATAGTTGGTTTTCGTCTTTTTCAGCTCTGTTTAAGATATTTTCCGGAAGTGCTTTTTTTGCTTTGGCACCCATCTTTTTCAATTTTTCGACGCTTACGATTAAGTTTCCTTTTCCTTCTACCAATTTATTCATGGCACCACTGTATTCTGTTTTGGTTTCGTCTATTTTCTTTCCGATTTTAATTAAATCAGCGACAAAACCTTCAAATTTATCATATAAAGCGCCAGCTTGTCGTGCAATTTCCAAAGCATTTTCCTGCTGCTTTTGATTAGTCCACATACTGTCTATCGTTCGTAATGTGGCCAGTAAAGTGGCAGGAGTAACAATCACGATATTCTTCTCAAATGCTTTATTATATAAAGTGGAGTCTTCATTGAGTGCCATGGCAAATGCCGGTTCTATCGGAATAAAAAGCAATACAAAATCAGGACTTTCTATTTGATATAAATCTTGGTAATTTTTGTTTCCTAATTGTTCTACATGTCGTCTGATCGAGTTGACATGTTCTTTTAAAAAGCCGGTTTTCGTATCGTCATCTTCTTCATTAGTATATTTTTCGTAAGCTGTCAGAGATACTTTCGAATCGACAATCATCTTTTTACCATCTGGGAGATTGATGACAACATCAGGGAAAACACGATTTCCGTCCTCGGTTGTAAAGGCTTGTTGTACTTCGTATTCGCGTCCCTTTTCTAAACCTGATTTTTCTAATACTCTTTCCAGTACCAGTTCGCCCCAATTTCCTTGCATTTTACTGTCTCCTTTTAATGCTTTGGTCAGGTTGACAGTTTCCTTGCTCATTTGAATATTCATCTCGCGTAAACCTACTATTTGTTGGCGTAACGCAGCGTGATAATCAATACTTTCTTTGTGGGTATCTTCGACTTTCTTTTCGAATAATTGAATTTTATCCTGCAATGGAGACAGGATATTTTTCATGTTTTCCTTGTTCTGTTCTGTAAATTTATTGGACTTTTCGTCTAATATTTTGTTGGCGAGATTCTCGAATTCTTTGGTGAATTTTTCCTGTAATTTTTCTACTTCTTCTTTTTGTTCTTTGTTGCGCTCCCAAAGATTCTCAAAATCGACTTCTTTTTTAGAAAGTTGAATCGCCAGACTGTCTTTTTCATTTCGAATGTTTTCCTTATCTTCATTTGCAGCGAACAATTGTTTTTCGAAAGCTAATTTGTCGCTCGAAAATTGTTCTTTCTGCTGATTGAATTGAGAAGTTAAAGCAATTAGTTTCTCTTCGAGACTAACTTTTTCCGACTGAAAACGGGCTGAGAAAATGAGTTTTCCAATGAAAATACCAAGGGCGAGAGCAATAATGAAAATCAATAAAAACGGAAACATATTAGACATAGAAATTCTTTTATTTTGAGAAGTAAAAGTAAAGAATAATATCAAAAGTAAAATTTAAAAGGGTAGTATTCTAAAAAAATCTGAATTGGTTTGTCCCATCAATTTTGTTTTTAGCAGTTTGATGATTTTTAATTCAAAATCGTATATTAGCTTAACGATGGTCAAATGAAGTATTTAGTTGGGTTTGTAAATTTAGGGAACGAATTACTTTAGATGATAAATAAGTGATTTTTTTCATTGCATTTGGTGATTTTGTTCGAAAAGTATTTCATCTTAGCAAGCTCGAACAGTTGATTGTAATTAGTCGTTCTAAATAAATTATAAAATGAAATCTATTTGCTTATTATTTCTTGTTATCATTTTCATGGGGACGAAGGCTGCCCATGCGCAAAATGATGACTTCTCTTTTAAGCAAATAGCAACTAATGAAGGTCTCTCCCAAAGCACAGTTAAAACAATTTTTCAGGATAGTAAGGGGTTTATGTGGTTTGGGACGAAGGACGGGCTGAATAGATTTGATGGTTATGATTTTAAGGTATTTAAAAATGATCCTTATAATCGCTTTAGTCTCGGGAATAATTATATTACTGATATTTTAGAAGACCGTGATGGTTATTTGTTGATAGCCACAAGAACAGGATTAGATAAATTTGATAGGAATACAAATAAATTTACCCACTATACTATTGAAGGGATTGTTATTAATGATGTTTTTCAGGACAAATCCGGAAATATTTGGTTGGGGACATCTAATGGTTTATGCCTGATTGATTTACAGGGCCGAAAGTGTAAGTTTTTTGGAAGAGATTTTAATGATGTTTTTAAAAAGAATGACGTAAGAAAAATTACTGAAGATACCGACGGAAATCTGTGGTTGGCTACACACCACGGTCTTGACAGATTTACCTATAAAACCAATAAAATGGTTCATTATCTAAATAATCCTAAAAATCCAAAAAGCATCTCCGGGAATGATATTAGGGTTACTTATACCGATAGTGCCGGTAATATTTGGATTGGTACTTATGGATCGGGAATATGCTTATACAATAAAAAGGAAAATTCATTTAAAAACTTCAAACACAATCCTAACGATCCTAAGAGCCTGTATCGAGATGCAATTTTGTCCATTTCCGAAGATGCTTCAGGTAAGCTTTGGTTTGGTTCGGAAAATGGAGGCATAAGTATTTACACGAAAGAGAAAGGCAATTTCCACAATGTAGTAAGTGATATTAACTACCCACAAAGTCTCAGCGATGTCTCTATACATAGTTTATATCGAGATAATTCAGGGAATATGTGGATAGGAACCTATGCTGGCGGGGTTAATTTTTATCCTAAATATGGAAATAAAATGAATCTCTTTAAGCAGAATCCCCATGATTCTAATTCGCTAAGTTCAGGCAATATTCTTAGTATAGGAGGCGATAGTGAAGGGAATGTCTGGATAGGAACAGATGGTGGAGGATTAAATCTTTTTGATAGAGATAAAAAGACGTTCAAAGTTTTTAAAAGTAATGGTGACAAGAATAACATTAGCAGTAATCATATTTATTCCATAAAGGAAATTGATAGGGATGTCATTGCTATTACCTATTTGCATGAAGGTTTTGATTTGTATAATAAAAGAACCGGAAAATTTACTCATCACCTTCCGCAGGCCAATAATTCCAATAGTTTGACAGGTTCTTCAATACCTTATGCCTATAAAGACAATAATGGAAATCTCTGGCTAGGATCGACAAACTATGGGTTAAATCGGTATAATTTTAAAACTAAAAAATTCACGCATTTTCTTAAAAAAGCTGGAGACAAGAACTCTCTGGTTGGAAATACCATTTATTCCATTTGTCAGGATGGTGAGGGTGCGATGTGGTTTGGCGGAGATGAAGGATTGTGCAGGTATGATGAAACTAATAACCGTTTTGTGCAATACAAAAGCAGCCATAAAGACAAGAACAGTCTTTCGGACAATTTTGTTGAACATTTATTTTTAGATAAGAAGGGAAATCTATGGGTAGGAACAAGAGGAGGTCTGAATCTGTTCGATAAAAAAAACAATGCATTTACCGTGTATACCGAAAAGGACGGCCTTCCCGGAAATATTATTGCCGGTATTTTGGAAGATGAAAAAGGGAACTTGTGGCTTGGAACCAATAAAGGGATTTCAAAGTTTGATCCAGTAAGTAAAAGATTCAGGAATTACGGAATTTTTGATGGGATTCAGGGAAATGAATTCAGACGCAATGCCTGCTACAAAGCGGAGGATGGTGAATTGTTTTTTGGAGGATCCGGAGGGCTTAACTCGTTTTATCCTAATCAAATAAAGGATAATCCCTTTGTACCAGCTGTTTTTATCACAAATTTTCAAATATTTAATAAAGATCTGGTAGTTGGAGGTGAAAAGTCTCCTTTGAAAAAAGATATTAGTGAGACTAAAGAAATTATTCTTTCCTATGAGCATTCCGTTTTCACGATAGAATTTTCGGCTCTTAATTACATCCATCCGGAAAAGAATCAGTTCGCCTATAAGTTAGAGGGTTTTGATAAAAATTGGAATTATTTAGGAGACCAAAGAAAAGCAACTTACACCAATCTTAACCCGGGAACTTATTTATTTCATGTGAAAGCCTCTAATAATGATGGTGTTTGGAATGAAAAAGGAACTACTCTAAAAATTACAATTACTCCCCCTTTTTGGGCCACTTGGTGGTTTAGAATTGTTGTTGTTTTATTAGTTTTTGGTGCTTTATATGGATTTTTCAAATTCAGGGTATCTATATTAAAAGCAAAATATAGATGGGCTAATATTAATGCCAAAAAAGAAGAACTTGAAAAACAAGTCAGAGTCCGAACCGAAGAATTGGTGAATAAATCGAAAGAAGCTGAAACCGCTATGCTAGAGGCCGAACGGGCTAATCAGGCCAAGAGTGCATTTTTGGCTGCGATGAGTCACGAAATAAGAACTCCTATGAATGGTGTGATGGGTATGACCTCTTTATTGGCGAGTACCAGTTTAAGTCATGAGCAGGAAGGGTATGTAAACATCATCAAAACGAGTAGTGACGCTTTATTGGCGGTAATCAATGATGTTTTGGATTTTTCCAAAATAGAAAGCGGTAACGTAGAAATAGAGCGACATGATTTCAACCTGCGCCAGTGTGTAGAAAATGTACTCGATAATTTTGCTGTAAAAGCAACCGAACTGAACTTAGAATTGGTTTGCCAGATTGATTATTCCCTTCCGGTTATGATTGTGGGAGATAGTGTTCGATTGCAACAGGTGTTAATGAATCTGGTTAGCAATGCTTTGAAATTTACCCATAAAGGAGAAGTATTTGTACAGATTCGTTCTGAAAAAGCAGAAGGGGATGACCTTCGGATTTATTTTGAAGTGAAAGATTCGGGTATTGGAATTCCGAAAGATAAACTGTCCCGATTATTTAAGGACTTTTCACAGGTAGATTCTTCGACTACCCGAAAATATGGGGGTACAGGACTGGGTTTGGCAATCAGCGAACGTTTAGTAAAACTAATGGGTGGCGAGGTTAGTGTAAACAGTGAAGAAGGAGGAGGAACGGCTTTTGGTTTTTATATAAAATGTAAAATAGCCAAAGGATCTCCATATCTGTATGATATTTTTGATACCGAAGGGAATGCGGGTAAAAAGATTCTGTTGGTTGACGATAATGCTACCAATTTAAGTGTCCTGAAAGCACAACTGGAAATCTGGAAATTGAACGTAACTCAGGTACTGTCTGCGAAACAGGCGCTTGAAATTCTGGCGCAAGGAGAAATCTTTGATTTGGTTGTTACAGATACACAGATGCCTGATATGGATGGCGTGATGTTAGCTAATGAAATCAAAGCCAAACGACCACAACTTCCAATTATTCTAATGGGATTTATAGAAAATGAAAACAAATTAAAATATGCCCATTTGTTCAAATCGGTTATAACCAAACCGATTAAGCCAACCCAATTGTATGAAGCGATCCAGCAGGAATTGAAGTATCAGGGGCAACAAGTTTTCAAAGAAAAAAGCAAGCAACCACTGTTTCCGGAAGATTTTTCCAGTACTTATCCACTGCGTATTTTAATCGCTGAAGACAATAAGATCAATCAGGTATTAGTCATGCGGATTTTGAACAGATTGGGATATGAACCACAGATAGCCAATAACGGAAAAGAAGTGGTCGATATGCTAAAAGCTAATCCATTTGATGTAATCCTGATGGATATGCTGATGCCAGAGATGGATGGTTTACAGGCAACGAAGATAATCAGAGAGACAATGGGCGTGCAACCTCAGATTATAGCCATGACGGCCAATGCGTTTCCAGAGGATAGAATCACCTGTTTAGAAGCTGGCATGGATGATTATATATCTAAGCCTATCAGAATAGAAATATTAATAGAGATGTTGAAGCAAGCAGCAGTTAAAGTGGTCATGACAAGAATTAATTCATGACATATAGATAATAAGATACTATCTGAAATTTGAAAACGAAGGATTATTCAAATCTCTAATATAATTAGTTAAAAACGACCATGTCTCTGCATTCGCAAAGAATCCTCCAATGTACTTATACATTTTTTTTCATCACTAAACCTAAGACTATTTAAGCCAATTTCTTTTCGGATTGAAAGGAAAAAAGAAGCTTTTCTTAATCGGAGAATACATCAATGAATGGAATTTTTATCCCAAAATAATTTGTAGTAACGCAACCATTTTAAAACAATAGTATCTATGAAATAAAACCTTTATTAAATATCAATTATGAAAAAAATTCTGTTAGGCTTATTTATTGCTTTTGGCGTTAGCGCATGTTCAATTAATTCTGATGAAGAGAATTATAATTGCGGAAGCACAGCCAACGTTGCTTTTACTAATTTTCCTTTGGACTGTAATTATAGCATTAAGACTTTGCCAACTGTCCCGACTGCGATAATAATAAACTCGCAAGAAAAATTGGAATCCTATTTTACGAAACACGAAAATTCGTGTCCCAACCCAACAAATGCGACTATTGATTTTAGTAAATATTATTTAATCAGTCTTTATGCCGGACCAAAAGCTACAGGTGGTCACAGCATAAAAATAATTTCGGTTGTAGAAAATAATTGCGAAATGGTAATCGATTTTTATGAAAAAGCACCTCTTCCTGGCGAAGTTGTCACGCAAGCCATAAGCTATCCTTCTGACTTTATTTTGATTCCTAAAACCACAAAACCAATTTATTTTAATAAAGTAAGTCAAATGCTTAATAGCGTCGTTATTGGGAGCTTTAGAGGGGAATGTACAGGAAGTGATTGCCAACAATTTTATCAGATAAACGATTATAATGTCCTTCACTTTTTGAATGTAGTTAACGGAAATTATGATTTTAGTCAATACAGCTATGAAGGATTAACCCCAAAAGGAGATTATACTTTGTTTTTGAAAAATGTTCCTACTGAAATTTTAAATTTAAAAGGACAAACCAAAACTTATGGCAGCCCTGATTCACACGATCAAGGCGGATTGTATTTCGAACTTCGTCAAGGGACCTATGTCACCAAAATATATTTGGATAATGATAACACTGCCGATCAAAATTCTGAAATTTTACTTTTCAAAAAAGCAATTCAAGATAAAATCACAGCATTGAAAACGAATTAATAGTAGTTTCATATGAAAAAATCATTCTTACTAATCGTACTAATCAGTATCCTGTCTATATCTTGTTCAGTGGAATCAAATGTTAGTGATTCAAATTCAAATAGTATCATAGGTACTTGGACTTGGCAAAAATCGGTAGGTGGAATTGCCGGTACAACGGAAACTCCTGAGAGTACAGGAATACAAAAAAAGATTGTTTTTACCAGCGAAGGAAAAGTAATGGTCTACAGCAACAATGTAGAAATTACAAATACAACTTACGAAATAAAGAAAGGAACCAGTATTTTTGATGCCGATGAACGTAGTTTGATACTCTTTGATGGAATGACTTATGTCGTGCTATTTATTGATGCTCATAATTTAACGATCGCTGATAATTTTGCTGACGGGTACAGTTCCGATTATAAAAGATAATTTTAAGAATCACAAAACGCTTATTTTTACCAATTAGAAATACTTTAAAATTATTTTTTGAAAGAAGATTTAGAAATACTTATACGAAAGTGCATTCAAAATGACAGAGCAGGACAACTGAAATTGTATCAGTTGTTCTCTCCTGTTTTGTATGGTATCTGTCTTAAATATATGAAAAATGAAGATGATGCCAAGGATGTTTTTCAAGAGGCATTTATAATCGTTTTTCAGAAAATAAGCCAATATAAATTTGAAGGAAGTTTTGAAGGATGGCTGAAAAGAATTTTTATTAATAAATTGATTGAAACTTTAAATAAAAAGAAAAAAGAAAGTTTCTTTTTGGATGTTTTTGATCCGGAGACAGATGAAATTGCCGAAGAGGAGTTGGGGATTATTCCTATTAGTCAAGAGAAAATGCTGGAGTATATTCAGGATTTACCAGATCAATACCGAATGGTTTTTAATCTTTATGTTTTCGAAAAAATGAAGCATAAAGAAATAGCAAAACTGCTTCAGATTTCAGAAGGAACTTCAAAGTCTAATTTGAATAGAGCAAAAAGAATTTTGCAAAAGAGAATTTTGACAGTATTAAATTTTAAGATAGCATGAAAAAGCAAAAAATAGAAGATATTTTTTCATCAATGGAAAATTTTTCTAGTGTTCCACCACCAGAATTATGGAGTCAGATTGAGGAAGAACTGGACAAACCTAAAAAGAAGAAAAGAGCCATTCTTTGGTGGTCAGTTGCGGCTAGTCTTTTGCTAGGTTTTGCGATTCCATCTGTTTTATATTTTAATTCGGTTTCAAATAATGAAAATCCAAATAGTATTTCAATAGAAAATAATACTGTTGTATTGCAAAAGAAAAACACAGATTCAAAGGGAAGTAAAGGGACATCAATTAAAGACGAAATTTCAAAAAATACCAATCAGGTTAAAAATGCGGTGAGTATAGCTGTTGTAAATAAAAAGCTGGATGCCGTTGTTAAAAAGAAATCTGGAGAAAATGGAATTTCAAAAAGCAATACTGGTTCTCAAATTGTAATGCAAACGCGATTAGCTTCAAATACCAATAAATCAAGTTATTTAAACGCTTCCCATCAAGGAGGCACAAACGCTTTTTTAGAGAAATCCAGTCACGATACGGATTACAGTAGCAATAACAATAACAATAGTAATATCAATAGCAGTAACAATAACATTGCACAAACCACCAAAACAAGTTCATCTATTGCTCAAGTGATAAAATCTGAAACGGATAAACCAGTTAATGATGCATCGAAAAAAGGCAAAACAACAAACTTGGCTTTGACTCAAAACGATTCTGTACAACTAGCGGAACTTCAAAAATTGGAAAATGCTTTCGCAAAAGCAGAAAACAAAAACAATAAAACCAAGCCCGTTCCAGAAACTGACAAATGGTCTGTTCAGGTATTTGCAGGTGTTTCGAGTTCTCAAAATTACAAAACAGAAAGTTCGTTGGGTAGCACGGTAGAATCAAAACAAGGGAATGCTTATGGTGTAAAAACAAATTATAAGCTAAATAAAAAATGGGGAATAAGTTCCGGCTTTAAATTTAATGAATTAGGTCAGGCCATTGCTGATGTTTCCTATGTAAATGCACAAAATACCATGGGATTAACTACCAGTAATTTTTTCATTCAGAACTCAAATGTGGAGCGTGTCAGCACGAATACAAATTATGTATTTATTTCAAATAATGACCAAAATGAAATGAAAAATTCTAATTTTCAAACTGGTACTATTGATCAAAGCTTGAAATACATCGAAATGCCTTTAGAGGTTTCCTATGCGCTTTTGGACAAAAATAAAACCAGTATAAGCCTAAATACAGGAGGTTTTGTGGGTAAATTAATTTCAAATGAGATGCAGTTGAACGGAACTGCAATAGGTGAGAATCTTAATGTGAATGAATTCGTTTACGGATCTCTATTGAGCAGTACTGTGCAATATCGATTGTATAAGCAAACCCGTGTTTTTGTAGAACCGGGAATGAATTATTATATTAATCCTTTAAACAATCAATCTTTTAATCAATTTCAATGGGCATTGAATTTTGGGTTGAATGTTTCTTTTTAAGTAAAGGGTTTTAAATTGTAAGGATTGTGTTTTTTTGATTAATCGTTTAGGGATTCTCTAAGCGATTTTTTTATTCCATTTTTAGAAAAAAAGTTCCATCAAAGTAGGACTAAAGATTTTAGGTTTGTATTCTGTATAAAAATAAAAGAAAAAGCTTACAAAAAATGATTAATCTATTGTAAAATCATCTAAATTCGAATCTTCGTACAGGGACAGGTCGCGACCTGTCTGTACGCTGGATTAATCAATAGATAATCGAATTTATGAAAAATAGAAAGCGAAATAGAATGCAGGGGTATGATTATTCGAAGAATAATTTATATTTCGTCACCATTTGTGTTCAGGATAGAAAATGTTGTTTTGGTAATATTTCGGTAGGGACGGTAGGGACAGGTCGCGACCTGTCCGTACATGTGAATCCATCC
>RCUJ01001022.1_pt1 | contig 15611 bp, 13 predicted proteins | sample 2166321 | NCBI WGS metagenome assembly RCUJ01 (sample SAMN09932808, study PRJNA488358) | compost metagenome | feature: garden; material: soil; isolation source: compost soil in an enriched community after 118 h of incubation | place: Germany: Experimental Botanical Garden Goettingen | collected... | reverse complement strand
CTTTGAAGGCAGACGTCTAGTCTCAAGAGGCGATGGCCCGCTTCCTTCCCGGGGCGGGCCTGATGACGGATGAGTCAATGTACAACGCGATGAAAAGAGCAGGGTCCTGCGGGTGGAACACGAACCCTTCGACCACATGACGCAGAGCATGCCGGCCCACGGCCGGCGGTGCGACCTGGTTCGCCAGCCGCGGCCCGCACGATCACCTGATGTCCCTGCAGCACTCCGACCTGGAGCTGGTGCGGGTGATCGAGGACCTGGTGCAGGTCCTGGGGGACCGCGGGCTGATGGACTACACCGACCTGCCAGAGCCCGCTCGACAGAAGCTCCAGGACCGCGTCGACACCCGCGCTAGGGTGGGCGACCTGGATGATCGGGTCATGGATGAGATGCGGCTGCCGTACTGAGTGGCCTGGCGCCCGCAGGCAGTTGTAGCCCGGACAACCAAGGCGTCGTCCAGCCTGCTGAGGTTAGTCTCGCTCAATCATGCCAAGGCGCCGGTGCCCCGATCAGGCGGCCCATTGCGCCCTGTAATCCCAGCTCACACAGCGCGTCCAGCTCGCCCTGGGATTCCACCATCTCGGCGATCAGCGGCAGGTCGATGCTGTTGGTGGCGCGGAACAACGCCTCGATGAACAGGCGCTTGTCGCTTTCCTGGTCGATGGCGCGGATATAGGTGCCGTCGATCTTCAGGTAGGCCAGGCCCAGGTGGGCCAGGTTGCCGATCAGGCTGAAGCGCCCGCCGAAGTGTTGCAGGCCCAGGCTGTAGCCGGTTTCGCGGATGGCCTGGCAGACCTCTGCCAGCTCGCTGGAAGGTGGCAGGTGGCGTTCGTCCAGCTCCAGGGTGAGCAGCGCCGCCTGCTGCGGGTGGGCTTTCAGCTGTGCCAGCAGGCGCTCGCGGCTGGCTGCGTCGCGCAGGCTGGCGGCGGAGAGGCTGAGGGCGATGGGCGCGGGGTGGTGCTCCAGGTGCGCCAGGCAATGTTCGAGCATCGCCAGGTCGAAGCGCGCGGCCCAGCCCAGGCGCTCGATCCAGGGCAGGAAGCGGCCGGCGGCCACGGCCTCGCCCTGGGGGTCGAGCAGGCGGGCCAGCACCTTGTGGTGCAGGCTGCGGGAGATGTCCGCGCACAGGTTCACCGGCTGGAAGTAGAGGCGCAGCTTGCCCTTGTTCAGCGCATCGTCGATCCAGCTGCGCCATTCGTGCAGGCTCTGGCCTGGCGCTGCGTCGTAGTCGTCCAGGCGCATCCAGGGCTGGTCCGGGCGCTGCGCGGCCTGGGCCAGGGCCTGGTCGGCGCGGCCCATCACCTTCTGGATATCCTCCCCCGGCCGGTAGGCGGCGATGCCGAGGAAGGCCACCGGGCTGCGGTCGCTGGCGCCGGTGCTGTGCAGGTTTTCCTGCAGGTGGGCGAGCTCGTGGGCCAGGTGTTCCGCATCATCGCCGGTGAGGCCCGGCGCGAGCAGGGCGAATTCTCCGCCGCGGCTGCGCGAGGCCAGCCAGTCCACGCTGCCGCGCCGTTGTTGCAGGTCGCCGAGCAACTCGCCGATAGCGCGGATCAGGGCATCGGTGCGCTGGCCGCCCAGGCGCTGGTTGAGTCCGGCCAGGTCGTTGACCCGTAGCAGCAGCAGGTAGCCGGCGGCGTTCTGGTCGTTGGGCACCAGCTGGTTGGCGAGGTGGATGTCGAACTGACGACGATTGGCCAGGCCCGTGAGGGTGTCCTGGTAGGCCTCTTCCCGCAGCCGTTCGCTGCGCGCGGCTTCCTCGGCGAAGAGGTTGCGCAGCTTGTCCACCATCTGGTTCATCGCCAGCACCACGCGGCGCAGTTCCGGCGTCCGCGGCACCCTGGGCAGGGCGAGGAATTCGCGGCGGCTGATGGCCTCGGCCTGTTGCACCATGTTGTCCAGCGGACGCAACTGGGTGCGCAGCAGCCAGGCGCCGACCAGGGCGCTGAGCAGGCCGCAGAGCAGCAGCCAGGCCAGGCTGCCGACGGCGCTGTCCCAGAGCTTGGCCAGGGCGAATTGCGGATGGCTCAGCACCTCCACCCGCGCCGCTTGCTGCCAGCCGCGCATGATCAGGGCGTCGCCGCCCTGGGGGCGCAGGTTCACCAGTTGCGCGAACCAGCCCGGCACCTGGTCGCTGGCGGTGGTGGTGCGGCGTTCGGCGATCAGGCTGCCATCGGGAATGCGCACCACGCGGATGCTGGCGAAGTAGCCGCTGTCGAAGATGGAACTGACCATCAGCTCGATCATCGCCGGGTCGTCCACATGGGGCGTCATCGACAGGCCCAGGGCGGTGGCGGCGTCCTGGGCGTGGGAGCGCAACTGGCTGAGCAACTGCTCGCGGGAGCTTTCCACACCTGCGAGGAAGCTGCCGGCGAAGGCCAGCGCGAGCAGCAGGCAGATGGCCAGGAAAAGTTGCTTGAGTAACGACATGGGCTAACCCTCTCCAATGGCGAAGCCTTCGGTTCGCATCTTTTTCAGCAAGTCCTGCCAGCGCGACAGTTTTTTCGTGTCCCCGGCGCGCTTGGCGCCGGTGTAGAGCCCTTCGGCGTTGAAGGCGTAGACCGGCAGCAGGTCGCTGCGCTGGGACGCGGGTCGGATTTCGCCGATCAGGTTGTCCAGCACCAGGGGATCGGCGGTGGGGCTCTTGTAGTAGGTGAGCACCATGTGCGCCTGGTTCTGGCTCAGGGCCTTGACGTAGGTGATGCGCAGCTTTTCGGCGGGGATGCCGAGGCGGCGCAGGGTGAAGTACTTGGCGATGGAGTAGTCCTCGCAGTCGCCTGCGCCTTTCACCAGGGCTTCGATGGGGGTGGCCCAGTAGTCGTTTTCGCGCCAGGTGCGGCTGTCATCGGTGAAGCGCAACTGGCGGTTGAAGAAGCGGTTCACGGCGCTGAGCTTTTCAGCTTCGGGCAGCTCGATGCTGGCCTGGATCAGCTCGCTCCAGGCGAGGATGCGCGCCTTGGCCGGGCCCAGGTCGCCGTAACGCTTCTCGGCGTTCTGCAGGATCAGGTCGAAGTCCCAGTTGGCGAGCACGCTGGCCAGGCAGAGCAGCAGGCCGGCGAGCAGGCAGGTGCCTTGCCATGCCAGCCACGAGGGTTGCCGCAGTCCCTTTGCCAACCACCGCTGCCGCATCAGCCACCTCTCCGCCCGGGATGCAGAGAGTCTAGGCAGGCATTTCCGGGTTTGCCGGCTGTCTTGTGCGTTTCAGCGGTCGCGCAGGGTCTTCTGGCGGAGGATATAGATGCTCACCAGCACCGCGCTGGTGAGCATGAAGCCGCGCGCCCAGGGCAGGGGCACGAGGAAGCAGGACAGGCTGATGCTCGCCCACATCAGCACCAGGGCGTAGACCTTGCCCTTGAGCGGGATGCCCTGGCCTTCCAGGTAGTCGCGGATCCAGGGGCCGAGTCTCGGGTGCTCCACCAGCCAGAGGTAGAAGCGTCGCGAGCTGCGCACGAAGCAGGCCGCGGCGAGGAGCAGGAAGGGGGTGGTGGGCAGCACCGGCACGAAGATGCCGATCACGCCCAGGACGACGCTGAGCCAGCCGATGATCAGCAGCACCATGCGCAGCGCCGGGTGGCGCTGCTGCTGGATATCGCTGTGCGCCATCCGCGCCGGTCTTAGTGCTGGCGGGGCTTGAGCAGGGCGGGCTTTTCTTCCGGGGCGTTGCAGAGGAGGAAGAGGGCGGTCAGCAGTTCGGGGATCTGCTCGATCATCTCGTCCACCAGGTTGCGGTCCTTGGCGATGTCGGCGAACTCGGGCTGCTCGTCGAACAGGCCGGAACCCACCATGATCGGCAGCAGCAGTTCGCTGACTTCTTCCTCGGCGTCCTCGAACCAGGCCGCTTCGCGCAGGAAAACGCCTTCCATGAAGCCGATGCACCAGCCGCGCAGGTCGGAATCGTCCGGATCATCCCCCAGATCCAGGTCGCAAGGCATCTCCGGGTCCTCGTCGCTGGCCAGTTGGCGGGCGATGTGGGCCTTGAGCAGCAACAGGGTGGCTTCGATCTCTTCGCGCTCGGCGTCGCTGCGGTAGTGCGGCGGCTCGGCGAACAGGGCGTCGATCCATTCGCGCTCGGACACCTGGTCCGGGCAGATCGACAGGGCGGTCAGGTAGCCGTGGGCGGCCACATAGTCCAGAGCTTCCTCGTGCAGATCGTCGGCGTCGAGAAAGGCTTGCAGGCGGGACAGTTGCTCAGCGAAGGACATCGTGGGACTACCTTGAGGAATAAACGACGCTGAATTCTAGTCGAGTGCGAGGCCCGCGGCAAAAGGCAGGACCGATGGGCGTGGGCATTTTTGCCGGTGCGGCTGACGTATAATGCGCGGCTTGTTCCGGAGACCCCCATGCTCGACCAGGCACAGCGCATCCTCAAAGACGTATTCGGCTACGACGCTTTCCGCGGCAACCAGGCCGCGATCATCGAACGCGTGGCGTCCGGGGGCGATGCCCTGGTGCTGATGCCGACCGGCGGCGGCAAGTCCCTCTGTTTTCAGGTGCCAGCACTGCTGCGCGAAGGGCTGACGGTGGTGGTTTCGCCGCTGATCGCACTGATGGACGACCAGGTCGCCACCCTGGACGAACTGGGCGTACCGGCAGTAGCGCTGAACTCCACCCTCTCGGCCGAGGCCCAGCGGGATATCGCCGAGCGCATCCGCCGCGGCGAGATCAAGCTGCTCTATCTCGCGCCCGAGCGCCTGGTGCAGCCGCGCATGCTGGCTTTCCTGCAGCGTCTTGAGATCGGCCTGTTCGCGATCGACGAAGCCCACTGCGTGTCCCAGTGGGGCCACGATTTCCGCCCCGAGTACCTGCAACTGGGGCAACTGGCCGAGCTCTTCCCCAATGTGCCGCGCATGGCCCTGACCGCCACCGCGGACATGCGTACCCGCGAGGAGATGGTCCAGCGCCTGCACCTGCAGAACGCCGAGCGCTTCCTCTCCAGCTTCGACCGGCCGAACATCTTCTACCGCATCGTCGCCAAGGACCAGCCGCGCAAGCAGCTGCTGGGCTTCCTCGCCGAGCGCCGCGGCGACGCCGGCATCGTCTACTGCATGTCGCGCAAGAAGGTGGAGGAGGTGGCGGCCTTCCTCTCCGAGCAGGGCTTCCCGGCGCTGCCCTACCACGCAGGCCTGGCCAACGACCTGAGGGCCCATAACCAGAAGCGCTTCCTCAATGAGGAAGGGCTGATCATGGTCGCCACCATTGCCTTCGGCATGGGCATCGACAAGCCCAACGTGCGTTTCGTCGCCCACCTCGACCTGCCCAAGTCCCTCGAGGCCTATTACCAGGAAACCGGCCGCGCCGGCCGTGACGGCCTGCCGGCGGATGCCTGGATGGCCTACGGCCTGCAGGACGTGCTGCTGCTCAAGCAGATGCTCAGCAACTCCGAGGGCGACGAGCGCCACAAGCGCGTCGAACAGCACAAGCTGGACGCCATGCTCGCCCTCTGCGAGGAGACCCGCTGCCGTCGCCAGACGCTGCTGGCCTATTTCGACGAGGAATTGCCCAACCCCTGCGGCCATTGCGATATCTGCACCGACGGCGTGCAGACCTGGGACGCCACCGAACCGGCGCGCCAGGCGCTCTCGGCCATCTATCGCAGTGGCCAGCGCTACGGCGTCGGCCATCTTGTGGACCTGTTGCTCGGCCGTGACAACGATAAGGTGCGCACCGCCGGCCATCAGCACCTCTCGGTGTACGGCGTGGGCAAGGGCATGTCCGAGGCCGAGTGGCGCACCCTGTTCCGCCAACTGGTAGCGCGCGGCCTGGCCGATATCGACCTGGAAGGCTACGGCGGTCTGCGTCTCACTGAAACCTGCCGTCCGCTGCTGCGCGGCGAAGTGCGCCTGGAGCTGCGCCGCGACCTCTCGGCCAAGGCACCCAAGCCCGCCGCCAGCGCCGCCAGCCAGCTGGTGCGCAGCGAGGAACGCGAGCAGTGGGAAGCCCTGCGCACCTTGCGCCGCAAGCTGGCGGAGGAGCACAGCGTGCCGCCCTACGTCATCTTCCCCGACGCCACCCTGCTGGAAATGCTGCGTAGCAAGCCGCGCGGCCTGTCGGACATGGCCCAGGTCAGCGGCGTCGGCGCGCGCAAGCTGGAGCGCTACGGCCAAGCCTTCCTCGAGGTGCTGAACGGCGCCGGCGAAGCGCCCCGCGCCGTCACCGACCTGCGTCATGAACTGGTCAGTCTGGCCCGCGCCGGCATGACTCCGGCGCAGATCGCCCGCCAGCTCGAATGCAGCGAAAAGAACGTCTACAGCCTGCTCGCCGAGACCATCGGCAGCCAGCAACTGAGCCTGGAGCAGGCACTGGACCTGCCCGAGGACCTGTTGGGCGAGATCCAGGACGCCTTCCTCGACGGCGAGGGCGAACTGCCGCCGGTGGCCGAAGTGGCCGAGCTGTTCGCCGGCCGCGTGCCCGATGGCGTGCTGCACTGCGTGCGGGCGGCGCTGGTCGCGGAGTTCGAGGCCTGAATAGCAGTTCGTAGCTGCTGGGTGGTGCCGGAAATATGACGGAGCAAAACGACGAACTTGTGACGCATCTCCCAACCAGCTACTGTGCGTCAGAGGCCTCCGACAGAAGAGGTAGACGTGCCCTACAACAATGCTGCCTGGTTGAATGACGTCCGCCCCAATCCCTATGCCGACCAGTTGGCTCTGGGATTCCGCCATCTGCGCTTCGCGCGTTCCATGGAGCGCGAATACCGCGACTATTTCCTCGAAGAGAATTTCGACCTCAAGCGCATCGCCCTGAGCGTGGGCCTGCTGATCTGGCTGGCCTTCGCCGTGCTCGACTTCTACCTGATCAGCAGTGCGGAGCTCTGGTGGATGCTGGCCGTGCGGCTCGGCGTGCTGGGGCTGCTGCTGGCCTGCGGGGTGCTGATGGTCCAGCGCAGCCACCGGCACCTGCTGGCGCCGCTCAGCCTGGTGTGCATCGGTGCCCTGGGCATAGGTGCCGGAGCGGTAGTGGCCATCGCCCACCGCAGCGACCCTTCCTTTCCTTATGAAGGGTTGTTGCTCGTGTGCATGGCGGCGTACTTCCTGGTGGGGCTGCGCCTGGTGGAGGCGCTGGGCGTCTCCCTGGTGATACTACTGGCCTATGTGGGGCTGGAGATCTGGGCCGGGGTGCCGATGCCGCGGCTGATCAACAACCTGCTGTTCCTGCTGTTCGGCAACCTGGCCGGCGCCGTGGGCTGCTACCTGCTGGAGTTCAAGTCCCGCGAGCACTTCCTCATCAGCCGCCTGATGCGCGTGCTGGCCGACCACGACAGCCTCACCGGCCTCTACAATCGCCGCAGCTTCAATCGCCAGCTCGAGCGCCTGTGGCGCCAGGCCCAGCGCGAAGAGCACGGCCTGGCCCTGCTGCTCTGCGACGTGGACCACTTCAAGGCCTATAACGACCGCTACGGTCACCTGGCCGGCGACCAGGTGCTGCAGCAGGTCGCGCGGGTGATGGAGGAAACGGCGCGCCGGCCGCTGGACATGGCGGTGCGCCTGGGAGGCGAGGAGTTCGCGGTACTGCTCTATGGCATCAGCGAGCAGGAGGCGCGCCACTGCGCCGAGAAGCTGCGGGCCGCATTGGAGCAGCGGGCCATTCGCCACGAAGCATCGCCCACCGCGCCGGTGCTGACCATGTCCATAGGCGTGGCCTGTGTGAGGCCGGTGCCGGGCATGGCGCTCGGCAAGCTCTACGAGCTTTACGAACACGCGGACCGGGCGCTCTACGAGGGCAAGGCGTTCGGCCGCAACAGAGTGGTGGCATAGATAGACGGTACACATGGCGCGTCCCGTGACTGTCGACCGATTCGCCGGGTGCTAGCATCGCCGCTCCTCCCGCCATGAGCGATCCGCATGGACAAGCTGATCCAGGCTGACGGCCAGCCGCACTACGGCATATTTGCCAGCGCGCCGGGCCTCATCAATTACCGTGACTTCGACTTCCGTTCGCCCATGGGGCGTCGACTCGGGGTGCTTGCCAAGTGGCGGCGCTTCCACCAGTTCCAGTACTTCGGCCTGATCAGCGACGAACTGATCGGCGGCTGCGCCCTGGCCAACCTGAGCCTGGTGGGCGTCGGCTTCGTCTACCTTTTCCATCCTGCCAGCGGGCGCATGATCGAGCGCCAGTTCAAGCTGCCGCTGGGCCTGGGCTGCGAGTTCTCGCAGACCCCGGACCAAGGCATTTGCCAGCTACGCCAGGGGCGCAACCTGCTGCGTCTGGAGAATCGCGCCGAGACGAAGAAGAAGCGGCTGTTGGTGGGGCTGGATGACGGCACCCGCATCGATGCCGGCTTCAGCGAACAGGAGCCGGCCTTCCAGCCGATGTGCATCTGCACGCCGACGGCCACCAATGGCTGGGTCTATGCGCAGAAGGTCGCCGGCGTCGCCTGCCACGGCGAGGTGAGCTGCGTCCTGGGGGACTTCGACCTCGGACGAATCGGCGCCTTCGCCCACCACGACTGGTCCGCCGGCTACATGCGCCCGGAAACCAACTGGAACTGGGCCTGCCTGTCCGGCCTGGCCGATGGGCTGCGGCTGGGTATGAACCTGTCCTGTGGCGTGAACGAGACCAGCTTCACCGAAAACTGCTTCTGGCTCGACGGCGAGCTGCTGAAAGTGGACAGCGTGCGGTTCGCCTTCGACCGCGAGCAACCGTTGAAGACCTGGACCATCGACTCCCATGACGGCCAGGTGGCGCTGACCTTCGAGGGCGAGGGGCTGCATCAGGAACGATTGAACCTCGGATTCATTGCAAGCAATTTCAAGCAGGTGTTCGGCCGGTTCAGCGGCACGCTGCGGCCGCCGGGGCGTGCGCCGGTACGGGTCGAGCGGATGTGGGGCTTCGTCGAAGACCAGTACGTGAAGTGGTAGGGCGGGGGGCTTGCTCGCGGCTTAAGGCTATGATTAGCTGGCTAATTATTAGTATAAGAAGTCCGAGTCAATTTCGATGTCCTACCCCGACCAACACCGTTTCGCCATGCAGCTCGCCCAGATGTCCCGGGCGTGGCGCGCTGAACTCGACCGCCGCCTGCTCGGCATGGGCCTGTCCCAGGCCCGCTGGCTGGTACTGCTGCACCTCTCCCGTTTCGAGGAGTTGCCGACCCAGCGCGAGCTGGCCAAGAGCGTCGGCGTCGAAGGGCCGACCCTGGCACGCCTGCTCGACAGCCTGGAAGCCCAGGGCCTGATCCAGCGCATGGCCGTGGCCGAAGACCGCCGCGCCAAGAAGATCGCCCTCTGCCCGCCGGCCCGTCCGCTGATCGAGAAGATCGAGAACATTTCCAGCCAGCTTCGCCAGGAGCTCTTCGCCGGTATCGACGACGAGGAACTGCGCCGCTGCCAGCAGGTTCACGCGCGGATACTGGCGAACCTGGAACACCTCTGATGGGGCAGGACCTGGAAGCGCTGCACGGGCGCTTCGGCAGCCGCTATCCGCAATGGCTGCTGGGTCTGCTGATGCTCGGCAGCATGGCGATGATCCTCGCCTCCACCAGCATCAACGTCGCCTTGCCGGCGATCATGGCCGACTTCGATATCGGCCGGCCGCTGGCGCAATGGCTGTCCACCGGTTTCCTCGCCTCCATGACCGCCGGCCTCCTGCTCGCCGCCTGGTGCCAGGCGCGGCTGGGAGCGCGGCGCACCGTGCAGTACGGCCTCGGCCTGTTCGGCCTGGCCTCGCTCCTGGCCCTGGTGACCAGCTCGGCCTGGCAACTGATCGCCCTGCGCATCCTCATGGGCGCCTGCGCTGGCATCATCCAGCCCCTGGCCATGGTGCTGATCTTCCGTGTCTACTCCGACGGCGGGAGGGGTATGGCCCTGGGCACCTACGGTCTGGGCGTCATGCTTGCGCCGACCCTGGGGCCGACCATCGGCGGCTACCTGATCGACCACTTTGGCTGGGGCGCGGTGTTCTGGCTGCCGCTGCCGCTCTGTCTGCTCGCGCTGATCGGCGCCCAGTGGCTGATGCCCAGCGACCGCGATCGCAGGACGCCGGAAGTCGACCTGCCGGCGTTCGCCCTGCTCAGCGTGGCGCTGTTCGCCCTGCTCGGCGCCCTCGCCGAAGCCCAGCGCTTCGGTTGGCTGGCCCCCAGCGCCTGGCTTCCAGGGCTACTCGGCCTGGGTTGCGCCGTCGCCTTCCTGCGGCGTAGCCGTGTCTGCGCCCGCCCCCTGCTACCATTGCAACTCTGGCGCCATGCGGCTTTCCGCCGGGCCAGTTGGGTAGCGCTGGTGCTGGGCATTGGGCTCTACGGTTCCACCTACCTGATCCCGCTCTTCCTGCAGACGGTGGAAGGCTACAGCGCCGGCGAGGCCGGGCTGCTGCTATTGCCGACCGGAGTGATGCTGGGGTTGTCTTCCTTTATCGGCGGCTGGGCCAGTGACCGCTTGTCGGCGGCCTCCATGCTGGTAGTCGGCCTGCTGGTGTTCGCCCTGTCTTCGGCGGCCCTGGGGTTGGTGGGAGCGGGTGCCTCCTTCCTGGTGCTTTGCGGCTGGGCTTGCGTCGGCCGCCTGGGGCTCGGGTTGCTCCTGCCGGCGCTGAGCACCGGCTCGCTGGATATCCTCAGCCCGGAAGAACTGGCCCTGGGCGCGGGCGCCATCACGTTCGTCCGCCAGTTGGGTGGCGCCTTCGGGATCAACCTGCTGACCTTCTTCCTCGAGTGGCGCCATGTCGCCGCCGGAGGCGATGCGCTGGCCGAAGCATTGGCCTTCGAGCAGAGCTTCTGGCTGGTTGCGCTACTCTTCCTGTTAGCCGTGATTCCTGCCTGGGGCGTGCGTCCTGCAAGGGTTTGAGCGTGCAAAACGCATGATGAAAAATTTGTCAAGACCCTAGCGAAATCTCTCCTATAGTGGAGTAAGCTACAGCACATGTTTGTGGCCAGCTGCCAGTATGGCGGGAGAGGGAGCAGGGAGCCCGCCATTAAAGGTCTGCAGTGGGATGGATAAGGAGCGGCATCCCGCTATTATTTCTGTTTTCAAGGTCATTGTATTTCGCGTCACTTCGAGGATGCCCGGGCGGGACATCAGGGGTGCAACTCGTGGGTACGGATGACCGGGGAGGACGTATGGCGCGGGTTCACAAGCTCCTTCTGACGCTCGCGTCAGGCTCTGCATTCTATTCAGGCCTGGTGCCGGCCCTGGGGCTAGGCGAAATCTCCCTGCACTCCGCCCTCAACCAGCCACTGGATGCCCAGATCGAGCTGCTCGAGGTCGGCGACCTCGACAACAGCGAAGTCAAAGTCAGCCTGGCCTCTGCCGACGCCTTCGAGCGTGCCGGTGTCGATCGCTTCATATTCCTCAACGACCTGCGTTTCAGTCCGGTTATCCGTGGCTCCGGCAGCCATATCCGCGTGGTGTCCAATAAACCGGTCCTCGAGCCTTACCTGAATTTCATCGTCGAAGTGGCCCGCCCCAACGGCAAGCTGCTGCGCGAGTACACCCTGCTGCTGGACCCGCCCGGCTCTGCCGCCTACACCGCCAGCGCTGCGCCGGTCAGCCCGGCACGAGCCTTTCCGGTCGTAACCCTGAGCCAGGCTCCGCTGCAGTCCAAGCCCACACCCGCCGCCACACAAGGCAAGCGTTACCAGGTTGTACGGGGCGACAGCCTCTGGCTGATCGCCAAGCGCCTCAGCGCCGGTAGCGGCATGACCCAGCAACAAGCGCTGGATGGCATCCATGCCCTGAATGCCGAGGCCTTCCCCGGTGGTGATATCAATCGCCTGCATGTTGGCCAGTCGCTGTTGCTGCCGGATGACCTGGCCATCGCCGAAGTCTCTGCCGCTCCGGTCGCCCCCGCAGCTGCTCCGATCGCGGCCGGCCCGAGCCTGGACGAGCTGACCCAGGCCCAGCAACAGGTCGAATCCAGCCTGGCCCAGGGCGAAGCCGAGCGCGCACAACTGCGTCGGGACATCGCCGAACTGCAGGCGCGCCTGGAGTCCATGCAGCAGCAACTGAGCGGCAGCGATCGGGAGATGACCGAGTTGCAGGCCCAGGTCCAGGACATAACTGCCGAGCCGGTCGCCGTGCCGGTCCGTGCGGCGCTGCAAGCCCAGCCCGTTCCCGAACCTGTGCTGATCCCAGCCGTCCTGACCGCAGAGCAGCCGATGGCGGCCCAGCAAGTCAATTCCGGTATCAGCCTCTTCTGGTGGGCCATCATGGTGACCGGCCTGGTGCTGTTGTTCATCCTGGACTGGGTGCTGCTGCGCCGTTCCCGTCGAGAGAGCCAGCAGCAGGAACTGGAAGAGGCCCAGACCACCGGCAAGGCCAAGGTGGCTTTCCAGCATCGTCAGCCGAACCTGCAGCCTGTCACCCCGGCCAAGGCGGATCCGGTGCCTGCCGCCGCCAAGCCGGCGGTCGCGCTGCAGCTCGTCTCGACTCCTGCCGTCCAGGCCAGCCACGATGCGCTGGACGGCGCCAACATCTACATCGCCTACGGTCGCTGGCGCGAAGCCCTGGGCGTACTGCGCCCGGCCATCGCCCAGGAGCCCGAGCGCCTGGAGTTGCGCTATCGCCTGCTGGAAGTGCTGGGCGAACTGCGTGACTCGGCGGCTTTCGCCCACGAAGAAACCGTGCTGCGTGACCTGCACGCCGACGAAGAGCGCCTCGCGGCGATCTGTGCACGCTACGCCGAGGTCGGCGCAGCCAGCGCTCCTGCCGAGCCCCTGTTCGTGCTGGATGAACTTTCGCCGACCCAGGTCGAGGCAATCAACGAGCCCATCGACGGCCGGCAGTCCGACTTCGATGGCTACGCGATGGATGCCGACTGGGAACAGGTCAGCCCCTTCAAGACTGCCGAGCCCAAGCGCAAGGCTGCCGTGGTCCAGGCCTTCCCGACCGTGGAAGAGGATATTGGCTTCCCCACCAATCTCCAGGAACTGCCGGAGGTCTTCGAGCTGACCCTGGATGCCGACACCCTGACGCCCTTCGGCGAACTGCCTGAACTGTCCCAGGCCGAAAACCTTGATGAACTCACCGCGGAATTCGTCGACCCCCTGGTCAGCCTGGAAGAACTGGACAAGCTGGATGCCCGCAAGGAGAACCTCATCAAGTTCAACCTGGCGCTCGCCTATATCGAGCAGGGCAATATCGAAGCGGCCTGCAGCATCCTCAACGAAGTGATCAGCGAAGGCGACGATCAGCAGAAACAGGAAGCACGGGACCTGTTGGCGAAGATCGCCTGAACTGCTTCAGCCTGGATGAAGGAGCCCGGACCTGGTCCGGGCTTTTTCATGTCTGGGGGTAGCGAAGCCGCTACAGCGACCGCGACGCCGCCGGCTGTGTCAGCCCCATCAGACGCTTGGCCGCCAGCACCAACCAGCAGGCCAGGATGAACGGCGCGGTCATGGCGGGCAGGCCGATCAGGGCAAAGCCAGGTTGCAGCGCCACGCCCAGCAGGACGCCAGCCAGCACGCACCAGGGGCGGCGGAAGTCTTTGCCCAGGGCCAGGGCTATCAGTGCACCATTGAGGCCGAACAGTCCGCCCAGCAGCGCCTGCATGGGCATGCCCAGGAGCGACGCCAGGGCCAGGGCGGCGGCCGACCCCAGCACTGCCCAGAGCGCCGCCCGCCAACCGGCGAGGAGCAGGGCGGCCAGCACGCAGGTGCCGGCCAGCGGCTGGTCGAGGAAGATCACCTGGCCGATGCCGCGCACTACCGCCAGCGGCGTGTCGATCCAGCCCGGCTGCAGTGGCGCCGCGACCGGGGCGGAGGAGGGCAGCAGCTCCAGCGGCCCGCCGAGCGCCAGCAGCAGCCAGCCGAGAGCAACGAAGGGCGAGGTGTAGGCCGGCAGCCAGTTGCGCTGGCGCACGGCTTTCAGCAATGGATTGAGCAGCAGGCTGGACAGGCCGCTGGCACAGATGATCAGCAGGGCGAGGTAGAGCGAGAGCTCGAAGCGGACGCTGAGCAACAGGCCCAGCAGCACGCCGTTGTAGCCGTAGAGTCCGGCCTCTATGTCCTCTCGGGCATAGCGCCGGCGCACCGCCGTGAGCCAGCCGACCGCACCGCCGAGCAGGGCACCGCCCAGCAGGTCTGGGGCGCCAATGGCGATGGCGAGCAGGATCAGCGCACCGCATCCGGGGTGGCGCTGGAGGAAGATCTGGCTGAAGCCGTTCAATTGGGCGGAGGCCCAGCTACGGACTTCGGGTCGTAGAGGCAGTCGTTGCATGGCAGCTTGAAAAAAGAGACGCCCTGGTGAGAGGGCGCCGATTAACTGGCGATAGCCAGATGGGATTTCTTTTCCGCCCGGCATCGAGGCCGGTGCGGGGAGCGCGGGTTCTCTTCGGACCTCGTCGCTCCGGGCGTTTCATATCAATTCAAGGTTTCGATGCGCAGGCTGTTGGTGCTGCCCGGCTGGCCGAAAGGCACGCCGGCGGTGATCACCACGGTATCGCCACGCTTGGCCATGCCTTGGGCCTGGGCGATCTCCAGCGCGGTGCTGGTGACTTCCTCGACCTTGTGCAGGCGTTCGTTGACGACCGAATAGATGCCCCAGGCCACAGTCAGGCGACGTGCGGTGTGGAGGCTCGGCGTCAGGCTGAGGATCGGCGCCTTGGGCCGCTCGCGGGAAGCGCGCAGGCTGGAGCTGCCGGACTCGGTGTAGTTCACCAGGGCGGCCACCGGCAGGATGCTGCTGATGCGGCGGATGGCGCAGCTGATGGCGTCCGAGGCGGTGGCTTCGGCCTGCGGGCGGCTGACGTCGAGCTGGCTCTGGAAGTCCGGGCCGTTCTCCACCTGGCGGATGATCTTGCTCATCATCTGCACGGTTTCCAGCGGGTAGTCGCCGGATGCGGTCTCGGCGGAGAGCATCACGGTATCGGCGCCTTCGGCCACGGCGTTGGCGACGTCGGTCACCTCGGCGCGGGTCGGCGCCGGGGAGAAGCGCATGGATTCGAGCATCTGGGTGGCCACCACCACCGGCCGGCCGAGCTGGCGGCAGGTGCGGATGATGTCCTTCTGGATGCGCGGCACGTTCTCGGCCGGCACTTCCACGCCCAGGTCGCCACGGGCGACCATGATGGCGTCGCAGAGGCGGGCGATCTCTTCCAGGTGCACCACGGCGGACGGCTTCTCGATCTTGGCCATGAGGAAGGCGCGCCCCTGGATCAGCTCGCGGGCTTCGATGATGTCTTCGGGGCGCTGCACGAAGGACAGGGCCACCCAATCCACGCCCAGCTCCAGGCCGAAGTCCAGATCACGACGGTCCTTGGCGGTCAGCGGCGAGAGTTGCAGTACGGCCTCCGGCACGTTGACGCCTTTGCGGTCGGACAGTTCGCCACCGGCGATCACGGCGGTTTCCACTGCATCGGCGTGCTTGGCGGTCACCTGCAGGCGCAGGCGGCCGTCGTCCAGCAGCAGGTTCATGCCGGGTTCCAGGGCGGAAGGCCTGGCCACGCTCGAGGTTGACCTTGCCGTCGGCGAAGCGGCCCACGCGCAGCTTCGGCCCTTGCAGGTCCATGAGGATGCCGATGGGGTAGTTGAGCTGACGCTCTACCTCACGCACCCACTGATAGCGCTGGGCATGGTCGGCGTGCTCGCCGTGGCTGAAGTTCAGGCGAAACAGGTTGACGCCGGCTTCCACCAGTTGGCGGATGTCGTCGATTCCTTTGATAGCCGGACCGAGGGTGGCGAGGATTTTTAC
>RCUJ01001021.1_pt1 | contig 15614 bp, 12 predicted proteins | sample 2166321 | NCBI WGS metagenome assembly RCUJ01 (sample SAMN09932808, study PRJNA488358) | compost metagenome | feature: garden; material: soil; isolation source: compost soil in an enriched community after 118 h of incubation | place: Germany: Experimental Botanical Garden Goettingen | collected... | reverse complement strand
GTGGCGCACACCGGCTTGCACTTGCCGCAGCGCAGGCAGTCCTTCACGCTGTCGGCGATGGCGCCGATGTCGCTCTGCTGCATGATCAGCGACTCGTGCCCCATGAGGCCGAAGCTCGGCGTGTAGGCGTTGGTCAGGTCGGCGTGCAGGGTCTGCGCCTGCCCGGCGGGCGCGCGCAGCAGCTTGCCCTTGTTGAAGCGGCCTTCGGGGTCGACCCGGGCCTTGTATTCGGTGAACGGGCGCAGCTCTTCGTCGGTGAGGAACTCGAGCTTGGTGATGCCGATGCCGTGCTCGCCCGAGATCACGCCGTCCAGGCTGCGTGCCAGCGCCATGATGCGCACCACCGCGGCATGCGCGGTCTGCAGCATCTCGTAGTTGTCGCTGTTGACGGGCAGGTTGGTGTGCACGTTGCCGTCGCCCGCGTGCATGTGCAGCGCGACCCACACGCGGCCCTTGAGCACCTGCTTGTGGATGGCGGTGCACTCGGCCAGGATCGGCCCGAACTCGGCGCCCGAAAAAATCTCCTGCAGCGGCTGGCGCAGCTGGGTCTTCCAGCTCGCGCGCAGCGTGTGGTCCTGCAGCTGCGGGAACAGCGTGTCGACGTTCTCGAGCCAGCCGGCCCACAGCGCGCGCACCTCGTGCACCAGCGCCACGGCCTGCGCCACGCGGTCTTCCAGCAGCTCGGCCGCGGGAATCTCGTGCGCGTCGTCGGTCTTGCCCAGCGGCAGGTTGCCGCGTGTGAGGAAGGCTTCGAGCGCGTCGGTGAGCGCGAGCTTGTTCTGCAGCGACAGCTCGATGTTGATGCGCTCGATGCCGTCGCTGTACTCGGCCATGCGCGGCAGCGGGATCACCACGTCTTCGTTGATCTTGAAGGCGTTGGTGTGCTTGCTGATGGCGGCCGTGCGCTTGCGGTCGAGCCAGAATTTCTTGCGCGCCTCGGGGCTGATGGCAATGAAGCCTTCGCCGCTGCGCGAGTTGGCGATGCGCACCACTTCCGAGGTGACGCGCGCCACCGCGTCGGCGTCGTCGCCCGCGATGTCGCCGAACAGCACCATCTTGGGCAGGCCGCCGTGCTTCTTCGACTTGGTGGCGTAGCCCACGGCCTTCAGGTAGCGGTCGTCCAGGTGCTCCAGGCCGGCCAGCAGCACGCCCGAGCGCTTCTGCTCGGCGAACATGAAGTCCTTGATCTCGACGATGCTGGGCACGGCGTCCTTGGCGTTGCCGAAGAACTCGAGGCACACGGTGCGCGTGTGCGCCGGCATCTTGTGCACCACCCAGCGGCAGCTGGTGATGAGGCCGTCGCAGCCCTCTTTCTGGATGCCCGGCAGGCCCGAGAGGAACTTGTCGGTCACGTCCTTGCCGAGGCCCTCCTTGCGGAAGGTGCGGCCCGGAATATCGAGGCGCTCGGTGCGCAGCTTCGTCTTGCCGTCGGCGGCGTAGTACTGCAACTCGAACACGGCGCTCTCGGCGTCGTGGATCTTGCCCAGGTTGTGGCCAATGCGGGTCACTTCGAGCCATTCGGCCTGCGGCGTGACCATGCGCCACGAGGCGAGGTTGTCCAGCGCCGTGCCCCAGAGCACGGCCTTCTTGCCGCCGGCGTTCATGGCGACGTTGCCGCCGACGCACGAGGCCTCGGCGGAGGTGGGGTCGACCGCGAACACGAAGCCCGCGCGCTCGGCCGCGTCGGCCACACGCTGCGTGACCACGCCGGCCTCGGTCCAGATGGTGGGCACGGGCGCGGCCAGGCCGGGCAGCGCGACGTGCTCGACCTCGGTCATGGCCTCGAGCTTCTCGGTGTTGATGACCACGCTCTTCCAGGTCAGCGGGATCGCGCCGCCGGTGTAGCCGGTGCCGCCCCCGCGCGGAATGATGGTCAGGCCCAGCTCGATGCAGCCCTTGACCAGCAAGGCCATCTCGGCCTCGGTGTCGGGGCACAGCACGACGAAGGGGTACTCGACGCGCCAGTCGGTGGCGTCGGTCACGTGCGACACGCGCGAGAGGCCGTCGAACTTGATGTTGTCCTTGGCCGTGAGCCGGCCCAGCACGCGGGTGGCCTTGCGGCGCAGCGCGGCGACGTCGCGGAAGGTGTCGTCGAAGGCGGCGACGGCCTGGCTGACGAGCCCGGTGAGCTCGCCCACCAGCTGGTCGCGCGGCAGGTCGCTGTCGGGGGTGCGGCGCTTCTGCACCTCGCCCAGGCGGTGGCGCAGGGCGTCGACCAGCTGGCCGCGGCGGCGCGGGTTGTCGAGCAGGTCGTCGACGAGGTAGGGGTTGCGCTGCACCACCCAGATATCGCCCAGCACCTCGTAGAGCATGCGCGCCGATCGGCCGGTGCGGCGCTCGGCGCGCAGGGTCTGCAGCAGGTCCCAGCCGCGTTCGCCCAGGAGGCGAATCACGATCTCCCGGTCGGAGAAGCTGGTGTAGTTGTAGGGGATCTCGCGCAGTCGTACAGGCTCTGCGGCCTGTGACAACAGCGTATTCAACGCGGTCGGAGCATTCATCGGGTGGGGCCCTTGGCCAGGCGCTGCGCGCCCATGTAGCCGGGGGGTCGATTTTAGGGCAGGCCCCGGGGGCTTTGCCGCGCCCCTGCCGCTATTCCCTATCGCGGGGCCCGCACGGGCCCCGGCGGGCTCAGAACAGCACGCGGCTGCGGATCGTCCCGCCCACCTTCGCCAGCTTTTCCAGCGCCAGGTCGGACGAGGCGGCGTCGATGTCCATCACGACGTAGCCGATCTTCTCGTTGGTCTGCAGGAACTGGGACGAGATGTTGATGTTGTTGTCCGAGAAGATCTTGTTGATCTCGGACAGCACGCCCGGCACGTTGCGGTGGATGTGCAGCAGGCGGTGCTTGCCCGGGTGCGCCGGCAGCGCCACCTCGGGGAAGTTGACCGACGAGGTCGAGGTGCCGTTGTCGCTGTACTTGACCAGCTTCTCGGCCACTTCGAGCCCGATGTTGGCCTGCGCCTCCATGGTCGAGCCGCCGATGTGCGGCGTGAGGATCACGTTGTCCAGCCCGCGCAGCGGCGACTGGAACTCGTCCTTGTTGGTGCGCGGCTCGACCGGGAACACGTCGATGGCGGCGCCCAGCAGCTTCTTGCTCTTGAGGGCCTCGGCCAGCGGCTCGATCTCGACCACGGTGCCGCGCGAGGCGTTCAGCAGGATGGCGCCCGGCTTCATGGCGGCGATCTCGGCCGCGCCGATCATCCATTGCGTGGCCTGGGTCTCGGGCACGTGCAGGGTCACGATGTCGCTCTGGCCCAGCAGCTGGTGCAGCTCGCGCACCTGGCGGGCGTTGCCCAGCGGCAGCTTGGTGACCACGTCGTAGAAGGCCACGTGCATGCCCAGCGCCTCGGCCAGCACCGACAGCTGCGCGCCGATGGAGCCGTAGCCCACGATGCCCAGCGTCTTGCCGCGGATCTCGAAGGCGTTCTCGGCCGACTTGAGCCAGCCGCCGCGGTGCGCCACGGCGCTTTTCTCGGGCACGCCGCGCAGCAGCAGGATGGCTTCGGCCAGCACCAGCTCGGCCACCGAGCGGGTGTTGGAATACGGCGCGTTGAACACGGCCACGCCGTGTTCGCGGGCGGCTTCGAGGTCGACCTGGTTGGTGCCGATGCAGAAGCACCCGGCGGCCACCAGCTTGTGCGCGGCGGCGAACACCTCGGCCGTCAGCTGGGTGCGCGAGCGGATGCCCACGAAGTGCACGTCGGCGATCTTGGCCTTGAGTTCGGCGTCGGGCAGCGCACCCGGCAGCGACTCGATGTTGGTGTAGCCGGCGGCGCGCAGCACCTCCACGGCCGAGGGGTGGATGCCTTCGAGCAAAAGGAACTTGATCCTGCTTTTGTCGAGGGAGGTTTTGCTGCTCATGACGTACTCAAGGAAGCCCCGGCCATGGCGACAAGCTAGGCCAAAAAAGGGAGGGCGATGCTAGCATGGTGCAGCGCAGCATGAGGCCCGCAACCCGCGCCGGGCTTGACGCCAAAGGGGTTTCCCCGATTGGAGGAACCCTTCGGTCCGTGCCCCAATGTGACGCGGCTGTGTCACGCACATGCCCTAGCATTCGCGCTTTCCATTTTTTCCCTTCAGGAGTCTTCATGCGATTCAAGACGCTCGCGTTGGCATCGGCGCTGGCCGCCACGCTGTTCAATGCAGCCCAGGCCCAGACCGAGATCCAGTGGTGGCATTCCATGACCGCCGTCAACAACGAGTGGGTCAACGACCTGGCCAAGCAGTTCAACGAGAGCCAGAAGGAATACAAGATCGTGCCGACCTTCAAGGGCACGTACGACGAATCGATGACGGCCTCCATCGCGGCCTTCCGCTCGGGCAACGCGCCGCACATCCTGCAGGTGTTCGAAGTGGGCACCGCCACCATGATGGCCAGCAAGGGCGCCGTCATTCCGGTCGGCCAGGTCATGAAGGACGCGGGCGAGAAGTTCGACCCGGCCGCCTACATCCCCGCCGTGGCCGGTTACTACACCGCCCCCAACGGCCAGATGCTGAGCTTCCCGTTCAACAGCTCGACCACCATCTTCTATTTCAACAAGGACGCCTTCAAGGCGGCCGGCCTGCCCACCGACAAGGCACCCGCCACCTGGCCCGAAGTGGTGGCCGCCGCCGCCAAGCTCAAGGCCAGCGGCCACAAGTGCCCGTTCACCACGGCCTGGCAGAACTGGACGCAGGTCGAGAGCTTCTCGGCCTGGCACAACGTCGAGTTCGCCAGCAAGGCCAACGGCCTGCAGGGCCTGGACGCGCGCCTGAAGGTGAATTCGCCGCTGCACCAGCGCCACATCGAGAACCTGGCCAGCATGTCCAAGCAGGGCCTGTTCATCTACAAGGGCCGCGGCAACGTGCCCGAGGCCTCGTTCGTGTCGGGCGAGTGCGCCATGATCAACACGTCGTCGGGCTTCTACGGCAACGTGGCCAAGAACGCCAAGTTCGCCTACGGCCTGGCTCCCCTGCCCTACTACCCGGACGTGCCGGGCGCACCGCAGAACACCGTGATCGGCGGCGCCAGCCTGTGGGTCATGTCGGGCAAGAAGGCCGCCGAGTACAAGGGCGTGGCCAAGTTCTTCAGCTTCATCTCGACGCCTGAAGTGCAGTCCGCCAGCCACAAGCGCACCGGCTACCTGCCGGTGACCACCGCCTCGTACAAGCTCACCGAAGAATCGGGCTTCTACAAGCAGAACCCCGGCACCGACGTGGCCGTGACGCAGATGATCCGCAAGGTCACCGACAAGAGCCGCGGCATCCGCCTGGGCAACTACGTGCAGATCCGCGCCATCGAGGACGAAGAGCTCGAACAGGTCTGGGGCGGCAAGAAGACCGCCAAGGAAGCCCTCGATTCGATCGTGACCCGCGGCAACGAACAGCTCGAACGCTTCCAAAAGGCGAACAAAAGCTAACGATTGAAGATCCGGGCTCCGTGTCCGGCTAATATCGCCCGCCCCCGCACGCCCTTCTTCCAGGGTGCGCCGGGCGGGATTTTTTATGTAGGGGCTTCATGGAAAAACGCGTTTTCTTTCGCTCGGGCTGGTTGCCCTGGCTGCTGCTGACACCGCAGATGGCGGTGATCCTCGTGTTTTTCTTCTGGCCGGCCGGCCAGGCGCTGTTGCAGTCGCTGCAGCAGCAGGACGCGTTCGGCACCTCGGTCGAGTTCGTCGGGTTCGACAACTTCCGCCACCTGTTCGACGACCCGGCCTATGCCGAGTCGTTCAAGACCACCGCGCTGTTCTCGGTGCTGGTGGCCGGCATCGGCATCAGCCTGTCGCTGATGCTGGCCGTGTTCGCCGACCGCATCGTGCGCGGCGGCATGTTCTACAAGACCATGCTGATCCTGCCGTACGCCGTGGCGCCCGCCGTGGCGGCCGTGCTGTGGGTCTTCATGTTCTCGCCCTCGCTGGGCGTGGTGGCCTATGCCCTGGGCAAGATCGGCATCAACTGGAACCACCTGCTCGACTCGGGCCACGCCATGACGCTGATCGTGATGGCCTCGGTGTGGAAGCAGATCTCCTACAACTTCCTGTTCTTCCTGGCCGGCCTGCAGTCGATTCCGAAGTCGCTGATCGAGGCCGCGGCCATCGACGGCGCGCGCCCGTGGCGCCGCTTCTGGACCGTGCAGTTCCCGCTGCTGTCGCCCACCACCTTCTTCCTGCTGGTGATCAACGTGGTCTACGCCTTCTTCGACACCTTCGCGATCGTCGATGCGGCCACGCAGGGCGGCCCGGGCAAGGACACGACCATCCTGGTCTACAAGGTCTACCACGACGGCTTCAAGGGCCTGGACCTGGGCGGCTCGGCCGCGCAGTCGGTGGTGCTGATGGTGATCGTGGTGGCGCTGACCGTCATCCAGTTCCGCTACGTCGAGAAGAAAGTGCAGTACTGATGAAGCAACAAGAACAAATCGAATTCGGCGGAGCGCAGCATGGTTGAGAAACGCGGCACGCAGGGCATCCTGGCCCACGTCATCATGATCCTGGGCGTGTTCATCGTCGCCTTCCCGCTCTACCTGGCGTTCGTGGCGTCCACGCACACGGCCCAGGAGATCGTGCAGGCGCCGATGCCCCTGACACCCGGCTCGAACATCGTCGACAGCTACAAGGGCGCGCTGTTCGGGCGCGAGAGCAGCGCGGGCTCCAACGCCCCGGTGGCGCACATGATGTGGGTGAGCTTCGTGACGGCCATGGTCATCGCCATCGGCAAGATCACCATCTCGCTGCTGTCGGCCTTCGCCATCGTGTACTTCCGCTTCCCGTTCAAGAAGATCTGCTTCTGGGCCATCTTCGTGACGCTGATGCTGCCGGTGGAGGTGCGCATCCTGCCCACCTACAAGGTGCTGTCCGACCTGAACATGCTGAACACCTACGCGGGCCTGACGGTGCCGCTGATCGCGTCGGCCACGGCGACCTTCCTGTTCCGCCAGTTCTTCCTCACGGTGCCCGACGAGCTCACCGAAGCGTCGCGCATGGACGGCGCGAGCCCCATGCGCTTCTTCTTCGACGTGCTGCTGCCGCTGTCCAAGACCTCGATCGCGGCGCTGTTCGTGATCCAGTTCATCTACGGCTGGAACCAGTACCTGTGGCCGCTGCTGGCGACCACGAGCGAAGACATGTACCCCGTGGTGGTCGGCATCAAGCGGATGATTGCCGGCGGCGACGGACAGAACGAATGGAACGTCGTGATGGCCACCGCCATCCTGGCGATGCTGCCGCCCGCGCTGGTGGTGATCCTGATGCAGAAATGGTTCGTCAAGGGCCTTGTTGATACCGAGAAATAGGCTCGCCCCCAGGCTTCGCGCACTTCGTGTCGCTTCGCCAACCCCCTACCGGGGGCACCACCAGCGGCCCGGCAAAGCCGGTTCCGCGGTGGTTCTGGAAATAACAGTGCCTCGAGATAGAGGTCGAAATCGAGAAGAACATGGCTGCACTTTCCCTACGCAACGTCATCAAGCGCTACGGCCACGGGCCGAAAGCCAACCAGGTCATCCACGGCGTGAGCGCCGAGATCGCCGACCACGAATTCATCGTCATCGTCGGCCCTTCGGGCTGCGGCAAGTCGACGCTGCTGCGCATGGTCGCGGGCCTGGAGGAAATCTCGGCCGGCGAAATCTGCATCGGCGGCAAGGTCGTGAACCAGCTCGAACCCTCCGAGCGCGACATCGCCATGGTGTTCCAGAACTACGCGCTGTACCCGCACATGAGCGTGTTCGCGAACATGGCCTACGGCCTGAAGATCGCCAAGGTGCCGACGGCCGAGATCAAGGTGCGCGTCGACAAGGCGGCCAAGATCCTCGAGCTGGGCCACCTGCTCGAGCGCAAGCCGCGCGAACTCTCGGGCGGCCAGCGCCAGCGCGTGGCCATGGGCCGCGCCATCGTGCGCCAGCCGCAGGTGTTCCTGTTCGACGAACCGCTGTCGAACCTGGACGCCAAGCTGCGCGCCCAGACCCGCCTCGAGATCCAGAAGCTGCACCGCGAGCTCGGCATCACCTCGCTGTTCGTCACGCACGACCAGGTCGAGGCCATGACGCTGGCGCAGCGCATCATCGTGATGAACGGCGGCGTGATGGACCAGTTCGCCACGCCCGAAGAGGTGTACTCCAGGCCCGCCACCACCTTCGTGGCGAGCTTCATCGGCTCGCCGCCGATGAACCTGCTCAAGCACGCACCGGGCGTGCGCCCGGGCCAGATCCTGGGCATCCGCCCCGAGCACATGAAGCTCGACGAAAGCGGCTGGACGGTGCAGGTCGAGCAGGTCGAACTGCTGGGCGCCGAGCGCCTGGTGTACGGCCGCATCGGCGAGGAGCAGATCATCATGCGCACCGACGAAGGCGACCACCCGCCGGTGGCCGGCGACACGGTGAAGATCGCCGCGCGCGAAGACAAGCTGCACTGGTTCGACGCCGGCTCCGGCAAGCGCGCCGACTGAGCGATGGCCGAACGCAGCCCCTGGCCCTACCCCCGCTGGGTCGCGCACCGCGGCGCCGGCAAGCTGGCGCCCGAGAACACGCTCGCGGCCTTCCGCTTCGGCGCCTCGCACGGCTACCGCATGTTCGAGTGCGACGCCAAGCTCAGCGCCGACGGCGTGGTGTTCCTGATGCACGACGCCACGCTCGATCGCACCACCAACGGCCACGGCATCGGCGGCCAGCAGGCGTGGAGCGCGCTGTCGCAGCTCGACGCCGGCGGCTGGCATTCGCGCGCCTTCGCGGGCGAGCCGCTGCCCACGCTGGAGAACCTGGCGCGCTTCTGCCGCGCCAACGACCTGCTGCTGAACATCGAGATCAAGCCCACGCCCGGCACCGAACGCGAGACCGGCGAGGTGGTGGCGCGCGAAGCCGCGCGCCTGTGGCAGGGTGCGGCCGTGCCGCCGCTGCTCACCTCGTTCCAGGTCGATGCGCTGAAGGGCGCGCAGGCCGTGGCGCCCGAACTGCCGCGCGGCCTGCTGCTCGACACGCTCTGGAACGGCTGGCTCGACACCGCGCTGAGCCTGGGTTGCCAGGCCATCGTCTGCAACCACGCGCTGTGGGACGCCGCCACCGTGGCGCAGGTGCATGGCGCGGGCCTGCGTTCGCTGAGCTACACGGTGAACGACGACTGGGCCGCGCAGCGCCTCATCGACCTGGGCACCGACGGCATCATCACCGACCGGGTGGACCTGTTCAGCCCCGCGGGCTGACGCTGCATTTCTTACCCGTTCTTACGTCATGGCGGCTTCTATGATGCGGCCATGAATCGGACCTCTCGCCTGGCGGGCCTGTGCCTTCCCGCCCTCCTGGCTCTGTGGGCCCTGCTGACGTGCGGCGGCGCCTTCGCGCAGCCGGACGCCAGCATGAACGCAGGCAACGGCAACCCCAACAACAGCGCCAACACCGCGGCGGCGGCCGCCCCGCCCCCCACCATCGCCGAACTGCGCGCGCAGTTCGCCCGCATCGCGCCTTCGGGCAAGGGCAACGCCAGTGTCGTTCCGGGCGCCGAAGACGACGCACGCAAGCAGCTCGCGCAGATCAACGAGATCGGCGTGCAGGCCGACAAGTTCGTCGCCGCCCGCACCGGCGAGCTGGCCGACCTGAACGCGCGCCTCGGCGAACTCGGCAATCCGCCCGCCGCCGGCGCCACCGAAGACCCCAACATCACGCGCCAGCGCGCGCAGCTGACCAAGGAGCGCAACGCGCTCGACGCGGACATCCGTCTGGCCAAGCTGCTGGCGATCGACGTGCGCCAGCGCGGCACCGACGTGGTGTCGCAGCGGCGCCAGCAGTTCGAGGCCGAACTCACCAGCCGCGCCGCCTCGCCGCTCAGCGGCGAGTTCTGGGACGACCTGCGCGAGGCCTGGCCCGACGACTTCGCGCGGCTGCAGGCGATCGGGGCGGCGCTCGGCGACGGCTTCGACCAGGCGCTGCAGCCCGAAAGCCGCACGCCGGTGATCGCCTCGTTCATCGGCGCGCTGCTGCTCGCCTGGCTCGGCGTCTGGGCCGCCGAGCGCGGGCTGGCGCGCCTGGCCACGCGCGTGCTGCCGGCCGGGCGGCTGCGCCGCTCGCTGCTGGTGATCGCCATCGTCGCCACGCACGTGCTGCTGGTCGCCGTGGCCGCGCACGGCGTCGTCGAAGTGCTCAAGGCCCACGCGATGTGGGACGCGCAGGCGCGCAAGGCGCTGCAATCGGCGGCGCAGACGCTGACCTTCATGGCCTTCATCATCGGCCTGGGACGCGGGCTGCTGGCCACGGGGCGGCCGTCGTGGCGCCTGCCGGCCATTCCCGACCTCACGGCGCAGCGCCTGTCGGCGCTGCCGTGGCTGGTGGCGCTGGTGGCCGCGCTGGCGTGGACGCCGGCCGAGATCAACGCGCTCATCGACGCCAGCTTTGCCGCCGTGGTCACCACGCACGTGGCGACGGCGCTGCTGCTCACCGCGCTGGTCGGCACCGTCGTGTACCGCCTGAAGGCGCTGCGCGCCGACGCGCCCGACGCCGGCCTGCCGGAACGGCCGATGTGGGTCGGGGTGCTGGTGGCGCTGATCGTGGTGCTGGTGATCGCGATCTGGGTGCTGGTGGCCTTCGGCTACGTGGCGCTGGCGAGCTTCCTGGCCTCGCAGCTCACCTGGAGCGGCATCGTCGCGGCGGCCTTCTACGTGCTGTTCAAGTTCGCCGACGACCTGTTCATGGCCGTGGTGTCCTCGCGCAGCGCCTCCGGCCAGCGGCTGCAGAAGAGCTTCGGCCTGGCGCCGCAGACGCTCGACCAGGCGGCCACGGTGCTCTCGGGCCTGAGCCGCGTGGCGCTGTTCTTCTACATGCTGGTGGCGCTGGCCGCGCCGCTGGGCACGGGCCCGGGCGAGGTGTTCCAGCGCGGCGGCAAGCTCGGCACCGGCGTGAAGGTGGGCGAGTTCCAGCTGGTGCCGGGCGCGATCCTCAGCGCCGTGGCGGTGGCCGTGATCGGCTTCATCGTGCTGCGGGTGTTCAAGCGCTGGCTCTCGCGCAGCTACCTGCCGAGCACGCAGTTCGAGCCCGGCATGCAGAGCTCGATCACCACGCTGCTGGGCTACGTGGGCGGCATCCTGGTGGTGGCGTTCTCGCTGTCGGCGCTGGGCATCGGCATCGAGCGCATCGCGTGGGTGGCGAGCGCGCTGTCGGTGGGCATCGGCTTCGGCCTGCAGGCCATCGTGCAGAACTTCATCTCGGGGCTGATCCTGCTGGCCGAGCAGCCGGTGAAGGTGGGCGACTGGGTGGTGCTGGGCACCACCGAGGGCGACGTGCGGCGCATCAACGTGCGCGCCACCGAGATCCAGCTGGGCGACCGCTCGACGCTGATCGTGCCGAACTCGGAGTTCATCACCAAGACCGTGCGCAACATGACGCTGGCCAACGCCGAGGGCCGCGTGCTGATCCGCCTGCCCATGCCGCTGACCACCGACGCGCAGCGCGTGCGCGAGCTGATCCTCGAGGCCTGCCGCGCGCACGAGGGCGTGCTGGAAACGCCGGCGCCCTCGCTCACGCTCGAAGGCATCGAGAACGGGCTGCTGATCTTCCAGGCCATCGCCTACGTGCCGAGCCCCCGGCTGGCGGGCGGCGTGCGCAGCGACCTGCTGTTCACGATCCTCGACGCGCTCAAGCAGGCCGACCTGCCGCTGGCCACGCCCACGACGCTGGTGATGGCGGCGCCCGCGCCGGTGCTGCCCGCCGAGCCGTCCCCGGCGCCGGCCACGCCGGCGTCTCCGCTGCCGGGCACCACCAGCACCTGACGCCGCTGCCCGGCGCCGGCCACGCCGGCCTCTCCGCTGCCGGGCACCACGAGCACCTGAAGCGCCCGCTGCTCTATTCGAGCGGCAGCGCCCCCGTGCACTTGATCTCGTTCAGGCACACGCTGGAGCGCACCGCCGACACGCCCGGCATGTGCATCAGCGTGTGCATCAGGAACTGCGACAGCGCCTCCAGGTCGCGCGCGACCACCTTGAGCACGTAGTCGAAGTCGCCCGTCACCGAGTAGCACTCCAGGATCTGGCGCATGTCGGCGATCAGGTCCTGGAACTTGGGCAGCTCGTCGACATGGCCGCGCGCCATCGTGACGTGGATGAAGGCGATCACGCCCAGCCCGATGTGCCGCGCGTTGAGCCGCGCAGCGTAGCCGCTGATCAGCCCCAGTTCCTCGAGCCGCCGGTGGCGCCGCAGGCACTGCGCGGGCGACAGCTGGGCCACCTCGGCCAGGTCCAGGTTGGACGCGCGGCCATGCGCCTGGAGGTGGTCCAGAATCCGCCGATCGGTCCGGTCGAGTTCGATGATCTGCAATTTCGTCTCCCCATACGCATCAATGATGCAATTATGTTTCCTAAAGCGGGGAAAGCCCGAGGCATTCATGCACCTTAATTGTGCAAAGTACGATCTAGACTTCGACGCGCCCGGACGGCGTTGCGCCACGCCGGGCCGCTGAATTGCGCGCCCTGGTGCTTTGCCGGTGCCTTGCCGGCGGCTTCGAACGCACCCACACCCCTTTCCCCACCCGGAGACCCTTACGTGAAAAACGCTTTGCTTCGCACCCCCTTCAGCGCCGTGGCCCTGGCCCTCGGCGTGCTCGCCGCCGCACCGGCCCTGGCCGCCGACAAGTCGGTCGCCGTGACCGCCATCGTCGAGCACCCGGCGCTGGACGCCGTGCGCGACGGCGTGAAGGAAGAGCTGAAGGCCGCCGGCTACGAAGCGGGCAAGAACCTCAAGTTCACCTACCAGAGCGCCCAGGGCAACGTGGGCACCGCCGCCCAGATCGCCCGCAAGTACGTGGGCGATGCGCCCGACGTGATCGTCGCCATCGCCACGCCGTCGGCGCAGGCGACCGTGGCCGCCACCAAGACCATTCCCGTCGTGTACTCGGCCATCACCGACCCGGTGGCCGCCAAGCTGGTGAAGAACTGGGAGCCCTCGGGCACCAACGTGACCGGCGTGTCCGACCTGTCGCCGCTCGAAAAGCACATCGACCTGATCAAGAAGGTCGTGCCGAACGCCAAGCGCGTCGGCGTGATCTACAGCCCCGGCGAAGCCAACTCGGTGGCCATCGTCGAGTCGCTCAAGAAGGCCGCCTCGGCCGCCGGCATGACGGTGGTCGAAGCCGCCGCCGCGCGCACGGTCGACGTGCCCACCGCCGCCCAGAGCCTGGTCGGCAAGGCCGACGTGATCTACACGCCCACCGACAACAACGTGGTCTCGGCCTTCGAGGGCATCGTGAAGGTGGCCCAGCAGGCCAAGCTGCCCGTGGTGGCCGCCGACACCGCCACCGTCGAGCGCGGCGCCGTGGCCGCGCTGGGCCTGAACTACACCGACATCGGCCGCCAGACCGGCAAGATCGTGGTGCGCATCCTCAAGGGCGAGAAGCCCGGCACCATCGCCTCGCAGACCAGCACCAACTTCGAGCTGGTGGTGAACCCCGGCGCGGCCAAGCTGCAGGGCGTGACCCTGTCGGACGCGCTGCTGAAGTCGGCGAAGGTCGTCAGCACCAAGTAAACGCCGCCCCGGCGGGCCTTCTGCTCCCGGCGCAGGCCGGGCGCCGGGGCCCGCCGACTGCGCTCCCGCCGGAAGCCCCCATGTCCCTCATTGCTTCGCTGGGCGCCATCGAGATCGGTCTGATTTTCGGACTGGTCGCGCTGGGCGTCTTCATGTCGTTTCGCATCATCAACTTTCCCGACCTCACGGTGGACGGCAGCTTTCCGCTGGGCGCCGCCGTGGCCGCGACGCTCATCGTCGCGGGCTGGAACCCCGCCGCCGCCACGGCCGTGGCCTGCGTGGCCGGTGCCGCCTCGGGCTGGCTCACGGCCTGGCTCAACGTCAAGCTGAAGATCATGCAGCTGCTCGCGAGCATCCTGGTGATGATCGCGCTGTACTCCATCAACCTGCGCGTGATGGGCAAGCCCAACGTGGCGCTCATCACCGAACCCACGGTGTTCAGCATGGTCAGCTTCGGCGGCATGCCCGAGCAGTGGGCCAAGCCGCTGCTGCTGCTGATCATCGTGATCGCCGCGAAGATCGTCGTCGACCTGTTCTTTGCCTCCGAAGCGGGCCTGGCGATGCGCGCCACCGGCGGCAACGCGCGCATGGCGCGGGCCCAGGGCATCTCGACCGACTTCCAGACCATGGCGGGCCTGGCGCTCTCCAATGCGCTGGTGGCGCTGGCCGGTGCGCTGTTCGCGCAGAGCCAGGGCACGGCCGACATCTCGATGGGCGTGGGCACGATCGTGATCGGCCTGGCCGCCGTGATCATCGGCGAGACCCTGCTGCCCGCGCGCAGCATGGTCATCACCACGCTGGCCTGCGTGCTGGGTGCGCTGCTGTACCGCTTCTTCATCGCGATGGCGCTGAACACCGACTTCATGGGCCTGCAGGCGCAGGACCTGAACCTGGTCACCGCCGTGCTGGTGGCGTTCGCGCTGCTGGTGCCCGCCTACAAGCGCAAGCTGGGCGGACTCTTCAAGGGGAAGAACTGATGCTGCGCGCCCAACAACTCGAAATCACCTTCAACCCGGGCACGCCGATCGAGAACCGCGTGCTGCGCGGCCTGAGCCTGGACATTCCGACCGGCCAGTTCGTCACCGTGATCGGCTCCAACGGCGCGGGCAAGTCGACCTTTCTCAATGCGATCAGCGGCGACCTGATGGTCGACAAGGGCCGCATCGAAACCTGAAGCTGACCTTCAACCCCGGCACGCCGATCGAGAACCGCGCGCTGCGCGGCCTGAACCTGGAGATCCCGAGCGGCCAGTTCGTGGCCGTGATCGGCTCCAACGGCGCCGGCAAGTCCACCTTCCTGAACGCCGTCAGCGGCGACCAGATGGTGGATAGCGGCCGCATCACCATCGACGACATCGACGTGACCCGGCAGCCCGCCTGGGACCGCGCCCATCTGGTGGCCCGCGTGTTCCAGGACCCGATGGCCGGCACCTGCGAGGCGCTGACCATCGAGGAGAACATGGCACTGGCGTGGAAGCGCGGCGAGCGGCGCGGCTTCGGCTTCTCGCTCAACCGCAACCTGCGCGAGCTGTTCCGCGAGAAGCTGTCGATCCTGAAGCTGGGTCTCGAAAACCGCCTGGCCGACCGCATCGGCCTGCTCTCGGGCGGCCAGCGCCAGGCCGTGAGCCTGCTGATGGCCTCGCTGCGGCCCTCGCGCATCCTGCTGCTGGACGAGCACACGGCCGCGCTCGACCCGAAGACCGCCGCCTTCGTGCTGGAGCTCACCGCCAAGATCGTCGAAGGCAGCCAGCTCACCGCGATGATGGTCACGCACAGCATGCGCCAGGCGCTGGACTACGGCACGCGCACCGTGATGCTGCACGAAGGCCAGGTGATCCTCGACGTGGCCGGCGACCAGCGCGCGGGCCTGGACGTGCCCGACCTGCTGCGCATGTTCGAGCAGACGCGCGGCGAGAAGCTGGACGACGACAAGCTGCTGCTGGCCTGATGGACGCGGCGGCTCCTCTTCTGCTCGTGCGCGACATGCGCGCGGACGACCTCGACGCGGTGCTGGCGATCCAGCTCGCCTGCTACGGCGCGGGGTTCGTGGAGGACGGCGTGCTCATCGCGCGGCGGCTGGCGGCCTCGCCGCACACCGGCTGGGTGGCCGAGCACGGCGGCGCCGTGCGGGCCTACCTGGCGGC
>RCUJ01001020.1_pt1 | contig 15625 bp, 9 predicted proteins | sample 2166321 | NCBI WGS metagenome assembly RCUJ01 (sample SAMN09932808, study PRJNA488358) | compost metagenome | feature: garden; material: soil; isolation source: compost soil in an enriched community after 118 h of incubation | place: Germany: Experimental Botanical Garden Goettingen | collected... | reverse complement strand
CCCCCAGCCCCCACCCGCCAACATGCCGAAATCGTCGTCGCAGTCCGCCAACCGCTCTGCCTTTCCCCGGACTTTGTTGCTCGGATTCTTGACGGCGGCGCTTGCTACGCTAGTGATCGCTTTCGTCAACGTGCGCTCGGCCGACGGCCGGTCCGACGCGGTCATGGCGATGGACCGCAATACCGAAACCTTGCGCCAGTTAAGCCTGTTCAATTCAGCGGTCAAGGATGCCGAGATCGGCCAGCGCGGTTTTCTGCTGACGGGCGATATTTCTTATCTGGAACCGTACCTGCGTTCGCTGCCCTTGATCCAGCAGCGGCTGGCGGTGATCCGAACCGCCACCGACCACGACTCGGCGCAACGCCGCATCGTCAACGACATCGAAGGCATTACCCGGCAAAAGCTGGTCGAGCTGCAGAGCACCATCGATATGCGCAAGGCGGGCGACGCGGAAGGCGCGCTTGCCGTGGTCCGCACCGACACCGGCAAAGAGGCGATGGACCGCCTGCGCGAATTGGTGGGTGATCTGTATACGCGGCAGATGGAAGAACTGGCGGCGGGCAAGAACACCTGGTCCGACGCCACCATCACGTCGGCCTATTACTCGTGGGGCGGTTCGCTGCTGTTGCTGGCGCTGATCGGCATTTCTGCCGGCATGACCGTGCGCGAGTATCAAGCCAAGGCGCGCCAGTCCTGGGTCTCGACCGGTTTGTCGGGCCTCAGCACGCGTTTGCAGGGCGACCAGCGCCTGGACGAAATCGGCAAGCGCACGCTGGACTACCTGGCCGAATACCTGAACGCCGACGTGGGCGCGGGTTATGTGGTTGAGCGCGGCACGGGTGAATTGGAGTTGTTTGGCGGCTTTGCCTTGCCGCCTGAACGGCTGGCGCGCAAATTCCTGCCCGCCGAAGGGCTGACGGGCCAGGCGGTCACGTCGCGCCGCTTGCTGCATGTGCGCAACGTGCCGGCCGGGCACCTGGAACTGTCCTCCGCCGTGGGGCGCTCCAATCCGGCTGAACTGATGTTGGCGCCCGCCATCCACAACAACCGCGTCTATGCCGTGATTGAACTGGGCTTCAACCACCCGGTGGGCGACATGGAGCGCAGCCTGCTGGAAGGGGCGTCGGAAATGCTGGCGTCGGCGATTCGCGCGGGCCAGGACCGTACCCGCCTGGAGGCGCTGCTGGAAGAAACCCAGCGCCAGGCGGAAGAATTGCAGACGCAGCAGGAAGAATTGCGCGTCAGCAATGAAGAGCTCGAGCAGCAAAGCCGCATCCTGCAGGAGTCGCAGGCGCGCATGGAGCTGCAACAGACCGAGCTTGAGCAGACCAATACCAACCTGGAAGCACAGGCCGAGCAGTTGCTGCGGGTGCAGGACGCGCTGACCGAAAAGGCGCGCCAACTGACGCAGGCCAGCCAGTTCAAGAGCGAGTTCCTGGCCAACATGAGCCACGAGCTGCGCACGCCCTTGAATTCCACGCTGATCCTGGCCAAGCTGCTGTCGGACAACAAACCCGGCAACCTCAGCACCGAGCAGGTCAAGTACGCACAGACTATTTACGCCGCCGGCAGCGACCTGCTGACGCTGATCAACGACATTCTGGATCTGGCCAAGATCGAAGCCGGACAGGCCACGATGGACGTCGAGCAGGTGTCCATCGCGCCGACCTTGCAGCGCCTGCTGGAACCGTTGCGCCCGATGGCGCTTGAGAAAGGGCTGGCGCTGGAACTGGACATCGAGCAGGCCGTGCCCGCCACCATGCATACCGATTCCAAGCGCCTGGGCCAGGTGCTGAAGAACCTGTTGTCCAATGCGCTGAAGTTCACCGAGCGCGGCACCGTCACGATGCGGGTGTCGCGGGTGTCCGGGCGGGGGGGCGAACGGCTGGCGTTCGCGGTGCACGATACCGGTATCGGCGTTCCGCCCGAGCAGCAGGAATTGATTTTCGAGGCCTTCCGGCAGGCCGACGGCAGCACGCATCGCAAGTACGGCGGCACCGGGCTGGGGCTGTCGATTTCGCGCGACCTGGCTGAACTGTTGGGCGGCAAGCTGACCGTGATCAGCACGCCGGGGCAGGGCAGCGTCTTTACCCTGGAAGTGCCGGTGCGCCTGGAAAGCCAGCAGCCGGCCGCTGGTGCGCGCGGCGCGGCGGCATCGTCCCGACCGCCTGCCTTTTGGGAGGCGCCCTCGCAACGCGCGTCCGTGGCCCCAGCCCGGGCCGTGGCCGCCAGGGGGGCCGCTACCGAAGCGCCCGCCGCCGAACCGCCCGCCAGCGACGGCCCGGAGCCGGATCGCAGCATCCTGGTCATTGAAGACGACGAGCGCTTTGCCGGCATTCTTGCCGACCTCGCTAGCGAAATGGGCTTTGGCTGCCTGCTGGCGCACACCGCGACGGACGGCCTGGACCTGGCGGTGCGCAAGCGGCCCAATGCCATCGTGCTGGATGTGAACCTGCCTGACTTCTCCGGCCTGGGCGTGCTGGACCAACTGAAACGCAACCCGCAGACCCGGCATATTCCCGTGCACGTGGTGTCGGTGGCCGACTACGCGCAGGAAGCCATGGGCCGAGGCGCGGTGGGGTACGCGCTCAAGCCGGTCAAGCGCGAAGAGCTGGTCGAGGCGTTGCGGCGCCTGGAAGCCAAGTTCACGCAACATGTGCGGCGCGTGCTGGTGGTGGAAGATGACGACCGCCAACGCGAAAGCGTGCGCCAGCTGCTGGCGCGCAATGACGTCGAGATCGTGCCCGCCGCCACGGCGGAGGCCGCACTGGGATTGCTGCGTGAGAACACCTTTGATTGCGTAGTGATGGACTTGAACCTGCCCGACATGAGTGGCTACGAGTTGCTTGAACAGATGGCCGAGCAGGACAGCGTGTCGTTCCCGCCCGTTATCGTCTACACGGGCCGGGCCTTGTCGCGCGACGAAGAGCAGCACCTGCGCCGCTTCTCCAAGTCCATCATCATCAAGGACGCGCGTTCGCCCGAGCGCTTGCTGGACGAGGTGACCTTGTTCCTGCATCAGGTGGAAGCCGAACTGCCGCCCGAGCATCGTCAGATGCTGGAACTGGCGCGCAGCCGCGATTCGGCGCTGGAAGGCCGCACGGTGTTGGTGGTGGAGGACGACGTGCGCAATGTGTTCGCGCTGTCCAGCATCCTGGAGCCCACCGGCCTGCGGGTGGAAATTGCGCGCAATGGCCGCGAGGCGCTGGATGCGCTGGAGCGCGCCGGCGCGGACGGCGTGCCTGCCATCGACCTGGTGCTGATGGACATCATGATGCCCGAGATGGACGGCTACACGGCGATGCGCCACATCCGCAACCGGCCGGAGTGGCGCCGCCTGCCCATCATTGCGCTGACCGCCAAGGCCATGAAGGACGACCAGGAAAAATGCCTGGCCGCCGGGGCCAATGATTACATCGCCAAGCCGCTGGACGTTGAACGGCTGCTGTCCCTGGTGCGCGTCTGGATGCGCAGCTAACGCTGCCGCCCGCGCTGATTTCCGCTGACCCCCACCATGCCCGCCTCCGCCAAAGCCCGTGTTGATGATATCGAGCAGCGCCTGCTGCTTGATGCGATCTATCACCATTACCACTACGACTTTCGGCAGTACGCGCAGGCCTCGCTCAAGCGGCGCCTGCAAAGCGCGCTGACGCAGTTCGGCTGCAAGACCTTGTCGCAACTGCAAGACCGCGTGCTGCACGAGCCGTCGGTATTCACCGCGCTGCTGCAATTCCTGACCGTGCAGGTCAGCGACATGTTTCGCGACCCGGCGTATTTCCTGGCCTTGCGCACGGAAGTTATTCCCATCTTGCGCACCTATCCGTCCATCAAGGTGTGGGTGGCGGGGTGCAGCGCGGGCGAAGAGGTCTATTCGCTGGCCATCCTGCTGGCCGAAGAAGGCTTGCTGGACCGCGCGCTGATCTACGCCACCGACATCAACCCGCACGCATTGCGAGCCGCCGAGCAGGGCGTGTTCGACATGGACCGGGTGGCGGCCTTCAGCAGCAACCACGCGCGGTCCGGCGGCCGCACGTCCTTGTCGGATCACTACACGGCGCGGTACGGGCGGGTGGTGTTCGACAAGCGCTTGCGCGAACACATGGTGTTTTCGGATCACAGCCTGGCCACCGACAGCGTGTTTGCCGAAGTGCACCTGATTTCGTGCCGCAACGTGCTGATCTATTTCGAGCGCGACCTGCAAAGCCGTGCGCTGGGGCTGTTTCACGACGCGCTGGTGCATCGGGGCTTTCTGGGCCTGGGCTCGCGCGAGTCGCTGCGGTTTTCGGCGCAGGCCGACAACTTCGACGACTTTGTGCTGGAAGAGCGCATTTACCGCAAGAAGGCGGGGCTATGAGCGCGAAGGCCCCGACATCACCCGGCGCCCGGGCCACCCCGCCGCCTTCAGGCCCGTGGGACGCCATCGTCATCGGCGGGTCGTCGGGCGCCATCGACGCGCTGAACGTGCTGGTGCCTGCCTTGCCGGCGCGGCTGTGCGCGGCGGTGATCGCGGTGCTGCATCTGCCGCGCGACCGCCGCAGCCTGCTGGTGGATATTTTTCGTGAGCGCTGCGCCTTGCCCGTGCTGGAGGCGGAAGACCAGCTCTGGATACAGCCCGGTCATCTGTACTTCGCGCCGCCGGACTACCACTTGCTGGTGGACCAGGGGCCGAGATTGGCCTTGTCGGTGGGCGCGCCCGTGTATTTTTCGCGGCCATCGATTGACGTTTTGTTTGAATCCGCCGCCGACAGCTATGGCGACCGGTTGATGGGCATCTTGCTATCCGGCGCGAATGAGGATGGCGCGCAAGGCCTGGTGGCGATTCAAGCCGCCGGGGGCCGCACCGTGGTGCAAGCGCCGTCGTCGGCCGCCATGCCCACCATGCCGAATGCGGCATTGGCGCGCCTTGCCGTGGACGATGCCCTGACGCCCGATGAGATCGCCGCCATGCTGTCCCAACTGCCAACGCAGCCCGTGCTGTAACCCAACACTGCCTTGACACCATGTTCCTGACATCCGCCAAACTACAAGAAGAACGAATCAAATGCCTGCTGGTCGACGACGTGCCCGAAAACTTGGTGGCGCTGGAAGCGCTGCTGGATAGCAGCCGGGTCCAGGTGCTGAAGGCGCAGTCCGGCCCGGAAGCGCTTGAGCTGCTGCTGGAAAATGGCGACGTCGCCCTGGCCCTGCTGGACGTGCAAATGCCCGACATGAACGGCTTCGAACTGGCCGAACTGATCCGGGGCAGCGAGCGTACCCGCCATATTCCGCTGATCTTCATCACGGCCGGCTCGCGTGAGCAGAACTGGCAGTTCCGTGGCTACGAAAGCGGCGCCGTGGACTTTCTGTACAAGCCCATCGACCCGCACATGCTGCGCATGAAGGCCAACGTGTTCTTCGAACTGCACGAGCGCAAGCGCGCGCTGGCGCAGCAATTGGAAGAACGCACCGAAGCCCTGCGCATCAACGAGATGTTCATGGCGGTGCTGAGCCACGACCTGCGCACGCCCTTGCAGTCCATCGTCATGGGCGCGTCCCTGTTGCAGCGGCAGAACGACCCGACGCGCGTGGCGGGCCTGGCCCAGCGCATGCTGCAAAGCAGCGAGCGCATGGCGCGGCTGATCGAAGACCTGCTGGACGTCACGCGCATTCGCCAGACGGGCGGCCTGACGCTGGCGTCGGCCGATCAGCGCATGGATACGCTGGTGCGCCGCACGGTGGACGAAGCGCAGACGGGCTTTCCCGACCGCCAGATCGATTGCGATTGCGTGGGCGACATGGCGGGCGTGTGGGACGGCGAACGCCTGTGCCAGGTGCTTGCCAACCTGATCGGCAATGCCTTGCACCACGGAGAGCGTGATGTGCCCGTACATGTAGAGGCCGATGGCACGGCGGCGGACCGGGTGACCGTGACCGTCAGCAATGGCGGCACGATCGCCCCGGCCTTGCTGCCGCACCTGTTCAACCCGTTTCGCAGCGGCGAGCGCCGGGCCGACAGCCACAACGGGCTGGGCCTGGGGCTGTTCATTGCGCAGCAGATCGTGCTGAGCCACGGCGGGTGCATCAACGTGGAATCCCGCGACGGCATCACGCGCTTTCGCGTCGAGCTGCCGCGCGGGGTTGCGGCGTAGGGGTTATCAGAACTCCGCCGACACCGACAGCAACACCGTCCGGGGCGCGCCGACGGTCAAGCCTTCGCGCGCGGCGGACTGCCAGTAGTTCTTGTTGAACACGTTTTCCACCGTGGCACGCACCACCATCGGCGTGCCGTTGGCGTTGAACGCATAGCGCGCGCCCAAGTCGAAGCGCGTCCACCCCGGGATCGTCTGCGTGTTGCCCACGTCCACGTATTGATCGGTGGTGCGCAGCATGCGCGCGGTCAGGGTCAGGCCTTGCAGGAAGGGCGTGTCCCATTCCGCCGCCGCGTTGAATTGAAAGCGCGGCACGGCGGGCGCGTGGTTGCCGTCGTTGGCGCCGCCTTCCGTGCGCGTCAGGCGCGCGTCGGTGTAGGCGATGCCACCGAGCAGGCGCACGCCGGGCGCGGCGTCGCCTTGCACCAGCCATTCCAGGCCGCGATTGCGCTGCTGGCCGTTGGATACGTAGCGCATCGTGGCCGGGTCCAGGTAGCTGCTGGGCTTTTCGATCTGGAACGCGCTGAGCGTGGTGGTGAAGTCGCCAAAATCGTACTTGCCGCCCACTTCGATCTGCTTGGCGATTTCCGGGGCGAACATTTCGCCCGCGTTGACGGCGCCTTCGGGCGCGGTGGCGCCCTGGCTCAGCCCTTCGATGTAATTGCCGTACAGCGACAGGCGTTGCGTGGGGCGCACCGTCAAGGCAAAGGCGGGCGTGACGGCCGACTTCTTGTATTCCGACGAGGTGCGGCCCGTGGCGGCATCGAAGTTGGTCGATTCGATGCGCTGATGCCGGAAGCCCGCGATGATCTGGACGCGGTCATCGGCAAACGACAGCTTGTCGGCCAGCGCCACGCTGTATAGACGCGACTCGCTGGTGCGGGGCAGGTCGCCCGGCCGCGCGATGTTCGGCTTGGGCAGGTCGGCCGGGTCGTACAGGTTTGAAAAGATGGTGCTGGAACGGATGCGCGCCGACGAATAATCGATGTCCAGCGCGCTGGCGCTGATCGAGGGCTCGTGTTTGACCGGGCCGGTGTTGAAGCGGCCGCGCAGGCCGACTTCGCCCGTTTTGCTCAGCAGCGATTCATTCAAGCGGGCGGGCACGGCGCCGATGTCGCCATTGGTGTCCAGCATCAGCCAACTGGTTTGCAGGCTTTCGAAGTCATGCTTGCGCGCGCCGACGGCGCCGTACACCGTCCAATCCGGCGTCAGGTCGTATTCGGCGCGCAGCGCGCCCGACCATTCCTTGGTTTTCCAGTAGGTCCACGACGGGAAGAAATTGCGGCGCGCGTCGGGCGCGGAACCGATGTCCACGCCCGGCGCCGGCGCGAACAGCAAGCCGCTGCGCGCGTCGGTGGTGCGGTTCTGGTAGTTGATGTCGCCATCCACGCGGAAGCGTTCGCCTTGGTAATCCAGGCCCAGCGCCACCGCGCCCAGGCTTTCCTTGGCGCCGTCCTGGGGCAGGTCACCGCCGTTGCCGGCCACGTTCAGGCGCACGCCCCATTCCTTGCTGTCGCCGTAGCGGCGCGCCAGGTCGGCGTGGGCACCGAATTGCGAGTCGCCGATGTAGCTCAGGGTGTAGCGGTTAAGCGGTTCGTCTCCGGCGCGCTTGGGCACCAGGTTGATCGCCCCGCCCACCGAGCCGTAAGGCGCCATGCCGTTGAGCAGCGCGTTGGGGCCGCGCAGCACTTCCACGCGCTCGACGCCGATCAGCGAACTGGCGTTGCGCGGCGACACGCCATACAAGCCGTTGAACGACACGTCGTAGTTAAACAGCGTGAAGCCGCGGATGTTGAATTCGTCGCGCCCCGCGCCGCGCGAATAGGTGTTGCGCACCGACGGGTCGTTGACCAGCACGTCGCCGATGTTCTGCGCCTGTTGGTCTTCGATCAGCTTGGCGGTGTATTGCGTGGCGCTGAAGGGCGTGTCCATGTCGCTCATATTGCCCAGCAGGCCGACGCGGCCGCCCGTGGCCACCTGGCCGCCCGCATAGGCGGGAGGCAGGCCGCTGCCCAGCGCGCTGCCGGTCACGGTAACGGGTTCCAGCGTGGCGGTGCCCGCCTCGGGGATGGCGGACAGGCGGAACTGGTTGGGCGCCTCGCGCGTGGCGCGCAGGCCGGTGCCGGCCAGGGCCTGGCTCAGGGCGTCGGCGCGGGAATAGCGTCCGCGCACGCCGCCGCTTTGGCGGCCTGCCAGCAGTTGCGGCGGGGCGGCCAGCAAGATGCCGGTTTCATTGGCCAGGCGGGTCAGCACTTGCCCCACGGGGGCGGCGGGTATGTCGAACGTCAGCAGTTCGCTGGCCTGGCCGGCGCCCGCGGCCGCAGGCTGGGCATGCAGGGCCGGCGCCCAGATCGCCGACAGGGCGAGGGCCAGCGCCAGCGTGGGGGCGGGGGAAAAACGAGGGGACATGACGGAACCTGTGCGCGCTTGCGAAAAAGGAAAAGGAAGTTGGCAATGTCCTGCGTTGCAGGAGCTCTCACTTTCCTAAATCGAACTTGCCTTCAAAACCCGGAACCGCCGTGCGAGTTTTTTTGATATTTTTTTCTACGCACGCGGTTCAAGGCTGATCCACCAGGGCAGGGTGCGTTGCAGGCGGATGGGCAGCACCGAAGCCAGCATGTCCAGCGCGCGGTTCACGTCGTTCAGCGGATAGCTGCCAAACACCGGCAGATCCCGCAGTTGCGGCGACAGGCCCAGGTGCCCGGCATGGTAGCGGCGTAGCGCCGCCACCACGTCCGACAAGGGCGTGCCGTCGGCCAGCAGCAAGCCTTGGCGCCAGCTTTCGCGCGCGGGGTCGGCCGGCGTCAGGGGTTGCAAGGTGTCGCGGGTGAAGCGCGCCTGCCGGCCCGCCGACACCACTTCGCTGGCGCCCGAGCGCAAGGCGGTCACACGGACCGCGCCGTCATAGACGGCGACCAGCGTGTCCGCGTCGGCCTCGCTGACTGAAAAGCGCGTGCCCAGGGCTTGTAGCGAGCCTTGCCCGGTGTCCACGAAAAAGGGGCGCAGCGGGTCTTTGCCGGTATCGATGAGGATTTCACCCGCCACCAGTTGCAGCCGGCGCTGCGTGCCGCTGTAGGCCACGTTGAACGCGCTGAGTGCGTTGATCCAGACGCGGGTGCCGTCGGCCAGCGTGACTTGCCGCGTTTCGCCCACGCCGGCGCGGTAGTCCGTGCCCCATAACGTGGCCAGGGTGGACAGCGGCGTCTGGCGCCATGCGGTCCAGCCCAGCCAGGACAGGCCAAAGGCCCCGCCCAGCCCCAGCAAGACCTGGCGTCGACGGCGCGGCGCGGCGCTGATCGATTGGTGAAACGCCGACACGGCGGCGTTGCGGTCGGGGCTGGTCTGCAAGGGGGTGAAGCGGCGGTCGATGCGTTCCACGTAGCTCCAGGCCTGCCGCTGCTCGGCGCCCCGGTCCAGCCATTGCCGCCATTGTTGCCGTTCGGCCGAAGACGCCTGGCCGGTGCGCAGCAAGGCGTACCACTCGGCGGCTTCTTCCATGACGTCGTGCGTAGGTTCGGACGCGGCCATGGTGTTCATGGCGTGGTGGGGGTGGTCGTGTCGTCGCTCAAGCCAGCGGCCAGCCTGGCTTCCAGCTTCATGCAGCACAGCATGGCGCGGGCCACGTATTTGCGCACCATGCGGGCGGATACGTTAAGCGTGTCGGCGACTTCCTGGTCGGTCATTTCGCAGGCCACCGCCATGACGAAAGCGTGCGCGACCTTGGGCGGCAGCTCGCGCAGCATGGTGTCGATTTCGCCCAGCGCCTCAAGCACGATGGCCTGTTCCTCGGCGGACGACACGGTGGGTTCGGGCTGCTTGGCAAGCGTGTCCAGCCAGGCTTGTTCCAGGCTGCGGCGGCGCCATAGGTCCACGCACATGCCGTTGGCCATCTTGCGCAAATAGCTGCGCGCCTGCTGCGGGGTGTCGAAGTGGCAGGGGCGGGTCAAGAGGCGCACGAAAGCGTCGTGCGCCAGGTCCGCCGCGTCGGCTGCGTTGCCCAGGCGCCAGTTCACCCAGGCCAGCAACCAGTGGTGATGGTTGCCGTACAGGTGTTCAAAGTCCTGGGATAAAGGGGGTGCAGCGCTCAAGATCCCGCCCGCTCGCGATAAGTGTCCGCATCAATGACAGCTATTAATGCTAATGCGAACACTTATCAATTATTTAACGAGCGCAGATTATGGCTTGGCGCGCCCGGGCTTGGCAACCCGGGATAAAACCAGTGTGGCGCGACGGCGTCAGGCCGGCGTCATCACCCCATCCACCATGCGCGTGAGCGACAGCGGGTTGGCGCGCTTGACGCCATCGGGCAGCAGCGCGTCGGGCAGGTCCTGATAGCAGACCGGGCGCAGGAAGCGGCGAATCGCGGTGGCGCCCACCGACGTGGACGCCGGATTCGACGTGGCCGGAAAGGGGCCGCCGTGCACCATCGCGTGGCTGACTTCCACGCCGGTCGGATAGCCGTTGGCCAGGATGCGGCCGGCCTTGCGCTCCAGCACGGGCAAGAGCGTCTTGGCCAGCGCCACGTCGGCCTCGTCCACGAACAGGGTGGCCGTCAACTGGCCTTCCAGGTGCTCGGCCACGGCCGTCATCTGGGCCACGTCGCGGCAGGCCACCACCAGCGAGGCGGGGCCGAACACTTCGGCTTCCAGTTCATGCGATGCCAGGAAGCGGTCGGCCTGCGTGCCGAACACGACCGCGCCCGCGGCATTGGCTTCCGGCTTGGACGGTTCGCCCCGGCCCAGCGTGGCCACGCTGGCGTGCTTGGCCAGCGCGTCGGCGCCGTCCTGGTAGGCGGCAAAGATGCCGGGGGTCAGCATGGTGGCCGCGCCCTTGGCCTTGACGGCTTCGGCCGCTGCCGCACGGAAGCGGTCGAGCGCCGGGCCTTCCACGCCGATCACCAGGCCGGGGTTGGTGCAGAACTGGCCCACGCCCATGGCCAGCGAATCCACAAACCCACGGGCGATGGCTTCAGCGCGCGCGTCCAGGGCGGCCGGCATCAGGAACACCGGGTTGATGCTGGACATTTCGGCGTAGACGGGAATCGGCACCGGGCGGGCATTGGCGGCGGCAACCAGCGCCAGGCCACCCCGGCGCGAGCCCGTGAAGCCGACGGCGGCAATGGCCGGATCCGACACGAGAGCGGTACCGATTTCGCTACCGGCGCCAAACAGCAACGAGAACGTACCTTCCGGCAAACCGTGCTTGGCGACGGCGGCCTGGATCACCCGGCCCACCATTTCAGAGGCGCCGGGGTGCGCGTTGTGCGCCTTGACGATGACGGGGCAACCGGCGGCCAGCGCCGACGCGGTGTCGCCGCCCGCCACCGAGAAGGCCAGCGGGAAGTTGCTGGCGCCGAACACCGCGACGGGGCCCAGCGGCACGTTGGCCAGGCGCAGGTCGGCGCGCGGCAGCGGCTGGCGTTCGGGTTGTGCGGGGTCGATGGTGGCGTCCAGGAAGTAGCCGTCGCGAACCACGCGCGCAAACAGGCGCAACTGGCCCACGGTACGGCCGCGTTCGCCTTGCAGACGCGCCACGGGCAGGCCGGTTTCCAGGTGCGTGCGTTCAATCAGCGCGTCACCCAGCGCCAGGATGCCTTCGGCGATGCTCTCCAGGAACTGCGCGCGGGTTTCCAGCGGCGCGGCACGATAGGGGTCAAAGGCGGCGCGGGCCAGTTGAGCGGCGCGCGCGACGTCGTCCGCCGAGCCCGCGGGGAAGGCGGGCTCCAGGCGTTCGCCGGTGGCGGGGTTGATGGCGTGTTGCGCCGCGCCCGAGCCCAGGACGGCGCTTTTGCCGATCAGCATTTGGCCGGTCAGGGTCATGATGAATTCTCCGAAAAAAAGACAGCCCCTGGTCGGGGGCGTAGGTGCACGGTAGATGCCGCGTTGAATGTAAGTCATCGTACAACACGAAACATCCCGATTTCAAGGTGTTTGCTCTATAGCTGTACTTGTAGACAAGGGGAAACCCCAAATTTATTTATCCCCTGTTTCGCGGATATTCTCGTGGTTGTACGATAACGTATCGGATGCGCGGATTCGCGTGCATCGCTGCGTATCTCCCCAAGGCAAAAGGATTTTTCATGCAGGTTGCGGCAGACCAAACGCCGGTGCTTATCAAGATTCACCCGCAAGACAATGTGGCGATCGTGGCCAATGAAGGGGGGCTGCCTGCCGGCACGGTGTTGCCCGACGGCTTGCAATTGGTGGACACCGTGCCGCAAGGGCACAAGGTGGCCTTGCAGGATCTGGCCGAAGGCGACCCCGTGGTGCGCTACAACGTGGTGGTCGGCTTTGCCGCCAAGGCCCTGCCGCGCGGAAGCTGGATCAACGAGCGCGTCACCACCATGCCCACCGCGCGCACCCTGGAAGACCTGCCCGTGGGCACGCGCATCACACCGTTGCCGCCGCTGGAAGGCTACACGTTCGAGGGCTACCGCAACGCCGACGGCACCGTCGGCACGCGCAATATCCTGGCCATCAGCACCACGGTGCAATGCGTGCAGGGCGTGGTCGAGCACGCGGTCGCGCGCATCCGCCAGGAACTGTTGCCGCGCTATCCCAACGTGGACGACGTGGTCGGCATCGAACACACCTACGGCTGCGGCGTGGCCATTGATGCCCCCGGCGCGGCGATTCCCATCCGCACCTTGCACAACATTGCCCGCAACCCGAACTTTGGCGGCACGTCCATGGTGGTCAGCCTGGGTTGCGAAAAGCTGCAACCCGAACGGCTGCTGGCGCCGGGCGCCATTCCGATCCGCGCGGGCGAGGGCATGGGCGCAGACGGCGAAGGCGTGGACACCATCGTGCTGCAAGACGAAGAGAACGTGGGCTTTCAGTCGATGATCGACCTGATCATGCGCACGGCCGAACGCCATCTGCAAAAGCTGAATGCGCGCCGCCGCGAAACCTGCCCGGTGTCCGACCTGACGGTGGGCGTGCAGTGCGGCGGCAGCGACGCCTTTTCCGGCGTGACGGCCAACCCCGCCGTGGGCTTCGCCACCGATCTGCTGGTGCGCGCCGGCGGCACCGTGATGTTCTCCGAGAACACCGAAGTGCGCGACGGCATCGACCAGTTGACCGCGCGCGCCGCCACGCCGGAAGTGGCCGACGCGCTGATCCGCGAGATGGCCTGGTACGACGATTACCTGCAACGCGGCATGGCCGATCGCAGCGCCAACACCAGCCCGGGCAACAAGAAGGGCGGCTTGTCGAACATCGTGGAAAAGGCGATGGGGTCGATCGTGAAGTCGGGCACGTCGCCCATTCATGGGGTGTTGTCGCCCGGTAACCGCCTCACGCAAAAGGGCTTGATCTTTGCCGCCACGCCCGCCAGCGATTTCATCTGCGGCACGCTGCAACTGGCGGCCGGCATGAACCTGCACATCTTCACCACCGGCCGGGGCACGCCCTATGGCCTGGCGCAGGTGCCGGTCATCAAGGTGGCCACGCGCGACAGTCTGGCGCGCCGCTGGCATGACCTGATGGACGTGAACGCCGGCCGCATCGCCACCGGCCAGGCATCCATCGAAGACGTGGGTTGGGAGCTGTTCCGCCTGATGCTGGACGTGGCCAGCGGCCGCCAGCAGACCTGTGCGGAAAAGCTCAAGCTGCACAACGCCCTGGCGCTGTTCAACCCCGGGCCCGTGACTTAAGCGCCGGAGGGCGCTGCCTACTAAGGGCCGGAGGGCGCGCCGCCTACCCAGGGCCGCAGCCTGCCGCCCACCCGCTAGCCCGCATTGCCATCGCATTACACCGACAAGAGGAGACACCGATGGAGCATGCCCCCTTGGCCCAGCCCGGCCGCCGCCGACTGCTGGGCGCCGCATTGGCGCTGGGACCGGCCGCGCTGGCACAGGCGCAGTCGTTCAGCTTTACGCCGCAGCAGCGTTACCCGGACTCGTCCGTGCGCATCCTGGATCCGGAGTTTTCCAAATACCGCATCTACAGCAGCACCGTCGAACAACTGGCCACGGGTTTCCGTTGGCTGGAAGGGCCGGTGTGGGTGGGCGACGGCCGCTATCTGCTGGTGTCCGACATTCCCAACGACCGCATCCTGCGCTGGGACGAAACCACCGGTGAAATCAGCGAGTTCCGCAAGCCCGCCAACTTCAGCAACGGCCTGGCGCGCGACCGCCAGGGCCGGCTGCTGACCTGCGAGCATCTGACGCGGCGCGTCACGCGCACCGAATACGACGGTTCCATCACGGTGCTGGCCGACCGCTACGACGGCAAGCGCTTCAATTCGCCCAACGACATCGTCTGCCAGCGCAACGGCGCCATCTGGTTCACCGATCCGCCGTTTGGCATCGGCGGGCATTGGGAAGGCGACAAGGCCAAGCCCGAACTGCCGCATGGCGTCTACCGCATCGACCCGTCGGACGGCCGCGTGACGCAGGCGCTGGGCGATTTGGCCGGGGCCAACGGCCTGTGCTTTTCGCCGGACGAAAAGATTCTTTATGTCGTGGAGTCGCGCCATCAGCCCAACCGCGTGGTGTGGGCTTACGACGTGGGCGCGGACGGCTCGCTAGCGGGCAAGCGACTGCATATTGATGCGCAAGGCCCCGGCGCCATTGACGGCATCAAGTGCGATGAAGACGGCAACCTGTGGTGCGGCTGGGGCAGCAACGGCTCGGCCGGCGCCAAGCCCGAAGAACTGGACGGCGTGATGGTGTTCAACCCGGCGGGCAAGCCCATCGGCCACATCCGCCTGCCCGAACGCTGCGCCAACCTGTGCTTTGGCGGCGCCAAGCGCAACCGCCTGTTCATGGCCAGCAGCCATTCGCTATACGCGCTGTACGTGGAAACGCGCGGCGCTGTGTGACGTTGCAAGCGGCAAGGCGTTGCAGGGCGCCGCGCCGGTTTTATCTCAGAACAACATCAACCCGTGTGGAGACAGCATGAACGTAAGCAAGAGACATTTCCTGGGCGGCGCCGCGGCGCTATGCCTGTCGCCCTTGGTGCCCGCCTGGGCGCAGCAAGCGGGGGCGGCCGCCAGTGGCGGCGCGGCGAACTGGCCGACGCGGCCCGTGCGCATCATCGTGCCGTACCCGCCCGGGGGCTCGTCGGACATCATCGCGCGCATCCTCGCGCCGCGCCTGTCCGATGTGCTCAAGCAGACCGTGGTGGTCGAGAACAAACCCGGCGCCAACGGCAACCTGGGCGCGGGGCTGGTCGTGCAGCAGGCGGAAGAGGGTCATACCGTGCTGCTGTGCGATGTGGGCGCCTTGGCCATCAGCCCATCGGTCTACACCAAGCTGTCGTTCGATCCGTCCAAGGACTTGCGCGCCGTCGGCATGCTGGCCTATTCGCCGCACGTGCTGGCGGTACACCCCGACGTGCCGGCCAAGACCTTGCCGGAGCTGGTGGCGCTGTCGAAAAAAGAACGCCTGAACTTCGCCGTGACGGCCATCGGCAGCGCGCCGCACCTGGCCGCCGTGGCCGTGCAGCAGGCCACGGGCGCGCAATGGGAATACGTGCCGTACAAGGGCGGCTCGC
>RCUJ01001019.1_pt1 | contig 15633 bp, 13 predicted proteins | sample 2166321 | NCBI WGS metagenome assembly RCUJ01 (sample SAMN09932808, study PRJNA488358) | compost metagenome | feature: garden; material: soil; isolation source: compost soil in an enriched community after 118 h of incubation | place: Germany: Experimental Botanical Garden Goettingen | collected... | reverse complement strand
TGATGCTCATGATGCTCTCGCCAATCGGTTGGATCATTAACGGGCTATTGCTGTCGGTCTTCATCTTCTCTACACTGAAGTACAACATGGCGGCTAACGTCTATCGTCGGGTGCTGCTTACCGTCGATGCACGCGACCCCCGTCCTGCTGACACGATATCGATCATGATGCGCCAACTGAAAACTCAACCCTTCATACAGAAGAAAGAGTTCTGGTTTATCATCATGTCATTGTCGGCTATCGCTCTGATCATCACCATCGGCTTTCCGATGTTCTGTACGTTCACCAGCTTTACCACCTACTGCCCTTGACGACATAAAGCCCCTCCCTTAACCGGGAGGGGCCTATGCCGCTTTTTCTTTTTACTTCAGGACGCCTTCGAGGTAAACGATTAGTGCTTCACCCAGACTGCTCATGCGTTCCACGAGCTGTTGCACGAAGTAACTGTTGTTCGCTTCGAAGCTTTCCATGCCCCAGTTAGCATTCGACAGTTCATCGTCGACCTGTGGGAAATCGTAGTAGCCACGAATCGGTGGATCAGTGAAGTCAAACCCATAGGGGTAGTCGTCATTGTAGATCTCGATGGCGGCAAAGGCCTCGCACAACAAACGCAGTTCTTTAACTACGGCTACGAGCTCAGCCTTCGTCGGATAAGGCAGGGTAACTTCACTATCGCTGTCAACGTTACCAGCATTATAGAAGAACTCACCTTTCCCAGTCGAAGCACTCTTATTGAGGTAAGGCAGCTTACCCCAGCCCATGAATGCATGTGGGACTTCAGTCCACTTGCTGGCCAAGCCATCGGTCTGCTTGGCGTTGATCGCTTTGATCAGTGCCGCGAACTCATCTGGACGATCGACATCACCCATGAACGCTTTGAACTGGTTGTCGATGTCGTGCATGAACTTGGCCTGCTTGTCAAGCTCAGGCTTAGCCTTGCTGAACACACCCTTGTACTGCACGGTGTCAGCTTTGATCTGAGCTGCCAATGCACCCTGGCCTTTGAAGAACCCAGCGTAGCGCTTAGCGATCGTCACAGTGCCTTCACGGTCCTCGTAGGCTGTAACCAACCCTTCGACCTCGGAGTCTAGCCAGTTCAGACGCTGCCAGAACGGTACGTCTTCTTTCTTGGATACCGCTTCCTTGGTTTTACCCAAAAGGAAATTCTTGATAGCGCCAAGCAGGCCTTCCATCGACACCACGCGACGATTCAGGTCTTCGCCCTGCTGGTAATCTTCTTGCGCCACCACCGTAGGGAAGCCGCCGAGGATATTGTCAGCGACTGCGTTGAAGCGCACGATCTCAGCGTGATGCTCCAAACCCAGACCACGGCGACGCAGACGATAACCTACCACTAGGTGTTTTTGAATGCGGCTGAGCTGGTCTTTAGCCAGTGCCACTTCTGCAGATTGTTTCATAACAGCTCCTAGGTTATACCGATTTACATACGATTGACGGCATAGGCCCGCCCGGTTAGGGGCGGGCTTTATGGCCTTAGCGGAAGTCCGCAAAGATAACAGTTGGACCAACAGCTTCGTACCGAACGTAGCTGTGTGCTACCGTCATGATTGGCTGCACGATGATGAAACACAGCAACCCGATGTGTTGCGATAACCAACGATCAATACATTCAGGTTCCCGTACAACTAAGCCTTCGTACTGCAATTCAAACTGCAGCTTCGCTTCTTGAAGAAACGCCGGCATGTTGTCTTGCTTAATGTAGACGTACACAGGTTTCCGCAAATCACGGTGGCGCTTCTGGTGATCCAGATGAGCCAGTAGTTCCTTTACAAACGGTTCGTACGGTCTGTTCATTTAAGCTGCCTCCGCGCATTACAGCGACAAAGAAGTAGTGTGGGTTGTCCCTACACTCTTCAAGAATCAACCGTTTAACAAATGTGGAAAGGCTAGGGTCGTATGGATCTACCCCAGCCAATGTCCGACGTTTCAGTGTTACGCTGCTTCCCACCATGGAGACTCGTCTTCGGTACCCATACGACCGCCACCTGGCATTGCTACGCTGCGATCATCGCCATCGACGTCCCAAGGGATTGTGCCGATGATTTCAAACGGCAGAACGCAATACTGATCTTTCTCAGGAGTTACGGTGTTACGGTGCTTACCGCGTGCAATCGTCAAGTACGCTTTGCCATTGACGCGTACAATGTGGATCATCAGTTCCAGATCCGGTTCTTGGCCTAGACGCTTACATCCGTCATAGTATCCCTTGTTGGCAATGTTACGGACAAAGTCATCGACGTTCTCACGAGTCATCTGCAATGCTTCAGACGACAGCTGATGCGGCGACAGGAACGTGATACCACGAGGCGAGGTGTAGTTACGCACTCGACGGAACAACAGGCGGATATCGTCACCCGCTACCTTGGCATCCAAACCGGTCTTCGGCAACATATTCAGGTAGTCGACAATCAACATCTGGATTTCATAGCCTTCAGCGATCAGGCCATCCAGGTGAGTAGTCAGAGACGCGGCAGAGAACTCTGTCGGGTCAAAGCGATCCATCCGTACTTCAAAGCCTGTTTCACGCAGACGAGCCGACACATAAGCCGAAGCTTCTTTAATGTCGATCATCTCTTCCAGCACCGGTTGACCGGTTTCGTTCTCCTTGAGATACTTGTAGATCCACAGCAAGTTATCAGAGACTTCGTTCTCGAAGCTGATGAACTGAATCAGTGGCTTACGGGTAACGTCACGCAACTGTGGTTTGTTGAACAAGCAGAAGTGAACGAACAGCGACAACATAAAGCCAGACTTAAAGTTGTGCTGCAGACCACCGACGATCCCGAACTCACCACGCTTGATGGCACCGATCTTACCGAGCATCCGGTTGACCGCTTGCCAACCAGTACGGAAAGCACCATCCGTCGAGAGCAAGGTCTTCAATGTACTGAATGCATCTTCCAGTCCATCGATGTCCGAGAAGTCCATCCCACCCATTTGTGCCGGATGGTTCATGCGCTCACGTGCTGTGACATAAGGTTCGAGGCGTTGCCCCATCTCTGCGATTTCAGAGACAACGTCTGCAACCGACGTACGTTTGAACGTCAGCTTGTGGTGATACTCTTTGAGGATACTGGTGATCTTCTCCTCATTAAGGTAAGCCGAGAGCTTACGGCGATACGAGTGAATACGTTTGACGATCTCATCAGGAGACGCAAATGTTTCGGTCAGAGCGATAGCCAGTGCTTCGTAGAGGTATTCCTCTTCACGGCATGCCACCTTTAATTGCTGTAGAATTTCGGTATCCGTCGGGAACTCTTCAACTCGCTGGGTGCAGAGCCAGAGTACAATCTTGTAGACCTCGGTAAAGATCTGACGACCGCTGTCGATATCGACGGTCACGTCAGGCTGAGGAATAGAATTGACGATCTCGGTGATGATGCTGGTGGATGGTGAAGTGGCCACCCCTGGACGATGTTCGAGGCACAACAAGCTAATGCATTGGATTAGTAGCTGTTTAGGTGTAAACATTGGTGATTAATCCGTGACCGAGGTTTTTACTAACGTATCATGTATCGTGACTGTATTGTTTTGTGAAGTCTATATTTGTATGAAGGTTTTGACACCCCAAGAAACCTATGATGCCCTCAGGTGAACGCGAATGACTACGTTAGTGGTTGTACCGAAAGACGTCGCCGCCGTCATTGAAGGTCAAGGTTTGAACTTTGATCTCTTCAAAGATACCAACAGTATGTTGAAGTATCTGTCCGCTGCTGACGTAGCTGACATCGTGATTGCGTCGAACGATTTCCCCTTCGATTACGGTTCCATGTTTACTATTGATATGGAACAGAACCTGCTGGCTTTCCTGCAGGCAAATGAAAATGCCGATAAAGCGCGCCGGATTCAGAGCCGCCTCGAAACAGCCAAACTGAAGTTTGCTGCTGAAGTAGATAGCTTTGTGTCGTCGTATCAGCTTTATAGTGTAGACGAGAAGCTATGGGTTGCGGTGCAGCAGAGGCAGCACATCGGTGATTGCGATCCTAAACAGCTCCTCCTTAAAGTGAACAGCGATTTCTTTGATTCGCTGATTGCTCAAGCATTGCATACTACATCCTTTGAGAAAGTGTGCACCACAAACCTGTTCAACGATTATTTGAACTCGCTCTGATTCGCACACTTATGTGTATGGGTTAGTGCGTATTTAGGTAACCCTGCTTAAGCAGCAAACAGAAAACTCCTCTATAGGGAACCGTTCCATGGAAAACATCAAGCAACTGTTCGCCCAGCGTGCTAAAGTTGGCGCGCAATTCAACGTCAAAGCTTTCGTTGAAAACCTTCAGTCCAACCTGGACGCCGCTGGTTCGACTCTGCGCATTCAGCCTGAAATGGCCGAGCGCGTTTCGCAGGAAGACTTCGGTGCTTCCGACGTTTCGGACAAGATGACCAACGTTTACGAAGAACTGGGCCGCTCCCTGGCTTCCCTGGGCTTCGAAGCTTTCAACGCCGACCGTGGCACCGACGCCGCTCGCGTTAGCGACAACATGTCCATCGCTGCTACCATGGGCCTGTTCGGCGCATCGAACGAATCCGCGTACAAGAAAGCTCTGCTGGCTTCGACCCGTTCGATCAGCTCCAGCGACAAGAACGTCATCGTTTCCCGTGGCCAGATGGTCGGCGCTGCCGGTTCCATTCCTGCTTTCGGCGAAGGCGTTTCCCTGGAAAACTACAACGAGAAGTCCAGCCGTGACTTCCGTATCGTTACCGCGGCCTACAACCTGAGCTCTTCGCGCCAGGATGCGTTCGCTGAAGCGATCTACCGCACCACCCTGATCAATGCTCAGGAAGGCGGCGCTGTTCAAATCGTGCCTTACGTGGCACTGATGAAAGACGTATACCACAAGACCACCGGTGCCAAAATGGACACCCAGGAAGTCAACGTGGTCGACGCCTACCGCGATCCTTCGATCCTGGACCAAGAAAGCACCATGCTCATCCCGGCCGTTGCTGCCGGTAACGCTGCCAACTTCGTGGCCAACAGCGACGTCGCTGCTGCACCGAAGACCGACGAGCGCGGTCACAGCTACAACACCGCTCCTCTGAAAATGGGCGCGAAGTTCGACCTGATCGGTATCTCCAACCACAACGCTCTGGTTGCTGGCGGCGTGCTGGACATCTCCGATACCATCGACCCAGCCGGCTCGATGAAGAACCTGTACATCAAGGCTGCTGGTAACGGCACCGAGCCTGCCCAGGTTCTGAAGTTCAAGACCGACAAGCTGCCTACCGCTACCTTCGTTCCGAAGCTGGTCGGTGACACTCGTCAAATCGCTGTTAGCTTCGAATCCGAGAAGCTGAAAGTGGTTGGTTCGACCCGCGGCGTGGGCGGCGGTACTCTGGAAGCGATCACCTCCCTGGACGCGGCCAAGTACACCCTGCACCTGGGCATCAAAGTCGACGGTTCGGTCTCGGTATCCCGTGGCCAGTGCCAGTTCATCTCCGGCCCTGTGGTCGTTGAAGGCATCGTTGACGAAGACGGCCAGGCTATCGACATCGCTTCCGGCGCTGGCGCTACCATCGTTGCCAAGCTCGGCGCTCTGACCGCTATCGGTTACGACCTCGACGCTCGCTTCACCAACACGAACAAACGTAAACGCGGTCAGCTGCTGCAGACCCGCGCCGTTCAGTTCCGCTACCCGATCTGGATGCACAGCCCAGTAACCCTGCTGCTGTCCGTAATGGACGAGCAAGGCCCAGGCGAAGTTGCACGCGCCCTGACCGTGGTAACCGACATCCGCAACAGCGCCAACGCTGTAACGGCTGCTCTGAACTACGTTGCTCAGCTGAAAGAAGTGGTTGGCGACAGCGCTGCTATCGCTGAGTTCGGCGACGTCGAAGGTGCTCTGAGCATCATGATGCGTCCGACCTACCGCTACTTCAAGCTGGACCTGACCGACGGTCGTCTCGACACCATCCGCTCCGGCGACCGCTGGAACGACGTGACCGAAGCGCTGTTGAACACCATCAAAGGTCTGCTGTTCCCAGCATACCGCGACTCGAACATCGAGAGCGTGTTCCAGGTTGTATCGGGTAACATCGACGAGAAGCCGAAGTTCCTGATCTGCACCGACCGCGAAATCGCCAACTACCTGCAACAGGTCGGCGATAACCGTACTCTGGGTGCTTACCTGAAGTACGACGTTGTTGCTACCAACAACAAGAAGTTCGACGGCAAGATCCTCGTGATCCCAACCCGTGAGAACCCAGGCGAGAACGACGTTCTGAGCTGGGGTCAGTTCTTCTTCGTACCAACCATCGTCGGCGACATGCCGATCGCACGCGACGGCCAGACTTCCCGCGAAATCACCGCGGTACCGTTCAACCGTCACGTCAACAACATTCCTTTCGCGATCGAAATCGACGTTGTCGGCCTGCGCGAAGTAATGTCCACCTCGATGTACAACGCCCTGCTGCAACAGCCGTAAGGCTAAGCGCTTAGCGTAGTGCTTGAGTGAAACAACATAAAGCCCCGGCCCCGCAAAGGAGTCGGGGCTTTATGCCGTGTTTCGAAATAAATAGGGATATATATCATTCTCGCGACCCTCTGCCTGTTAAATGGCATCTCCTTTAGGATTGCATTATGAATTTCCTCCTTAAAGTAGTAGCTGCTTATCAGGCAGTGCGACTAGTGGTAGAACTCTGCCACGAAGCTAAACATCAGACAGCCGAACCCACTGTTCCCCAGACAGTGACAATTATTCCGAATAGGGATAGTGGCCATCTGACAGCTGTAAAGAAAGAAAATACTTCCGACGTTAATAAAGTAGGTGTCAGCGCGTGTGCTGGCTCTATACCTGTTACCGCCGTGTCTGGTTTTATACCGACCACTGCAGAGGAAGGAGACACCTTCCGAAAATCCACAGGGCGAATCGGAGTCGAAGAAGACTGCTCCACCGGTTCGCCTGCTATGGAGCAGCGACATCGCAAAAAGAAACGTAGGTCGCCCAAGAAGCGGGCGAACCTTCGTGAAGAGGTCCCCAGATTCACCATAGTCGAACCGACTCTGGTTTCTGTGGAGATCGTCTAAACAGGATAGAGCAATATGAGCCGTGAACTACAGCACCTGTTTGGTTCGATCACAGTCGACCCACAGGAAGAACCCAAACGCAAGAACCCTAACATCGCCACCAACGTGCGCTATGAGTTCTACAGTACTCTACGTAAGAAGATCTTCTGGCGTGACTCCAGAGGTGTGGTAGCGATCGAGGGACCTAACTCAGCAACCAGTGGTGAGGCTTTCTATATCACCATCGAGTACGAGCTGCAAACGAGTGTTGAACTCGACGCTCGTGAACTGTTTGCCACCTTTAACCTGCCGGACAACAGTCCGTTGCGTAAAGAGCTTTATGCCCGCATCAATTCACTGCAAGGGGCAGTCAACTGGAATAGCAATCGGCGGTTTCGTTACACGGTTGCAGTAACTGCTGCGCAGATAGATGCTGCAGGTGGTGTGGTTTACCTGCGTGACTTCGATCTGATCATTGGTTACGATCACTTGCGAGAGCAAGCGCTACACCCGTATTCCCATGAAGGTCAACTAGCCAGAATGCGTCAGCAGATGCAGTACGGCAACCAAGGGGCTAACCTACGGTTTGTGTTGATTGACAACACTGGACATGTAGCACCGGTGTGGTTTAACAATGGGATTGCGGTAGTTGAAATAAAACCCCAGCGGGATTCCCAACTGGCGGATGGTTTGTATTTGTTCTACCAGCTTGGTGAAGGGGAGGAAGTGGAAGCTGAGTTCGTGGCATTGAAAGATGCCAAGACTAAGTACCACTTGTTTGATACCAAGATTGAAGCGATCAATCTAGGTAAGCTGGACAAGGTGATTGAGCGAATCAAGATCGAACATGAGACCATCCTGCTCGAAAAGAAACAAGAACTTGCTCAACTAGATGCGGACGCTAGACGCGAGAAGACTGAACTGGATCGGGAAAAGCTCCGGCTACAGACTGAACGTGAGGAAGACGAGCGGCGGCGTAAAGCTGAACAAGAAGCAACTGATGCTCGGGAACGCAGGTTCCAAGAGGATCATGCACGGCAAATGGCACAACTAAAAATGGATCGTGAACGTATTGAGTGGGACCGTCAGCAGTTGAACGATGGTCGCAAATTTGATATGGACATGCGCTCAAGAGTACAACGAGATAATAATGATGCCGTGAAGAATCTTTTTGAAGTATTGAAGATTGGAGTTGGACTTTTGGGTCCGTTGATCTCGGCCTATGTCCTGTATAAGGGTGGGTCCGGTAAGAAGTAACTGCTACATCGCTGGGGAGCTGCTATGCACAATGCAATGGTTGAGCGCATCAAGAACCGTGTTGCACCCTTTACCGAAACGATTGCTGAAGGGCTCGCGTACGAGCACATGATGGGTCGGCCAAAACCTATTGGTAAGGATGACGATGCACCACTCCTTAACAACACCATGCTCTACAATGAACGGGTGATTAAGGTTAACCAGGTTCTGTTCCCGCCTGGCTTGAAGTTCAAAGGTAGCCGCATGTGTACGGCTATTGAACACTTCGAGAAGATTACACACGAGTACCAGTCCAAACGTACGGCCAACATCGCCAAGCATGGCACCTATCTGGTTGAATACAACTTCAGCTACGATTGTGGTGATGGGCGTGGGCCTGTTGATCTACAACCGCGGTATGTGCTCCTGCCCACCGTTCGTCCAGGTGGACTGATGGAGCTCAACGGCGCCACTTATACCGTGTCGCCTGTATTGGCTGACATCGGTTACTCAGTGAGCCGTAACAGCATCTTCGTTCCATTCCGTCGAGCAAAGCTTACCTTTAACCGGGTAGACTATCGTTACATGCGCGATGGCAAGATGGAGATCGTCTACGTGATCTGGTCGACTGTGCACCAAGAGATGCACAATCGCAAGAACTCGGATCGCAACAACCGACAGCACATCGAAAGCTGCATGGCGCATTACTTCTTCTGTGAATACGGAGTGAAGGAAACGTTCAAGCGCTGGGGTGGTGCTGACGTAGAGATCGTTAATCGTGCTGATCTGAAGAACTATCCGAAGGCCAAGTACCACATCTACGAGTCCTGCGTGACCCGTGGGCGTCACCCAGCCGGTGACGTGTGCCTGGTGCTACCTAAGGAGCAGTGCACATCGTTTACGGACATGTTGGTCGGCGGTTTCTATTACGTCGCTGACACTTTCCCAGACCGTTTCGTAAACATGCAATACGTCGATGGTCGCGCCTTGTGGCGTACGATCCTCGGTATGATGGTATTCGGTGACTTCGAGCACGTTGGCAAACTGACGGAGAACATCGACAACCACATGGTGGGTTTCAACAACTACCTGGATGAGATGACCATGGATGACTTGGCGAAAGCTAACATCAAGGTAAAGAACATCTGGCAGTTGCTGTTCCACATCATGACCGAACTGGCTCACCACTTCTACCAGACCAACCGCGAAGAAACATCCATGTACGGAAAGCAATTAACCGTGCTGCGGTATGTGATGGAAGAGTTCAACAGCGCCATCAGTCTCCTGACCTATAGCTTCCAGGGTCGGCGTGACATGGTCTGGAAAGGCACCCAGATCGAAGACATGTTGAAGAAGTACCTGAAACTCAACACGTGCATCCGACTGCTGACCAGCAAGCACAACGAGCTGAGCACAGTCAACTATCCAGGGGACAACAAGATCATCCGGATTACCTCGGTGATTGTACCGCAGGATCAAGCACGCGCAGCCAACACACACAACCGGGGTTTGATTAACGACTCCAGTCGTCTGTTGGATGCATCCATCGCAGAGATCGGGCAATATAAGAACCAACCAAAGTCTGCGCCCGATGGTCGTTCTCGCATTGGTACCCACGTCAAGCTCGGTAAGGATGGCACTATTATCCGCCGTGATGATTGTCGTGAACTGATCGACAAGACCCAAGAACGAATTCAACGTTAATTAAGAAGTACGGAGAAGTACCATGTATTCCCAGACCGGCGGCGTTCAACTCCCAGTTTCCCCAACGCAAGTTGACGGGAGCTGTTTCAATCAACAGTTGCCTCAGGGCAACGATGTGTGGCCACAAGTACAGTTCAACCAAGGCGCCGACACCCAACTCGGCAGCTATGCCATTGCCCTGTTCCGTACTTACGCACAAACCCGTGCGCAGAAGACGCAGATCCACTGCTTCTGCTACAACCTGTTACAGATGAACCGCTTCCAGAATCAGTTCTGGCAAACGTGGTGTCAGTACGTGGTTGACTTTGCTGACTTCTTGGTGCGTGGTCAAGGCCAACCACCACAGCAAGCCGCGGACAAAGCCGCTAGCCGTATCTACCAGTCGATGTTGGCGTCGGTGGCTAATCAGTACCCTGCTGTTAAGCAGATGCTGGATGGCCAGACCCAAGCTGGTTTGGCTGATGCATTGGGTGTAGCTAACGCGATCACCAACGACATCAACAACTTCAAGGCACGTTTGTCCGGCGGTATGGGCATGGGTGGTGCTCCAGGCATGGGCATGGGTGTTGGCGGTGGTCAACCGTCGCACACCCAGCATGTTAACGCGTTCGCAGTATCGGGTATCGGCCAATCTACAAATACCTTCAACAATCCTGCTGGGCCTGCTGAGACGGGTGCCGCTGGTATGTTGCTGTTGGGTGAAGAGAAGGCTCCTGTAAGCAAACCAACTTCAAGCTGGGGTGGTGGCGTGAATTCAAATATCCAACAGCAACAACCGGTACAAGGCCTGGCACCGCAACCGGGTGCTGCAGCCAGTGCACCACACAAGGGTGATGCCTCCGACATCATCGACCACATCCACAATGCACCGATCTCGGTAGAGGACGTTAAAGTTGATCCTAACTTCTATGTACCGAAAGGTCTGGTGGTGGATTCGCTGCGTCCATTCGACCACATCCGTAACCCAGGTGGCGTCGAGATCCGTCCGGCCTATCAAGTGCCGAAGTGGAAGCGGACCGTCGGCAGCGACGTTCCTTACGCCAAGTTGTACAACCCGAACACCCACATCTGCTTCTTGGCGAAATGGGTTGATGGCATTATTAAGGAGGTTGTTGTGCCCTTCACTCCAGAAATGGATTACCTGAAGCATGAGATCAACGAGGAACTGCGCCGTAAGGCCATGCGTCCGAAAGGGATCGTCGTGCCACTGGCCAAGTACGCACAGTCTGACGACCAGACTGTGAAGACCGTTGAGCAAACGCGTGAAGCGATGGCCGATGGTTCGGTCGTAGCAGCGCATCTGAGCCCGGTAGCACTGGAAGGTTACATCACCGGTACTACTGATCTGGAAAACGAAGCCATGGCCCGTAGCCAGGTTGTCGAAGCTCTGGGTCTGGGTGTGGATGATCCAGTGCCACCGCATGAGTACATCACTGCACGCATGCATGAGCTGGACATCACCGAAGCCTGCTACGACAAACTGTACGCCTTCAGCAACTTCACCACGCCAGCTGAAGTAGTGGCGGCGTTGAAAGAGCTGCTGGAATCCGGTGCGTTGTCGCTGCGTTACTTCACCTTCATCAACAAGCGTCTGACCGACGCTGTCAACGACTTCCTGCGTGACAGCCTGTCGATCGAGAAGATCGCCATCGGCGATTACTTCGAAGACGCCGTAGCACTGGGTCCATATCTGGCCAAGAAACGTGGTCAGGAATACCAAGTCACCTACGAAGGTAACACTGCATCGATCGTCGGTCGTAGCCTGTGGGTTGCTTGTGAAGAATCCGAAGTGGCAGAAGGCGAAGCATCGGCCAAGAACTACGGCATCATTGATGAGTTCCTGAACTTCCAGCTGGGCATCCCTAGCGAAGAACTCTCGAACCTCAACCTGTCCGAAGAAGCTTGCCTGGTTACCCCGCAATCGCATCCGCATCTGATCACCGCTCTGCGTGCGATGGCGGCACGTGCAACGGAAAACAACACGATCACCCGTACCCGCATGCGCATCATCACCAGCGATGGCTTCTACTACAACGTCATCGTCGGTAAGCTGGTCAAAGGTGCCTTGCTGCTGAAGAAGGCTTAAACCACTAAGCACTGTTGTCGGTCTGGGCGGCAGTGCTTACTTAGTGACAGACTAGTCACACCCTCTCTCTTCGGGGAGAGGGTTTTATTCCGTCTACCTGAACTATTCCTGATAGGAGTTACACCATGCAGTCCACCCAACACGCACCACTGACTTCCCGTATCGGTCAGATCCTGAATAGCCTGCCATTCTACACGCAGGAAGAACTGACCGCTAAGCCTGAGCCAATGAAGCTCTTCGGTAAAGACTTCGCAATCCGCCAACGTACACTCAGTGATGGTGGTCGTCCATTCGAACACCTTACCGGTAGCGATATGTCTACGGCCAGCTTCTTGGCCACCGCACGTCCGGACCATCGGTTAGATAAACTGTTGATCGACTCACCGGCCAACAAAGCGCTCGCTGCTAGAGCGTTCAAACCTGCGGAACATTATGACAACACACCACCGGCCTGTAACATCGAGTCGGGCTATCTGACCATGCCTGATTGGGAAATGTTTCCGCTGGATAAAACCAAGTTCGGCGATGCACAGCCCACTGTCGATCATTCACTTACTCACGATGTAGCATTTGAGTTCACTGCTGAGGAACTCATGGAGGAATACATGGAAGCGCAAAATGTTACCGTTGCTGATAAAGCAGTGGTCGACGTACTGCAAATCGAAGACACCTTCGTGCACCAACTGATCAGTCCGGCGTGTTTGGTAACTCAAGCAGTTACTCTGCTGCGCCTGCTGGAAGACGACATCCGCATGATGGAATCGGTACGCACCATGGTTATCGGTGACGTCCTGACGCCGAATGCAGAACGTGTATGGGGCTCCAAGCTCAATGCGCTGGTGAACCTCAACCACTGCAAGCTGGCCAAAGTCCTGCACGAGATCAAGCGTGAAGGCAAGATCGTCAAGCTGCAAGAGTCACTCGATCGGATGGACTACAGCAACGCCTACAACCACGAAACCCAGGTACTGAGTCTGCGCCACAAAGCTCATGCCAAGTACGGCATGATCACGGTCTAAAGAACGCGACATAAGCCCCTCCCGCTTGGGAGGGGCGATATGCCGTTTTTCTTTTTACCAGCCCATGAAGGTCGGCGGGTTCTTCAACCAGTCTTCCATCGAAGCCATGTAACCAGCCGGTGGCACATAGTCGAAGTCAGCCTTGGTGATCTGCTTAACGATGTATTGCTTATCGCTATCCCACGACTTGACATTACCGGTAGGCTCAGGCCCTTTGATTTCCCAGTAGCCTTTGGTCAGCTTAATGTTCTTACTGAACAGCAGCGTATCCTCCAACACCTCGACCAACAGCGTCATGACTTTAAATGGCAACTTCCCAGGGCGCCCAATCAACAACACGTCTTTATAGAAACAGCGTGCAGATTTGATCGGTACGTAAGTCTGGGTGTCTGTAGAGTACGCCACCAACCAATGTTCGTCTGTTTGCTTCTGGTCATACAACAACTTGGTGTTCGGTACCAGCGACAACGGTGTATCGAAGCGATACACGATCATCTTCTGCAACAGGTCACCATTCTTCTTTTCATCCGGCCAGTAGAAGTTATTCCAACCCTGCACATAACCGATCAAACAACCCAACAGGCTCGGTGCTGTAGATACTCGGGATACCGAACGGTTCTCGGTATTCCCAGTACGTTGGGTAACTGAAGGAATAAAGCCTTTAATGGCATGGTTAGTCGATACATGCAACAGTGGTCCCGGGAGCTCTTCTGCCCCGATCACCCGTACTCCGTTTTGAACATGACTTGGCTGAAGGCTCAAGAATGTGTTCATTTCTCTACGTGTGGCCATCTCACACCCAATGGTAAGTTACGAATCATAAAATACGTGCATACACCCTCCCGGTTAGGGGAGGGCGTAGGTTATCCCTCGAAGGGCAGTGCGATCGTCAAGTTAGGAACAAACATCAGACTGGTCGTCCGTCCCTGCAGTGTAGCCGTTGTAGCAACCGGAGACATCGCGTAACTAACGATATCATCCGGATCGTACGGCAGACTGTATTTGTTGTAGAACGCCAGCATGGCGTCACGTAGTGTTGCGTAGTCAGCGGCTTTACCGGGTAGCACATGACCTGCGAAGTGATCGTAGATCCGAACCCGGTTATAGTAGTGCGTATCACTGCCGATGTAATCATTGCCGTTGGCCGATACCAGAATCCTGGTATTGGTTGAGCCTTGAATCCACACCTCAGGATTACCAAACGTAACCTCACCCACCTTTAATGGTGGGCGAATGGCACTATTGGAATTTAACGCCCGCACCAGAGCGTCTTTAGGAGCTTCGATGTAGAGCATGTTGGCCTCAATCGTAATGCAGGAGTAGAAGCCCAGACAGGCCCGTACAACGCGTTTGGTCGATACGCAGTACTATGACGCTCCTTTTGTCCGTTCGTAGCGTGTAGAGCTTAATAGGAGGCCCTGCGTAGATAATCTCGAAGGTTGGTAACCCAGACTTCAGTTTGGTGCAGATATTCCACTGGGTAGGGGCATCTTGGCATTTCCAATCGTCCCCCGTGACCTGTTTCAATATAAAGGCTAAGCGTTGTGGCAACACCCCATTCGGACTGTCAATCAGCGCACCTAGGTCATAGCGAAACGGCGTGAAGTTATGGGCCGCACAGTAGACGAAATCAGCCACCCGACCGGTCTGCCCTAAAGGACGGAACACCGCTGGCGACGACTTAACAGTCAGTGCCGAGGCCAAGGTGCGTTGCCGGGTATTGACCAACGTCACAGCCAACGAACCCACCCAGCGTAAACTGGTGGGCTTGCTGACCAGTGTAGCCGTACCGAAGTTAGGCACATCCAGCTGTTCGAAGTCATCGATATCAAATACCACCCCGGTGAGCGCACTTAGGCGATCGAGGATCGCTTGGGTACTAGTCGGCATGGTCAGGTTATCGATCACCAAAGGCTCTACCGACGTACGGAAGAAGCTATTGGGGTTGAGTCGGGTAAAGGTGTATTCCAGTAACTTAGGTAGCTCTGGGAGGAGTTGTGCACTAGAGGTCGAGCGATTCGTCCCGATAGTCACCTTGGTGACTAAGCCACCAAGGGATACCAGCGACTCTAATGAACAGTTGGTTGGTTCCAAGTTCAGGTACGTGCGATCAGAGATCATCGTAACCAAACCCAGCCACGGTTCCATGCTCAGGTAGCGACGAACATCAAACATACGGGGGTCCTACTTTAAGGCCAGTTAGGATCAGTGGAGTTGCTGTATTGATCCATCTGACCGTTCTCGATTGGGGTTTCATCAAAGACCATGCTGTAGCCACGGATACCCACGGACTCGATATCAAAACGATAGCTGCCCATTTGCCCGTACAGTTCTTTCATATCCACCATCGGGTTGATGTGATAAGCAGCCCCGATCTCTGTGGTCAGTTTCACCTCAGGATCGATCACGGACGCAGGCAATTCGAAATCAGTCCGGACATCCGCATGCATGTGTCGGATTGTGATATCGACAATGTTGATCTTCTTGTAGTCTTCCGTCTCACCCCACTGATCACCAAAGCGGGTATCAACCATCCCCACGATAGTAAAGTCAGTGAACGC
>RCUJ01001012.1_pt1 | contig 15717 bp, 16 predicted proteins | sample 2166321 | NCBI WGS metagenome assembly RCUJ01 (sample SAMN09932808, study PRJNA488358) | compost metagenome | feature: garden; material: soil; isolation source: compost soil in an enriched community after 118 h of incubation | place: Germany: Experimental Botanical Garden Goettingen | collected... | reverse complement strand
CTGCGGGTCAAGCTGGTGGAGAACCGCAAGAACCCGGAAGACACGGTGTTCCACTCCAAGGCTGTCGGCGAACCGCCTTTTATGCTCGGCATCGCCGTGTGGTGTGCGATCAAGGATGCGGTGGCCAGCCTGGCCGATTACCGGGTGCAGCCGAACATCGACGCCCCAGCCACCCCAGAGCGCGTGCTCTGGGGGGTGGAACAGATGAAGAAATTGCAGCAACCGGCCAAAACCGTGGCTGCAGAAGTCGAACCGGCCTAACGCGTAGCCCGGATGAAATCCGGGGAAACCCTCCCCCGGATTGCATCCGGGCTACGACCTGAAGCAAAGGGGTGTAAAACAATGACAAAACACACCGCACCGAATAGCCAACCGACTCGGCCCATACCTGCGCCGATTCTGGACCCGTCACCGAGCAACTGGCGCCTGCCACGCCCGGGACAACTGCCGCCAACCTGGAGGCTGAGCAAATGAGCTGGATCAGCGCCCTCGCCGAGCTGCAGCAGCAAGGCCAGCCTTGCGTGCTGGTGACCATCATCGAAGAGCGCGGCTCGACCCCGCGCAACGCCGGCTCGAAGATGGTGGTCACCACCGAGCGCATCTTCGAAACCATCGGCGGCGGCCACCTGGAATACAAGGCGATGCAGCTGGCCCGCGAGATGCTCGCCAGCCGCAGCCAGGACACCCGCCTGGAGCGTTTCAGCCTGGGCGCCAGCCTCGGCCAGTGCTGCGGCGGCGCCACCGTGTTGCTGTTCGAACCCATGGGCCAACCCCAGGCGCAGATCGCCGTGTTTGGCGCCGGTCACGTCGGCCGCGCCCTGGTGCCGCTGCTCGCCAGTTTGCCGTGCAAGGTGCGCTGGATCGACTCGCGGGACAACGAGTTTCCCGAACAGATTCCCGCCGGGGTGGACAAGGTGGTCGAGGAGGACGTGGTCGATGAGGTCGAGCGCATGCCGGCCGGTAGTTACTTCATCGTCATGACCCACAACCACCAGCTCGACCTGGAGCTGACCGCGGCGATCCTGGGGCGCAACGATTTCGCCTACTACGGGCTGATCGGCTCGAAGAGCAAACGCGCCAAGTTCGAACACCGCCTGCGCGAGCGCGGCATGGCCGCCGAGGTGATGCAGCGGATGCGCTGCCCGCTGGGCTTGCCCGAAGTGAAAGGCAAGCTGCCGATCGAGATCGCCGTGTCCATCGCCGGCGAGGTGATCGCCACCTACAACGCCGCCTTTGGCCAGGACGTGAAAAAGGGTGAGAGCAGCGTTGCCAAGCTTCTACCAGCCTCACGCCGAACGCAGTCGTAGGGTGCGCGGGGCCGCCTAGGCTGTGCGCACCACCCCACCCTCCTCGGTGCGCACGGCGCACCCTACGCATGATCGAGATGCACTAGATGACTAGCACCCTCAAAGCCTACCGCGCCGCCATCCTGCACAGCCTCGCCGACCCCGCCGTGGTCGGCGTCGAGCAGTCCTATGAATATTTCGAGGACGGCGTGCTGGTCGTCGAGGACGGCCGGATCGCCCGGGTCGGCCACGCCGCCGATCTGCTGCCGACGCTCAAGGGTGTCGAGCTTACCGAGTATCAGGATGCCCTGATCACCCCCGGCTTTATCGACACCCATATCCACTACCCGCAGACCGGGATGATCGCCTCCTACGGCGAGCAGTTGCTGGACTGGCTAAACACCTACACCTTCCCCACCGAAAAACAGTTCGCCGACAAGGCCCACGCGGCGGATGTGGCCGGCATCTTCCTCAAGGAGCTGCTGCGCAACGGCACCACCACCGCCCTGGTGTTCGGCACCGTGCACAAGGAATCGGTGGACGCCTTCTTCGAGGCCGCCCAGGCGCTGGACCTGCGGATGATCGCCGGCAAGGTGCTGATGGACCGCAACGCCCCGGACTACCTGACCGACACCGCACAATCCGGTTACGCCGAGAGCAAGGAGCTGATCGAGCGCTGGCATGGCAAGGGCCGCCTGCATTACGCCGTCACCCCGCGCTTCGCCCCGACCAGCACCCCGGAACAGCTGAGCCTGGCCGGCAAGCTGCTCGGCGAATACCCGGACCTGTATATGCACACCCACCTGTCGGAGAACCGCCAGGAGATCGAGTGGGTGAAAGAGCTATTCCCCGAACGCAAGGGCTACCTGGATGTGTACGACCACTACCAGCTGATCGGCCCGCGCGCGGTCTTCGCCCATGGCGTGCACCTGTGCGACGAGGAGTGTAAGCGCCTGGCCGAGACCGGCTCGGCGGTGGCCTTCTGTCCGACTTCCAACCTGTTTCTCGGCAGCGGCCTGTTCGACCTGAACAAGCTGGAGCAGCACGGCGTGCGCGTCGGCCTGGGCACCGATATCGGCGCCGGCACCAGCTTCAGCCAGCTGCAATCGTTGAACGAGGCGTACAAGATCATGCAGTTGCAGGGCAAGAAACTCGACCCGTTCAAGTCGCTGTACCTGGCGACCCTGGGCGGCGCCGAGGCGCTGTACCTGGACGACAAGATCGGTAACTTCGTCAGCGGTAAAGACGCGGATTTCGTGGTGCTCGACTACAAGGCCACACCGCTGCTCGACTACCGCATGCAACAGGCCACGAGCCTGGCCGAGAAGCTGTTCGCCCTGTGCATGCTCGGCGACGACCGCGCGATCAAGCAAACTTTCGCCGCCGGCCAGTCGGTCCACGCACGCGATTGAAGCAAACCGTGGGAGGCGCTTCAGCGGCGACTGTCGCGGCTAAAGCGGAGCGCCGCCCGGCCCCTCCCACGGTCCCGTATCAAGCACCGCGATCGTGGCGCGCCGCGTAACCCACCAGGCGCCCCGCCTCGAAACTGGGCCGGGTTGCGCCTATGGTGGGTTACGGTGCAGCGGATCTTGCTGGTTCATCGCTATCGGCAACATGCACCTAACCCACCCTACGGATCGATTGCCAATCAACGATTGGCGGTACCGCGCCCCGGCTTCTTCTTGGCGGTCTGCAGCAGGTGCGAGAACACCGCGTGCAGGTCGTCGGAGGCGCTCTCCTCGTCGAGGTTGAGCTTGCTGTCGATATGATCCATGTGATGCATCATCAGGCTCACGGCCTTGCTCGCATCGCGGGCCTCGATGGCATCGATCAGCTGGTTGTGCTCGTCGTAGGAGCAGTGCGAACGGCTGCCGCTTTCGTACTGGGCGATGATCAACGAGGTCTGCGACACCAGGCTGCGCTGGAAGCTGATCAGCGGCGCATTCTTCGCCGCCTCGGCCAGCTTCAGGTGGAACTCGCCGGACAGGCGGATACCCGCCCCACGGTCGCCACGGGAGAAGCAGGCTTGCTCGTCCCTGACCATCTGCCGCAATTCGGCCAGTTGCTCGGCTGTGGCATGCTCGACCGCCAGCTCGGTAATCGCGCGCTCGACCATGCGCCGCGCATAGAAAATCTGCCGGGCCTCTTCCACGCTGGGGCTGGCGACCACCGCACCACGATTGGGTCGTAGCAACACGACGCTTTCGTGGCCCAGACGCGACAAGGCGCGGCGGATGATGGTGCGGCTAACGCCGAAGATTTCGCCCAGGGCTTCTTCGCTCAGCTTGGTGCCAGGCGCCAGGCGCTGTTCGAGAATGGCGTCGAAGATATGTGCGTAGACGACATCGTCCTGAGTCCCGCTGTGGCTACTTTTGCCGGTACCCGGCTGCTTCTTGAGGGGCTGCAATTGCTCGTTCATTCTGGCTCGCGTCAAAGAGGTTCGGCCTGTTCCGAGACTCTACTGCTATTCACCCAGTGACTGGCAAGCAGTATGTGGTGATAAACAACAGGAAAAATACCGACGCATTGTACACAATTCGATCAATTCGCACAGGTTCCGTAGACTCATTACGACACTGCCCGATCGAAACGCTACGTCTGCCACTCTCGCCAGCCGCCCGATGCACCTAAATCAATTTCTTATAAGAAGTGGGTTTGTTGCCAAAAAATCAACTCAAGACCCCATCGACGGCGTTTATGCCGGCGCCAGGAGCGCGCACAACGAATGTCGAAAAGCCCCTGTTTTATCTTCTTATCTATCTGATTCAAATAGATTTTAAATGATATATGGCTGGCCGTTTCCAGGTTGAAAACGGTGCGGACCGGCTAACGACAATCAGCTGACATCCGCCGCGCAAAACATAAAACATTAATTGCTTTTTTTGTATACAACAGCATAATCGCCTCAGTGTAGCTTTCTGACCTACCGGTCAACAATTGACCCAGTGAGCACACCCGAACGCACCACCTACCTCAGAGAGTCGAGCGTGCGCAGTACAGGCTCTGGGTGGTACACAACAAGAGAGATGAGGAGTTCCCACTGTGGAAAGCGCCAAACAAGAACAACATGCAACTCACGTCCAAGGGCTGGTCAAACCTGGCCTGCTCGATCGTTTCTTCAAGCTGACCGAACACCGTACCAGCATCAAAACCGAACTGCTGGCCGGCCTGACGACCTTCGTCACCATGGCCTACATCATCTTCGTCAACCCCAGCATCATGGCCAGTGCGGGCGTCGATCACGGCGCGGCCTTCGTTGCCACCTGCATAGGCGCGGCGCTGGGCTGCTTCCTCATGGGTCTATACGCCAACTGGCCGGTCGGCCTGGCGCCGGGCATGGGTCTGAACGCCTTCTTCACCTATACGGTGGTCGGCGAGATGGGCTATAGCTGGCAGATTGCCCTGGGTGCGGTGTTCATCTCCGGCGTGCTGTTCATGATCATGAGCCTGTCACGCATCCGCGAATGGCTGCTCAACAGCATCCCCATGAGCCTGCGTTTCGCCATGGGCGCCGGGGTCGGTCTGTTCCTCGGCCTGATCGGCCTGAAAACCGCGGGCATCGTCGTCGACAGCCCGGCCACCCTGCTGACCATGGGCTCGTTCGGCGAACCCAGCGCCCTGCTGGCCGCCCTGTGCTTTCTGCTGATCGCGGTACTCAGCCACCGCAATGTGTTCGGCGCCATCCTGTTCAGCATGCTCGGCGTTACCGCCCTGGGCTGGGCCATGGGTCTGGTCGAGTACAACGGCCTGGTGTCGATGCCGCCGAGCCTGGCGCCGACCTTCCTGGCCATGGACATTGCCGGCGCCTTCAACGTGGCGATGATCAGCGTGATTCTGGCCTTCCTCTTCGTCAACATGTTCGACACCGCCGGCACCCTGATGGGCGTGGCGCACCGGGCCAATCTGGTCGATGAAGACGGCAAGATCCAGAACCTGTCCAGGGCGCTCAAGGCCGACAGCACCTCCAGCGTGGTGGGTGCCCTGGTCGGTTGCCCGCCGGTGACCAGCTACGTGGAAAGTGCCTCGGGCGTTGCCGCCGGTGGCCGCACCGGTCTCACCGCGGTCACCGTTGGCCTGCTGTTCCTCGCGGCGATGTTCTTCGCCCCCCTGGCCGGGATGATTCCCGCCTTCGCCACCGCCGGCGCGCTGATCTATGTGGCGATGCTGATGATGAGCGGCATGGCGCATATCGACTGGAAAGACCAGACCGATACCATCCCGGCCATCGTCACCGTGGTGATGATGCCGCTGACCTTTTCCATCGCCAACGGCATCGCCCTGGGCTTCCTGACCTACGCCACGCTGAAGCTGCTGACCGGCCAGCGCGACAAGGTATCCGTCAGCCTGTATGTGTTGTGCATCATATTTATCGCCAAGTTCGCCTTCCTGTAAGGTTCACCCGAGCGATACCCGAGCCCTGGCGCATGGCGCCGGGGCTTTTCCATATCTGGAGAGAATGAATGAGTCTGGAAACCTGGCTGCTGTTCAGCAGCGCCGCGCTGATCGTGATCCTGATTCCCGGGCCGCTGTCGCTGCTGATGGTCAGCAACAGCCTGAACTATGGCCTGCGCCGCTCGCTGCCGGCGTTTCTCGGCGGGGTATCGGCCTCGATCTGCCTGCTCAGCGCCTCGGCCCTGGGCCTGGGCGCCCTGCTGCTGGCCTCGGAGCAGCTGTTCAGCGCCCTGAAGATCGTCGGCGCACTCTACCTGTTCTACCTCGCCTGGCAGAGCTGGCAGGCCTCGCGCCAGGCGGCTAAGCCGGTCGGCGGCGAAGCACCGCCGGTCAATCCGGGCTTTCGCAGCATGTTCTGGCAGGCCTTCGGCCTGGGCGCCAGCAACCCCAAGGACATCCTGTTCTTCGCCGCCTTCCTGCCGCAGTTCATCAGCGCAGACAAGCCGATGCTGAGCCAGCTGCTGGTGCTGATCGCCAGCTGGGCGGTGCTCGACCTGGGCTGCAAGCTGTTCTACGGCCTCAGCGCCCACGGTGCGGCGCGCTACCTGCGTTCGGGCAAGGGCCAGGTGTGGTTCAACCGGGTCAGCGCGGCCCTGTTTGGCGGTGCGGGTGCGGCCTCGCTGCTGAGCCGCTGATTAACCATAGAGCGGTTGCCCCCCCATCAACCGTTCAGACGCTGGCGAAACAGCGCCTGATGCTCGCGGCACTGCTGGGCCGCCAGCAGGAACACGCCATGGCCGCCGCGCTCGAACTCCAGCCAGGTGAAGTCCACTTCCGGGTACAGGGCGCTGACATGCACCTGGCTGTTACCCACCTCGACGATCAGCAGGCCCTTGTCGGTCAGGTGATCGGCCGCTTCGGCCAGCATGCGCCGCACCAGATCCAGGCCATCCTCGCCACAGGCCAGGCCCAGGGCCGGCTCGTGCTGGTATTCGGCCGGCATGTCGGCGAAATCCTCGGCATCGACGTAGGGCGGGTTGGATACGATCAAATCGAAGCGCTGCCCCGGCAACCCGTCGAAGCCATCGCCCTGCACGCTGTAGACGCGCTCATCCAGCTGGTGCCGCTCGATATTCTGGTTGGCCACCTCCAGCGCCTGATACGACAGGTCGGCCAATACCACCTCGGCCTCGGGGAATTCGTAGGCGCAGGCGATGCCGATGCAGCCGGAGCCCGCACAGAGATCGAGAATCCGCGCAGGTTCCTCGGGTAGCCAGGGCTGGAAATGTTGCTCGATCAGTTCGCCAATCGGTGAGCGGGGAATCAGCACGCGCTCGTCGACGATAAAGGGCAGGCCACAGAACCAGGCCTCGCCCAGCAGGTAGGCGGTCGGTACGCGCTCCTCGATACGCCGCTTGAGCAAGGCTTGCAGACGCGCATGCTCGTCATCCTCCAGGCGGCAGTCGAGGTAGCTGTCGGCGATCTGCCAAGGCAGATGCACAGCCCCCAGCACCAACTGGCGGGCCTCGTCCCAGGCATTGTCGCTGCCATGACCGAAGAACAGCTCTTCGCGATTGAAACAGCTGACAGCCCAGCGGATGTAATCACGCAGGGTCCGTAAACGGGTAGGCACTGCAGTCACAAGAGTCTCTCCTGGCAAAAGTCGGCGCAGTTTAGCCGAAGCGCCCGAGCATGGCGTATGGCCGCAATTAAATAGCGTGCGGCCCATGCGACCCCGTGTCGCAGCGCCAGGCGCTCCGATATAATTTGTAACGAATTCTCAACCCCTCCCTACCCCCTTCCTTTCGAGACCCACCACAAAAATGGTCATAGAACCCTTCTCGCTCACAGGCTTGCTCGTGCTGGCGATATTCCTGCTTGGCATGACGCTTATCGTTTTTGAAGCACAATTGGAGATGGATAAATTCAAGCCGGCCATGTTCATGATGTCCGGTTTGATCGTCATCGGCGTCCACTACGCCATCAACGACCCCAACGGCGTGCAGTACTTCCTCCACGCGCAGAGCGAGTCCAAGGAAGAACTGTTCGGCCTGATCGCCTTCATGGCGTTCATGTAGATGATGGTCGAGCTGCTCAACGAGCGGAACGTGTTCACCGCGCTCAACGGCTACCTGATGCGCAGGGGCCTGGGCGCCAAAGGCATGTTCTGGGCCACCGGCGCCCTGTCGGCACTGCTCTCGCCGTTTCTCAACAACATCACCACCGCGATGATCTTCGGCAAGACAGTGAAAAGCATCTCCACCCACCAACGCTACACCCATGTGGCGCTGTGCAACATCGTCGTGGCGTCCAACTCCGGGGTGTGGTTTCTCGGCACCTCGACCAGCCTGATGGTGGTGCTGGCCGGCAAGATCAGCATCGCCGGGCTGTTACTGCTGATCCCTTCGGCCCTGATCGGCTGGCTGTTGTTCGCCGCCACCCTGCACTTCTTCTATTTGCGCAAGCTCGACGACCAGGATCTGATCCACCTGGCCGATGCGTCGGAAACCGGGCTCAAGCCCGGTGGCGCGGGGCTGGCCATCGTCGGTTTCTGCGCCGTGGTCGGTGCGGTGCTGTGCAACATTCTGCTCAAGGTCAGCATCGAATTCGCCATCGGCATCGGCCTGGGCCTGGTCGCCCTCTACGCCTGGTTGCTGATGCACCGCGGCATCGAACTGCCCTGGCAGGATCAGCTGCAGAAGGTCGAATGGAACGCCCTGCTGTTCTTTATCGGCATCATCACCTCGGTTGCCTGCCTCAACCACGTCGGCTGGCTGACCTATATCTCGCAACTGTTCAAAGTGATGAGCCCCACCGGGGTCAACGTGATTCTCGGCATCGCCTCCGGGGTCATGGATAACGTGCCGGTCGAGGCTGCCGCGCTGATGTCCAACCCGCAACTGGGTCTCGATCAGTGGGCTCTCAACGCCTTGATGGTCGGGATCGGCGGCTCGTTGACCGTGGTCGGCTCGGCCGCCGGGGTCATGGCCATGTCGCTGGACAAGAGCTACAGCTTCGGCGTGCACCTGAAGTTCCTGCCGGCCATTCTGGTCAACTTCTTCGGCTCGCTGGGCGTCTGGTACCTGCAGTTCCAGGTCCTCGGCCTCCATTGACCGAGCGGCGCCCGGCGATCGGCCGGGCGCTCGCTCTGAGGCGCTCATTCGGTTTTCTTGCGCCGCGGTGCGCGCAAGGACGGCTCACCCGGCGCGCGCCTGAGTTCGCGCAACACCGCGATGGAAACCGCCAGGGCGAACAACAACCAGAAATGTGCGAAAAACAGTGATAGCAGATCCATAAGCAACTCCTTTTGCGTACGACTCCAGACCCTCTGGATAGGTTCGATTCTGTTCGTCGCCGCGCTCGCGCGTCGAAGAGGTTCACAGCAGCGTCACACAAGCGGACAATGAGTGCTGTCGTCCGCGCCAGCGAGGAGTTAGGTCATGTCTCATCCGCAAACACTGTTTCAGCTCACAGGGCGCAGCCATGCCCCCGCCACCCTGGGCAATGCGACCCTGCTGATCATCGACGCCCAGGAGGAGTACCGCAGCGGCGTGCTGCAACTGCCAGGACTCGACTCGGCACTCGCGGAGATCGCCAAACTGCTGACCGCCGCGCGCAACACCGGCGCTTCCATCGTCCACGTCAAGCACCTGGGAATTCCCGACGGTCTGCTCGACCCCCGCGGCCCCCGCGGCCACCACCTGCCCGAGGCCGCACCCTTGCCGGGCGAAATCGTGGTGGAAAAACGCATGCCCAACGCCTTCTCCGGGACCGAGTTACATGACCAGCTGCAAGCGCTTGGCCACCTCGACCTGATCGTCTGCGGCTTCATGACCCACTCGAGCATCAGCACCACGGTGCGCGCGGCCAAGGACTATGGCTACCGCTGCACGGTGGTCGACACCGCCTGCGCCACCCGCGATCTGCCGACACTGGACGGCAAGGTCATCAGCGCCGCCGACATGCACCGCGCGGAGATCATCGCCCTGGCTGACAACTTCGCGGCAGTTGTGCCGCAAGCCAGCGCCCTGATCTGAACCCAGACCAGGTCACAACCCGCGGCCATGCCCGGCATGCCGCCGGAACCAGCACAGCATCTGCCGGTCATACCGCCGATACCCACGGAGGAAATCGGAATGAAGTTATCCGATGGTTTCGATGCTCGCCGCCTGCGCCCACGTGGGCCAGGCAATTGGCGCATGCGCTTCGCAGCCATACTGGCAGCCCTGTTTGCCGCCTTCGGGGTATTGCTGGCGATGGCCGGCGCAGCCAGCCTGCTCGGCCGGGCCCCGGCGCTCGGCGCGCTGAACGATTCGACCGGCGCAGCCGCGGTACTGCTGACATTCGGCCTGTTCCTGCTGTGGGCCGGCATCGCGGTGTGGCGCCTGTGCCGACGCCGCCTGCGCCGCCCCAGCGATTTGAGCATGGCCCCGCACCTGATGAAGAAACGCGACTGAACCTTGCCGCGATCGAGGCAGCACGGAAGCCGCAGCCTTGGTTACACTAGCGGCCTTCGCGGAGGCCCAAATGCAAGACGACAGCAGAGAAGACAACGACAGCGCCCTGTTCAAGGCCGAGTTGCGCGGTGTCAAGCCGCTCAAGCACGACCGCGCCGATACCGGCAAAGCCAAGCCCGACCGTAAACAGCTGGCCAGCCTGCGCCAGGCGGCAAGCGTGCGGGTGGATACGGTCAAAGTCGATGGCCTGTCCGACCAGTTCGTCATCGACGTCGGCGCCGAAGACCCGCTGTACTGGGCCGCCAATGGCGTGCGGGAAGGCCAGATGCGCAAGCTCAAACTCGGCCAGATCGGCTTCGATGGCAGCCTCGACCTGCACGGCATGAGCGTGGAAAAAGCCCGCGATACACTGTGGGAGTTCCTCGCCGAAGCCAGCAAGCTGGAAGTGCGCTGCGTGCGTATCACCCACGGCAAGGCCGTGCGCATGGACGGGCGCAAACCGATGATCAAGAGCCACGTCAACACCTGGCTGCGCCAGCACCCGCAGGTGCTGGGCTTCAGCTCCTGCCTGGCCAAGTATGGCGGCACCGGCGCGGTGTACGTGATGCTCAAACGCACCATGCTCGATGGCCGCGACGAATAGGCGGCGAAGACCTTTATAAGGCTCTGCACCCTTAAGCTACTGAGAGCTTGTGAAAAAATCGCTTGCCTGCTGCGACCGTCGCCGGACGGCTGCAACTGCGTTGCGCTACGCGAAAACTTCGGTCATTTGGCTCGCCAAACTCCCTCGTTTTCACGTAGCGCGCCTTGTTTCGCTCGCCCGACGGCGTCCTCGCGACGGCCTTCGGTTTTTTCACAACCTCTGAGCCAAAGGCCGGCCCACCGCTGAGGCAGTCTGTCGCGCGCCGCTCTTGCCAGCGGGGCGGCTGCACCCTACCCTGCGCCCCTGCTCTCATCCTTTATAAAGGTCCACAGGAAGATCCATGTCCCTGGAACAAAACTACACGGCAATCCTCGGTCAACTCGGCGAAGACGCGTCCCGCGAAGGCCTGCTCGACACCCCCAAGCGCGCTGCCAAGGCCATGCAGTACCTCTGCCGCGGTTACCAGCAGACCCTGGAAGAGGTCACCAACGGCGCGCTGTTCAGCTCCGATAACAGTGAGATGGTGCTGGTCAAGCACATCGAGCTGTACTCGTTGTGCGAGCACCACCTGCTGCCGTTCATCGGCAAGGCCCACGTCGCCTACATCCCCAATGGCAAGGTGCTCGGCCTGTCCAAGGTCGCGCGGATCGTCGACATGTTCGCCCGCCGCCTGCAGATCCAGGAAAACCTCAGCCGGCAGATCGCCGAAGCCATCCAGGAGGTCACCGGCGCCCTCGGCGTCGCCGTGGTGATTGAAGCCCAGCACATGTGCATGATGATGCGCGGCGTGGAAAAGCAGAACTCCTCGATGGTCACCTCGGTGATGCTCGGCGAGTTCCGCGACAACGCCGCCACCCGCAGCGAATTTCTCAGCCTGGTCAATAACTGATCGATTCCACGCCATGAGCAAACCGGGCTAACGACAATCTGCAGCCTGATGCCGACGACCCGGCTTTTGCAGCCGGGTCCGACGCGGCCTCCTAGTGCTCGGCTTCGACCTGAAAGTCCCCGATCGGCAGCGGCGCATCCTCGGCGAACAAATGCGGATAGACCGCCGCCAAATGGCCGAAGAACAGCTCTTGCGGCACGTCGGCGAAACGGCCATGGTCGAGCAGATATTCCATGTAACGCTGGCCGTGCTGGTTGAATGGATGGAACACGCTGTCGCCAAGCCCATCGAACTCCAGCGGCGCCACCTCGAATAGCCGGCACAGCTGCAGATTGAACGCCGGCGTGGCCTTGACCCAGCGCCCCCGCAGATACAACTCGGTGTAGCCGTGCATGGCGAATACCTCGCTGCGCAGCAGTTCCAGCAGCCGCGGGGTGGCCAGGTGGTTGCGCACATCGGCCAGACCGATGCGCGCGGGAATCCCACAATGTCGCGCACAGGCCGCCAGCAGCGTGGCCTTCGGCACGCAGTAGCTCTCGCCATTGAGAAGCGCATGGCTGCCTTTCAAGGTCTCGGGATCGCGGCTGAACACATAGGGGTTGTAGCGAATACCATCGCGCACCGCGTAATACAGCCCGACCGCCTGCTCAACCGGATCGCGACTGCTGCCGCGCGACTTTTCCGCGAATTCGACCAACGCCGGGTGGTCACTATCGATGCAGCGGCCGGGCTCCAGGTATTCACGCATCGGGGGTTCTCCGTGATAGAGCACCCAGTCTAACGACGCCGTGCGGGCGCGTGTCACGACACTCCAGCCAAGCTCGGCGCCCTTGCCGCCATCTTTGTATGGATGCCGACTAGACTCATCCTTGGTTCTTTTCTACTCGTGGTCATGGAGGATTTTGCATGCTCGTTGTCTGGTTGCTCGTCCTGCTGGTTGGCACCGCCTACCTGGCCCACCGTCGCACTGCAGCGCTGCCCGCTCTCGGCGTGGTTGCCGGGTACTTGATCCTCATGGGCCTGTTCAGCCATGCACCCACCTGGCTGCTGACTGTCTTCTGGCTATTGCTGCTGGCGGTGGCACTCCCGCTGGCGTTGCCGGAGCAGCGGCGAAAACTGCTCAGCACCCCGATGTTCGTCTGGTTTCAGCGGGTGCTGCCGCCCATGTCGGATACCGAACGCGATGCCATCGAAGCCGGCACAGTCTGGTGGGACGGCGAACTGTTCAGTGGCCGCCCGGACTGGAACAAGCTGCTGGCCTATCCCAGAGCGCAACTGAGCGAGGAGGAACAGGCCTTTCTCGACGGTCCCACCGAAGAACTCTGCACCATGGTCAGCGACTGGCAGATCGGCCAGCAGCTGGACCTGCCGGCCAAGGCCTGGCAGCACATCAAGCAGCACGGCTTTTTCGCCCTGATCATCCCCAGGGAATACGGCGGCAAGGGCTTTTCCGCCTATGCCCATTCCCAGGTGGCGATGAAACTAGCCACTCGCAGCGGCGACCTGGCGTCCACCGTGATGGTGCCCAACTCCCTCGGCCCGGCCGAACTGCTGCTGCACTACGGCACCGACGAGCAGCGCCAGCATTACCTGCCGCGCCTGGCCCGCGGCGACGACATCCCCTGCTTCGCCCTCACCGGCCCACTGGCCGGCTCTGACGCCGGGGCCATGCCGGACAGCGGAATCATCTGCAGAGGCCAGTGGCAAGGCGAGGAAGTGCTCGGCCTGCGCCTGACCTGGGAAAAGCGCTACATCACCCTGGGCCCGGTCGCGACCCTGCTCGGCCTGGCCTTCAAGGCCTACGACCCGGATCATCTGCTCGGCGAGCAGGAAGACCTCGGCATCAGCCTGGCCCTGGTGCCGACCGACACCCCCGGGGTGGAAATCGGCCGCCGTCACCTGCCGCTCGGCGCCGCCTTCATGAACGGGCCCAACTCGGGGAAAGACGTGTTCATCCCGCTGGGCTACCTGATCGGCGGCCAGGACATGCTCGGCAAAGGCTGGATGATGCTGATGAACTGCCTGTCGGTCGGCCGCTCCATCTCCCTGCCGGCCGGGGCCACCGGCTCGGCCAAGTTCAGCAGTCTGGTCAGCGGCCAGTACTGCCAGATACGCGAGCAGTTCAATGTCCCGCTAGCCGCCTTCGAGGGCATTCAGGAGGCCCTGGCCCGCATCGGCGGCAATACCTGGCTGATGGACAGCGCCCGCATCCTCACCGCCGGCGCGGTGGATCTGGGCGAAAAACCCTCGGTGCTCTCGGCGATTCTCAAGTACCACCTGACCGAGCGAGGCCGCGAATGCGTCAGCCACGCCATGGACGTGCACGGCGGCAAGGGCATCATCATGGGCCCCAACAACTACCTGGCACGGGCCTGGCAAGGCGCGCCCATCGCCATCACCGTGGAAGGCGCCAACATCCTCTCGCGCAACCTGATGATCTTCGGCCAGGGGGCGATTCGCAGCCATCCCTATGTGCTCAAGGAAATGGCCCTGGCCGGTCGCGAAGACAAGAAACAAGCACTGCTGGAGTTCGATGAACTGCTGCTGCAGCACATCGGCTTCGCCGTGAGTAACGCGGCCAGCAGCCTGATCCTCAGCCTCGGCCTGGGCGGATTCAGCGAGGTGCCGGGCGACAACCTCAGCCGCCCCTACTTCCGCGCCCTCAATCGCCTGACCGCGGCCTTCGCCCTGCTTGCCGACCTGAACATGATGCTGCTGGGCGGCGAACTGAAACGCCGCGAGCGGCTATCTGCACGCCTGGGCGACGCGCTCAGCCATCTGTACCTGGCCTCGGCGGCGCTCAAGCGCTACCACGACCTGGATTACCCGGCGCATTCGCGCCCGCTGCTGTGCTGGGCCATGGAAGAAAGCCTGGGCCACGCCGAACAGGCACTGGATGAACTGCTCAGCAACTTCCCGAGCAAACTGCTCGGCTATGCCCTGCGCGTACTGGTCTTCCCCTTCGGCCGCCGACACAAAGGCCCAAGCGACGCACAGGATGCCCAGGTCGCCGAGATCCTCGGGCGCAACAGCGGCGATCCGGCCCTGGAAGAGTTGCTCGCCGGCTGCTACCGCCCGCAGGCGGAGAACGACCCGGTGGCCGCCCTGCAGCAGGCGATGGACCTGCTGCAAGGCGCGCAACCCCTGCAGAAAAAACTGGACGAGGCGCTCAGGAAAGGCCGGGTGCAGGAAGTGCCGGGGCAGAGCCCGATCGACGCCGCAGTCGGCGCCGGCGTTCTCAGTGCAGAAGAAGCGCAGAGCCTGCACCAAGCCGAAACGGCGCGGCGCGCGGTGATCGACGTCGACGACTTCGCCAAGGAAGAACTGAAGCTCGGCCGCGGCAAGGTGCGCTAGCGCAGGAGTTGTTCACGGCCTGGGACAGTGGCCACCCAGAGCCTTATACTGGCGCGCCCGTTTTACCTACAGGATTCTTGTCATGGCCAACGCCCACCTCGATCATCACCTCGCCCTGCTCGCCCATCTGCGCACCATTCTGGTCGCCTTGGGCGAAGCCGAGCAGATCCTCGATGACAGCCACGCCATGTACCTGGAACGCTACGACGAACTGCTCGCCGATCTGCCGAACGATCCGGAAGCCAGCCTCTATCTTGGCCAGGATCTGATCAGCCAGATCTTCCAGCGCTACCCGCAAATCGCCCACCTGGTCCCGCGCGACCTGTTGTGGTTCTTCGGCGGCGACTGCCTGCACTTCATGCCAGACGAAGAAATCGAGATGTACCAGATCCTGGAAGAGCGCCGCTTCCATGCCCTGGAAAACGACGAGCCGTTCGACTGGATCCAGGAAAAGCAGTTGCTTACCATGCCCGCGCAAGGCAGCAAGCACTAAGAGCGCAGCAGTTAAACGAAAAAGCCCGCACGGCATCACCGGCGGGCTTTTTCTTGAGTGGGAAAATCATGCAGATACGAAAACGCCGCTCAATGAGCGGCGTTTTCGTTGCTTTACCTTGAAATATGGAGCGGGAAACGAGACTCGAACTCGCGACCCCGACCTTGGCAAGGTCGTGCTCTACCAACTGAGCTATTCCCGCA
>RCUJ01001010.1_pt1 | contig 15722 bp, 6 predicted proteins | sample 2166321 | NCBI WGS metagenome assembly RCUJ01 (sample SAMN09932808, study PRJNA488358) | compost metagenome | feature: garden; material: soil; isolation source: compost soil in an enriched community after 118 h of incubation | place: Germany: Experimental Botanical Garden Goettingen | collected... | reverse complement strand
GTTTACTTTCCTTCTTTTTTCTTGTTCAGAAAGTTCTTCCATACCTAAAGATACTCAGGAAGAAGTGGTCACTCCGCCTGAAAATTTCCCTTACACTTTTGGAAAAGAACCCGTTGGAGGGAAACAAGTTTATATTCCAAAAGAACTAGAAGGTAATAATTTTGATTCAAAAAGCAGTAGATGGTGTTATCAACGAAGTGCTGCTTCAGATAATATTATCGTTTTTTGGGAAGAAGGTTTTGGTTCTAATCCGGCAACTGCCCAAAAGGAAACAATGAGAATTAATATAGAAGAACTCCTTACAAAAGCTGAGAAATTCTATGCCTATTACCGTGATGAGATGAAATTTGTAAATACAGGAGATTCAAATACGGATAAGTATAGAATGATTATTATGCTGATTTATCAAGACGAATGGTTGGCAACAGGGTCTGGTTATGATGATGTTATAGGTGCTTTGTGGGTGAATTCATCCACAACTGTCAGTTCGTTGGGTCATGTAATTGCTCATGAGTTTGGACACACATTTCAATATCAGGTAAAATGTGATGGAAGTTACGGTTTTCGAGATCAAAATTATGTGGGAACTTTTTGGGAACAATGTGCACAGTATATGTCATGGCAATTATATCCTGATGATAAAGTTAGGGATTTGCCTTTTTTTCTAAAAAACACCCACAAAAACTTTTCACATGAAGATATAAGATACGAATCGATTTATCTGATGGAATATTGGAAACAAAAACACGGAAAAGAATTTTTAGGAAAGCTTTGGAAAGGAGCTATGAATCCAGAACATCCTTTGCAGGCATACAAACGAATTACGAACAGTACTCAAGATCAGTTGAATGATGAAATTTTTGAATATGCCTGTAAAAATATAACATGGGATTATCCACTGGGAGGTCATAATACTGATTTTATTAATTCATTGCCTAAATCTCAGCAAGAAGAATATAGACATAAAACAAAACTGGTTCTTTCAGCAGATAATTATTATGAGATTTCAGCAGATCAAATTCCACAAAGTTATGGCTATAATGCGATAGAACTGGAAGCACCAAAAGTAGGAACCACCGTTTCAATAGCATTTGGAGGAATTGATAATAAATGGACATCGATAGCCGGATGGCGTTTTGGATTTGTCGCCGTAAAAGCAGATGGTAAATCTGTTTATGGAGAAATGAGTCGTGATTCAAAAGGTACCGTTTCGTTTACCGCCACGGATGATTTAAAGGAACTGTGGCTGGTGGTAACGGGTGCGCCAACAGAACATATTAACCATGTTTGGGATGATGACAGTAGTAATGATGAAAATTTCCCGTATAAAATAAAACTAACAAATACGAGTCTGAAATAGCATCAGGCTAATCAAAAATAAATATTTTGAATGGTACTTACCTGCTCACTTTTATCCTTCAATTCAAGTTTGTGGGTAAGTTTTTAATGAAGTAGTTATGCAAAGAAAATTGGAGTTTAAAATAGGATTATTTACAAGTATATTGGTGTTTCAATTACTGTTATCTTGTAAGAGCAATAAAGAAATAGTGGCTCATCATACAGTGAAAATGGATTATTCAGTTTCGATGGAAGAACCAGAGTCACATTATCTGGATATTCGTTTAGCATGTGAGGGGGTAACTACTACTCAAACCAATTTTATACTTCCGGTATGGTCTCCTGGGTATTATTTGATTTTAGACAATCCAAAACATATTGTAGATTTTGATGTAATTGATACCGAAGGGAATAAATTGGCTTGGCATAAAAAATCTAAAAATTGTTGGGTAGTCGAAAATGGAAATCAGAATAAGTTTACGATTAGCTATCGTTTTTTTGCTAATCGAAAATCGGTTGCAGAATCCTATGTCGACAGTGAAAAAGCATTTATCATGCCTAACAATCTCTTTATGCATATAGAAAACCAGATAAATAATCCGGTACAGGTCACTTTTAACCCTTATAAAAATTGGAATAAAATTTCAACAGGATTGCAAAGAATAAAAGAGGGGGCTAATACTTTTTCGGCCAATAATTTTGACATATTGTACGATAGTCCGGTATATATTGGTAATCAACTGACGATTGATTTTCAACATGAAGGCAAATCATATGGTTTAGCCATCGCTACTCCACAGGGTTTACAGGAAGCGAAGTTTGTCGCTGACTTAAAAAAAATTATTGGTACAACAACTTCTATAATGCAAAATGTCCCATATGATTATTATAGTTTCATAATGATGGAAGCCGGAGGTGGAGGTTTAGAACATTGGAACTCGCAGGCGGTCTTTACCAACGGATCATTTGATTTTAAAACAAAAGAAGAATACACTGGTTTTTTAAATTTCATTACCCATGAATATTTTCATTTATACAATGTCAAAGCAATAAGACCAATAGCATTAGGACCTTTTGATTATAGTAAAGAAAATTATACTGACATGCTTTGGGTTTCCGAAGGATTGACAGTCTATTATGAATATATAATAATGATGAAAGCAGGTTTGCTGGATGGACATGAAGCTTTGAATTATTTGAGTGAATCGATAAAAGGCTATGAAAATAATGAAGGTCATACCCACATGTCACTTGCGCAATCAAGTTTTGATATTTGGTTAAATTTTTTCAATAATGACAGCAATGCAAAGCAAACAACAATTTCCTATTATGAGAAAGGTCCTGTTATCGGTTTTCTTTTAGATTTAGAAATTAGAAATGCCAGCATGAATCAAAAATCTCTGGATGATGTGATGCGATTTTTGTACAATCAATATTATTTAAAAGAAGGCAGGGGATTTACAAATTCAGAATTTTGGTCAGCGTGTGAAAAAATTTCAGGAAAACCAATGGATGAAATTAAAGAATATGTTGATACGGTAAAAGAAATTGATTACCAGAAATATTTAGACTATGCAGCGCTTCAAATAGATTTAAGTCCTGTCAATCCGGGTACAGAAAACGAAAAATGGATTAAAAAGGATTATAAGTTATCTAGAAAACCTGAAGGCAATAAATTACAACTTGACATTAGGAAGTCCATTTTTTATTTTTAAAAGTGGCATTAGAATTGGGAGCGGTACGAGGACGGGGAAACGCCTTTCAGTTCTTTAAATTTTCTGTTGAAATTAGCAATATCCTGAAATCCACAAAGCTCTGATATAGAAGAAATAGAGAGATCTTTATGGTTGTTTAGTAATTTACAGGCATTTTCAATACGTACTTCGATTAAAAATTGAAAAAATGTCTTGTTGGTTCGTTTTTTAAAATATCGACAAAAAGCATTTTTACTCATATTGGCTTTTTCTGCAACTTCTTCTAAGGTAATGGGTTGGTGGAAAAACTCGATGGCATGCTCGAATACAGCACTCATGCGTTTACCTTCATCATTGGTGTATTTTTTTCTATAAACAAATGAGGACAGGGGAGATGTTTCGGAATGAATAATAAAATTTATTATTTTGAAAAAAGTAGCAATGCGTTGAATCTTGTTTTGTTGCTTTAATTTATTAAAATGATTGGTGATTTTTTTTTGATTGGATAAAATTTTCATTCCATATTCAGAGTCTTTAAAAAAATCATGAATATTACTCATATCAGTAAGATTAAAGAAGTCTTTTCCAAAGGATGTCTTTGTAAAGAACAGGGTGAACATCACAGATTCTGGAGAGGCTCGCAGGTCGCTTCTGAAAACATGTGGAATGTTTTCGCCAATCACTAAGATGTCATTTTCTTTATAATCATTTATTGAATCTCCTACAATTAGTGAGCCGCGCCCTTTTACAATATAACTTATTTGAATTTCTTCATGTTGATGAAGTTGGTCATAAAAAACGGACTCTCTATCTTCCTGATAAATAAGAGCTTCTTTTTCGGATTTGGGTATTTTAAAGGGTAAAACTTTCAAAGGTGCTTTTTTAAAGTATGTAAATATTGTCAAAAAAATGATGAAAAGCAATAGTAGGAGGTAATATAATGCTATGATAAAGAATTAATATAGGAAATGTTTTATGTGTCATATTTTAATACTTTTTGCTTTTATTACATAGAAAGCAAAAGGGGTAAAATAATCTTAGTATGTGGTAATATTGACATTTAGTTTAATTTCAGTTTAATATAAGTTTACAAAAATAAAAGAAGACCCTTAAAATTTTCAATGAAAATGTTAAATCATTGGCGTTAAAATCACTTTATATTCAAATTGAAACAATAATTTGTAATGAATTAAAAATCAAACAAAAGCAGTTTGATAGGAATAAAGAAGAGTTCCAATTGTAAAGTAGAAATTTAGTAAGCTCGCCATTTTGTTTTAAATAATCACTACTGTCTGTTGAAGGCAGCAAGAAAAATTTAAACAACCTTTCTGTAATATAACAAAACTAAACAAACCAAAATGGAAGAAACTAATAAGGAAGAATTTAAAAAAGAACTAGGGCTTTTCGATGGAACCATGCTGGTTGTGGGTTCTATGATTGGGTCAGGAATATTTATCGTAAGTGCTGATATTGCCCGGCAGGTTGGTTCAGCAGGTTGGCTGATCCTAATATGGCTTATTTCTGGAATTATTACTATGATCGCTGCGGTAAGTTATGGAGAACTCAGCGCTATGTTTCCCAAAGCCGGAGGACAGTATGTTTATCTTAAAGAAGCCTATAATAAATTAATCGCTTTTTTATATGGGTGGAGTTTTTTTGCGGTTATTCAGACTGGAACAATTGCGGCTGTAGGCGTCGCTTTTTCAAAATTTACAGCCTATTTAATTCCCGCTGTCAGTGATGAGAATATCTTTTTTGAAATGGGAAGTTTTAAACTCAATGTTGCCCAAATCGTTTCCATTGTTACCATCATTTTTCTTACTTATTTAAATACACGTGGCGTAAAAAACAGCAAGCTTCTGCAAACCATTCTTACCGTTATAAAAATCGCATCCATTTCCGGATTAATTATTTTTGGATTTATTCTGGCTGCCAAAGCTGATATTTGGAATGCCAATTGGACCAATACTTGGGTTCCAAAAGCCTTAGATACAGATACAGGCTCTTGGTTGCCTATTGGAGGGACAGCGCTGATTTCTGGTATTTCAGCTGCCATGGTTGGGACTTTGTTCTCTAGTGATTCTTGGACTGGTGTTACTTTTATTGCGGGTGAGATTAAAAATCCAAAACGAAATGTTGGATTGAGTATGTTTCTGGGCACATTGATTGTAACCCTGATTTATGTATTGACTAATATAATGTATGTTGCCGTTGTACCATTAAACGAAATTGCTACTGCAAAATCAGATAGAGTAGCCGTAGTTGCTTCTCATTATATCTTTGGCGATATAGGAACTCTAATTATCGCCATTATGATTATGATTTCGACATTCGCTTGTAATAACGGTTTAATCATGGCGGGTGCAAGAGTCTATTATACGATGGCAAAAGATGGATTGTTCTTTAAAAAAGCGGCTCATTTAAACGAATCGAGCGTTCCTTCTTGGGCACTTTGGGCGCAATGTCTTTGGGCTTCGGTTTTATGTCTTACGGGTAAATATGGTGATTTACTTGATTTCGTTATTATCATTGTGCTTATTTTTTATATCCTCACCATCTATGGTATTTTTATTCTTCGGAAAGAAAGACCAGAATTAGAAAGACCCTATAGAGCATTTGGCTATCCATACCTGCCATTCGTTTATATTATAGTAGCTTCTGCTGTATCTGTATCTCTTTTGTTTACCAAATTTTCTACATGTGGTTGGGGAGTATTAATAATGCTATTAGGAATACCAGTCTATTACTTAATAAAGGAGAAGTAATTTTCCGAAGTTCTGAATGATTAGACATCAAATTTCAGTAACGAATAAACTGCTTGCGTAAAATAACCATGTTTTAACTCTTATGAGTTATCTTGGGGTAATATAATATTAGTATTAGTTAATATTAGCTAATAGGCATCAATGGAATTTAAATACTTTTATTAATATTTAAATTATGGGGACAACTAGTAAAAAAATAAGTGTTATTTTAACACTTTTGATGTGTTATTTGAGTTCGGCTCAGGGCACTTTGGAGGAATACAAAAAGGCAAATGTCTTAGATTCGCTGTTCAAGAATAAGGTGATTAATTCACCAAAAGAGTTTCATTGGATTGGAAATGAGTTGCTATGGTATGTCAATAATACCAGAAATGGAAAGGAATATTTTTTGGTCGATTCAAAAGAAGGCAAACAATCTCTTGCATTTGATCATAATCGTTTGGCAGCATCTCTTTCTAAAGTGTTGGGAAGAGAAACATCCTCAAACCAACTTCCTATTGATAATTTAGAATTTAACAAAGAACTATCAGAATTTGTATTTACAACAGATAGTCTTAAACTTTCGTGCGATTTAAAAACGTATCAACTTAATAAGATAAAAGGCGGATATAAAAAAGATTTGAATAAAAAGGAGTACTGGGGAGATGATTTTGACGAACTGGCTAATAAGCCCGTGGCGTCACCAGATTCGGTTTATACCGGATATATAAAGAATTATAATCTTTATATACAAAATTCAAAAACAAAAGAAGAAATTCAGTTGAGTTATGATGGATCAAAAGGGTTTTATTATTCCTCTTATATGCAGTGGTCACCTGATAGCAAAAAAATTATGGCTTATAAAGTGAGGCCGGGAGAAGAACATAAAATATATTTTGTAGAATCTAGTCCAAAGGATCAGTTCCAACCCAAATTACAAACAAGGGATTACTTAAAACCAGGAGATCAATTGCCGTTCAAAAGTCCGCAGTTGTTCACGATAATCTCAAAGAAACAAATCGGAGTTGCTACTGATTTATTCCGGGAACAATATGATATTTCCAATATAGAATGGAAGGCGGATAACAGTGGATTTACTTTTGAGTACAATCAAAGAGGGCACCAGGTCTATAGAGTTTTGGAAGTAAATGCAGTGGATGGAAAAGTAAAAGTTTTGATAGAAGAAACCAGTCCGACATTTGTAGAATATAGCGGTAAAAGATACCGATATGATGCCAAAAAGACTAAGGAAATCATTTGGGCCTCAGAGCGGGATGGTTGGAATCATTTGTATTTATACGATGCTGTCACAGGAAAAGTAAAAAATCAAATAACCAAAGGAAGTTGGCCGATACGAGAAGTAATAAAAGTTGATGAAGAGCAACAACAAATTTATTTTACGGCGAGCGGATTAGATAGTGATCAAGATCCTTATTTAGTACACTATTGCAGAATAGATTTTAATGGAAAGAATTTTAAACGATTCACTACAGAAAACGGCAATCATAAAGTGACTTTTTCACCTGATTATAAATATTATGTCGACCAGTATTCTAGAGTTGACACGCCGCCTGTTACCGTTTTAAAAAGCAGTGGTGACCAAAAAGTAATGATGGCATTACAACAAGCGGATATTTCAGAATTAAAGAAAGCAGGATGGATCGCTCCGGAAGTTTTCACAGCAAAAGGGAGAGACGGAAAAACAGATATCTGGGGTGTTATAGTTCGTCCGACCACCTTTGATCCAAACCGCAGTTATCCGGTCATAGAATATATTTATGCCGGACCACAAGATTCGTTTGTTCCGAAAAATTTCCAGCCGTACTACTGGGCCATGTCATCTTTGGCAGAATTAGGATTCATAGTAGTGCAAATTGATGGCATGGGAACTTCAAACCGCTCTAAAGCTTTTCATGATATCTGTTGGAAAAATTTAAAAGACGGTGGTTTTCCGGATAGAAAACTTTGGATGAAAGTTGCCGCCGCCAAATATAAGTATATGAATATTGATAAAGTGGGTATTCATGGTACATCAGCTGGAGGGCAAAATGCAGGCGCAGCTCTGGTTTTTAATTCAGATTTTTATGATGTAGCAGTAGCTTCTTGCGGTTGTCATGATAATCGAATGGATAAAATGTGGTGGAATGAGCAATGGATGGGCTATCCCGTTGGATTAGAATATGAGGCTTGTTCCAATGTTGCAAATGCAGCACAATTGAAAGGAAATCTAATGTTAATCGTAGGGGAATTAGATGATAATGTTGATCCTGCATCGACTATGCAGTTTGCTAATGCACTGATTAAAGCAAATAAAAATTTTGAATTGATTACTGTTCCAGGAATGGGACATTCTGCCGGGGGTGAATTTGGAGAACGAAAACGCCGAGATTATTTTGTTCAGCATTTATTAGGTGTTACACCACCAACGTGGGATGAAATTTATAAGTAGAAAACGCTTAAAAAGAATAGAGTACAAAAAAATAAAAAATTAGAGGTTTTGTAAATCGTAAAGAAAAAGAATTTAATTATGAAAAGATACAAGTTATTTATTTGTGTAATGTTAAGTTTTTGGGCATTGTGTACAACAACTGTACAGGCACAAGGCGGTGATCAGATTTTAGACGGAATTGGCGAAACAGATTTAATTGCTCGCTATGTCTTTGATCGTGATGCAAAGGATTGGTCGCGAAATAATTTGCATGGTAAGATTCAGGATTCAAAAGCCAAGTTCGTAAATGACGAACAGTTTGGTACAGTGCTTTCTTTGCCAGGAGACAATAAATCTTTTGTTTCGATTCCAGGTGAAGCATTGATAGGAGAAGAATCACTTAGTATAACGGGGTGGATTTACTTGCGCTCTACACAACGTGGTCAACGATTTTTTGATTTTGGAAAAAACACCAAGTCACATTTTTCTGTTGCACCAATGGGAACTGAGGAGAAAGAAGGGTATCAGGCAGAAATCGCAACTGGAGCAGGATCTAAGTATAGAACACATTCACTAGCTCTCGAAGCGGATAAGTGGTGTCATTTAGCTGTAGTTATTAACATTCCTTCCAAATCTATGAGTGCCTACGTAAATGGAGTTCTCGTAAGCGAAACTAAGAATGTAGAATTGGTGTTAGAACAATTATTCGATAATAGTTCAGCTGAAAAAAACATGCTTTATATAGGGAAATCACTGATAACAGAAAATCCTTATCTCAACGCCAAATTGCACGATTTCCGAATCTATAGAATCCCTTTGAGTGACAAACAAATTACCAGAATTTATAATAATGCTTTAAAAGAAGGTCAGGAGGAAGAGGAAGCAGAAGAAGAGCAGGTAGCGGATCTTCCATTGTTTTCTAAAACAACTCCTCAGCTTTATAATCAATTTTTGATGAGCGTGTCAGATGTTAAAGTAGAAACAGTAGCAGGATCTCTTCCAAGATTACCGAGATATATAAAAGGGGTTTATCGTAATGGAATTGAAGGACCCGAAGTTCGCGTGATTTGGCCGTCGCCAAAAGATAATGGTCCAGTACTTAAAAGTGGTCAGTATTCAGTAACCGGAAGTATTCCTGGAACAGATTTAAAACCAAAGGCTATTGTAATTGTAAAAGAAGCTAAAAAAACTGCTACACCAGAACGTAAACTGGAAGTTTTCAAACTGGACCAAGTTGCATTGAATGCCGATCTTGAAGGAAATCAAACAAAATTTATTGAGAATCGCGATAAGTTCATAACAACCCTTGCCACGACAGACCCAGATTCTTTTCTTTATATGTTTCGTAATGCCTTTGGGCAAGAACAACCAAAAGGAGCAGAACCACTTGGGGTATGGGACACTCAGGAAACCAAATTACGCGGACATGCTACAGGACATTACCTAACTGCAATTGCTCAGGCTTATGCGAGTACAGGATATGATAAGTCCCTTCAAGCTAATTTTCATGATAAGATGGAATACATGATTAATACGCTGTATCAATTAGCACAGTTGTCTGGAAAGCCAAGAGAAATCGGAGGAACGCATGTGTCAGATCCAACGGCAGTGCCACCTGGACCAGGTAAATCAGATTATGATTCAGATTTGAGTGCAGAAGCTATTCGCACCGATTACTGGAATTGGGGAAATGGATTCATTAGTGCCTATCCGCCAGATCAATTTATTCTCTTAGAAAAGGGAGCAACCTATGGTGGGCAGAAAACCCAAATTTGGGCACCCTATTATACTTTGCATAAAATTCTTGCTGGTTTGATGGATGTGTACGAAGTCAGTGGCAATGAAAAAGCGCTGGAAACGGCTAAAGGTATGGGGGATTGGGTATACGCTCGTATGAAAAAGCTACCAACCGAAACCCTAATCAGTATGTGGAACAGGTATATTGCCGGAGAATTTGGAGGGATGAATGAAGCTATGGCACGACTCTACAGGATAACGAAAGATCCTCATTATTTGGAAGTAGCGCAATTATTCGACAACATCAAAGTGTTTTATGGCGATGCTCAGCATTCACACGGACTGGCAAAAAATGTAGATACGTTCCGTGGATTGCATGCTAACCAGCACATTCCCCAAATTATGGGTGCACTTGAAATGTATCGTGATTCTGATACTCCAGAATATTACCATGTAGCCGATAATTTTTGGTACAAAACCGTAAACGATTATATGTACAGCATCGGTGGAGTTGCAGGTGCGCGTAATCCTGCTAATGCGGAATGTTTTATCAGCCAGCCGGCAACAATTTATGAAAATGGTTTTTCATCTGGTGGTCAAAATGAAACCTGTGCGACTTACAACATGCTTAAATTAACTGGAGATCTTTTCCTGTATGATCAGCGTGCAGAGTTAATGGATTATTACGAACGTGGTCTTTACAATCACATCCTTTCTTCTGTGGCAGAGAATAGTCCTGCAAATACGTACCATGTGCCGTTAAGACCGGGTTCAGTAAAGCAGTTTGGCAATGCACACATGACTGGATTCACTTGCTGTAACGGTACAGCTATTGAGAGTAACACGAAATTTCAGAATTCAATTTATTTTAGAAGTGCTGATAATAATGCATTGTATGTAAATCTTTATGTACCATCCACATTAAAATGGACAGAAAAGAATGTAATTGTAGAACAAACGACTGCTTTCCCTAAGGAAGATTTTACCCGATTGACTATTAAAGGGAATGGAAAATTCGATATTAATGTGCGAGTACCGCACTGGGCAACCAAAGGATTTTTCGTTAAGATAAATGGTAAGCAAGAAAAAGTGAAGGCACAAGCAGGAAGCTATCTACCTTTAAACCGTAAATGGAAAGATGGAGATACAATTGAGTTGCGTATGCCGTTTCAATTTCACTTAGAGCCGGTGATGGATCAGCAAAATATTGCCAGTTTATTTTACGGACCTGTATTGCTGGCAGCTCAGGAGTCGGAACCACGAAAAGAGTGGCGTAAAGTAACTTTAGACGTTAATGATATTGGGAAGTCGATAGAAGGAGATCCTAAGAAGTTGCAATTCAGTATTGACGGAGTTGTTTTCAAACCTTTTTATGAAACCTATGGACGTCATTCAGTTTATCTGGATGTTACATTGAAATAGTTGATGTTAAAGCGTTCTAAACCATCAAACCAATAGTATGAAAAAATACTTTTTGACACTTATTTTATTTTTATCAATGCTAAATCACACGTTTGCAAGCGAGCTTATAGATGTAGTGAACACTTATCAGGCAGATAAAACTGCTTTACAAAATTTTTATACTAATAAAGAATCGGAAGAATATTATGTGCGATTTTCTAAGTTTTATGACGATTGGGAAAAAACAGTAAAAGATATCGATTTTAAAAATTTATCCAAAGATGGAAAAGTAGATTATCTATTATTAAAAAACCTGATTAGCAAAGAAGATTATTTTTTGCAGATAGAGTACAAGGCGTATAAAGAAGTGGCTTCGGTTGTCGATTTTTCAGATGATCTTAATCTTTTTATTAAGGAAAGAAGAAGAGGAAAACGGCCAGTTTCAAACCAGTTAGCCAAAGCGTTTGATGTGGCAGGAATTAGTATTGATAAGAAAATGGAGCTGCTTAAAACGAAACCTTTTAAAGATTGGTTTGCTGCAGAAAAAGCTGCAAAATCAGTGGTTTCTTTTGAGAAATCATTAAAAGAAGCTTATGATTTTTATTACAGTTATGATCCCGAATTTACTTGGTGGATGGAAAAACCATATAAAAATTTATCCAATAAATTAAAAGTGTACGGGGAATTTCTAAAGACAAATTATTCAAAGACAAGTATAAAAGACGATGGTAGTGGTATTATTGGAAAACCCATCGGTAGAGATGCTGTAATCAAAAGTTTGTCATTTGAATATATTCCGTATACACCTGAGGAATTAATTGCTACAGCCCAAAATCAATTTGAATGGTGCAAAAAAGAAATGATCAAGGCTGCTGCAGAACTAGGGTATGGTAAGGACTGGAAAGCTGCTTTGGAACATGTTAAAAATACGTATGTGCCGGCAGGTGAACAACCACAGATAATTAATGATTTATACACGCAATCTGTAAATTTTATTGAAGAAAGAGATTTAATCACCATGCCGGATTTAGCAAAAGAAACCTGGCAAATGATTATGATGACACCGGAACGTCAAAAGATAAATCCGTTTTTCACTGGTGGTTGGGAAATTAGTATTTCATATCCTACCCAAGAGATGGATCAAAATGACAAGCTAATGAGTATGCGCGGTAATAATCCAAACTTTTCTCGCGCTACCGTTCAGCACGAGTTGTTACCGGGACATAATTTGCAATTTTTTATGAACAGCCGTTATAAGTCGTATCGTGCACCTTTTGAGACTCCTTTTTGGATGGAGGGATGGGCTTTGTATTGGGAAATTGAACTCTGGAACAAACAGTTCCCGCAAACACCGGAACAAAAGTTAGGGATGTTGTTTTGGAGAATACACCGGTGTGCCCGAATTATATTTTCATTAAAATACCATTTGGGTCAGATGAGTCCGCAGCAATGCATCGATTTGTTGGTCAATGAAGTTGGTCATGAATATGCCAATGCAGAAGCAGAAGTAAGGCGTTCCTTTGCAAGTGGAGATGCTCCCTTGTATCAAGTAGCCTACATGACAGGGGGATTACAATTTTATGCTTTGCGGAATGAATTATTGGCAAAAGGCTGGACTGAAAAACAATTTCATGACCGTGTCTTAAGAGAGAATATAATGCCCGTAGAAATGCTTCGGGTTTTATTAGAAGACCAGGTAGTTTCTGAAGAATATAAAACGAATTGGAAGTTTTCCACAGATTTCAAATAATTAAAATAATTTAGATTTTATCATTTAAAAAAGTATAACAAAAAGAAGTTAAATAGAGTCTGTTTAGATCTTGAAAAACAATAAGAATATGAAAAAAATACAACTTTTAGCTTTAATGATTTGTTGCGCAATGGCTTCAAATAACCTTCAGGCACAAGAATATTGGGATAAAATTAAAGCGAAAAAATCAACGCTTGAAGTAGAAAAAGGATTTATCAATTTGAGTACAAAATCTTTTGAACTAAAATTATTGAAATCATCTCAAACTGTAGCGGCTTTGTCTCCTCTTACAGATAAAACTTTCGATTTTACGCCAGGAGAGCGACTTTCTATACGTGATAAGGACGGTCTTTACCAATTGGGAGATATCAATCTTCGAATTAAAGCAGCAGATGGAAGTTGGAAAAGTTATTCCACAGCTACCAAGAGAGGTGCTATTTACGCTTTGAATGTTTCTGGAAATGTTTTGGCAGCAGCCGATCTTTCTAATACATTACCAGCCGAAATTCCTCTGACTATAAAACGTTTTTATGAAGAAAAAGAAGGGAATCTAATCTTGCGTTTTGAAATTACAAACAAATCAAATGCCGCTCAGGAAATAGGAGCATTGGGAGTTCCTATGGTTTTTAATAACATTTTGGAAGGAAAAACATTAGATGAAACACATCTTCATAATGTATTTTTCGATCCTTATATTGGTAAAGATGCAGGTTATCTTGAAGTGAAACGATTAAGTGGTCATGGACCGGCATTATTATTACTTCCAGAAGAGAATATGCCTTTTGAAGCATATCGTCCACTACTGGATGATGACACCCCAAGAAGTATTGTTTTTGAAGGTTTCCACGAATGGATGGCATTCAGCAAAGCTTATGCCGATCAGGAATGGAAAAATGCTGAGCAATGGAATACGCCAACTTCATTAGTACTTCAACCGGGAGAGGCTAAAAGTTTTTCATTGAAGTTTGTATTGGTTAACCAAATTGAAAACATTCAATCTAGTTTAATTCAAAATGAGCGTCCTGTTGCAGTGGGCGTTCCGGGTTACGTTTTGCCTCAGGATGTTGATGGACAGCTTTTTTTGAAATATAAAAAAGCAGTTAAATCATTGAAAATTGAACCAGAAGGAGCTTTAGTAATTGAGGAGAAATCAAAAAACAAAAATGGATATTTTCAGTACGCTGTACATGGAAAAAAATGGGGTAGAGCTAGATTAACTGTAACTTATGAAGATGGATTACAGCAAACAATCAATTACAAAGTGATTAAATCCGAAAAAGAAGTTGTAGCAGATTTTGGTCATTTTTCAACTACAGCACAGTGGTTTGATGAAAAAAATGATCCTTTTCATAGAAATCCTTCGGTAATCTCCTATGATTATGAAACCAAAAAACAAGTGACTCAGGATAGTCGCGCTTGGATTTGTGGATTAAGTGATGAAGGTGGGGCAGGAGGATGGTTAGGTGCCATAATGAAGCAACTCGTAGAACCTGACAAACAAGAAATAGAAAAGTTAGAACAGTTTGTTGATAAAACTTTGTGGGGAGGAATTCAATATAATACAGCAGATACGCTTAAGTATGGCGTTAAAAAAAGTGTGTTTTATTATGAGCCAACTTTGATGCCGGAAGGAACCTACAGCAAAGATGTGAATTATAAAACCTGGGCAGCATGGGACAAAAAAGGTGCTGATGATCCAGGACGTTCTTATAATTATCCCCACGTGGCAGCTGCACACTGGACAATGTATCGTTTAGCCCGATATCATGAAGGTTTGGTTACTAATCATACTTGGGATTGGTATTTAAAAAATGCTTACGAAACTAGTATCGCCATGACAACATTAGCGCCCTATTATGCTCAATTTGGACAAATGGAAGGAACAGTCTTTTTATTGATTTTAAAAGATTTAAAAACCGAAGGATATACAGAAATGGCCAATAATCTGGAAGCTAAAATGAAAGTTAGAGCAGATCATTGGAGAACATTAAATTATCCTTTTGGAAGTGAAATGCCTTGGGATTCTACAGGTCAAGAAGAAGTGTACATGTGGTCAGATTATTTTGGATATACTGATAAAGCAAAAATCACGCTGGATGCCATTCTAGCATACATGCCCACAATGCCGCATTGGGCTTATAACGGAAACGCCCGCAGGTATTGGGATTTTTTATACGGTGGAAAATTGTCTAGAGTAGAGCGTCAGATACATCATTATGGTTCGACTTTAAATGCGATCCCGGTTTTGGAGCAATTCAGAAAAACTCCTGATGATTTTCATTTGCTAAAAGTAGGTTATGGCGGATTGTTAGGTGGAATTTCAAATATTACCGAAGATGGTTTTGGACCGTCAGCTTTTCACTCTTATCCGGAAACCTTGAGAATTGATTATTTATCAGGAGATTATGGTTCTGGTTTCTTTGGTTACGCTGTCAATACGGCTACTTTTATTACCAATGAAAAAGAGTACGGCTGGCTAGCTTTTGGAGGTAATCTAAAAGAAAAAGGAGATGAGGTTGAGGTAGATATTACAACCGCAGCAAAATCTAAAGTATTCATTGCGCCGAAAAAAGTATGGCTGACATTAGATGCAGGAACTTTTAAAAAGGTAAGCTACAATACTAAAACGG
>RCUJ01001000.1_pt1 | contig 15777 bp, 14 predicted proteins | sample 2166321 | NCBI WGS metagenome assembly RCUJ01 (sample SAMN09932808, study PRJNA488358) | compost metagenome | feature: garden; material: soil; isolation source: compost soil in an enriched community after 118 h of incubation | place: Germany: Experimental Botanical Garden Goettingen | collected... | reverse complement strand
TTTTGCAATTCGGTATCAGAAAGTAATTGTAAGGATTTGAAGAAAGAGACCATTGAATAGTGTTTTTTGATTGTAGACTGCTATTTATTGAGCGACTAAAATACAGCTTTGTTTAAGCAGGAATAACTATGAGATTAAGAAAATCAAATATAGCGTAAAATTTACAATGTTTAAAACGGAGCATTTGAAAAATTATTAAGGATGTAAAGGTAAGATTTACAGGAGTTTGCTTTTGTGTGAAAATAATTATGAGAGAACAATTGATGCCTAATGGTAAAAACTCATTTAACAATCTATTTACTATAAGCCGCTGTAAAACATTTGATTTGTCCTGTTATTGATTCAAAAGGACAATTTTTCACCTTTAATAATTTCAATATTTGCATATCAATATAAAAAACAGATAATAATTGTGTTTTAAATAAATTAAATAAACAATTATTACTAATAAGTTAGTTAATCTAAAAATATATTGATGAATAAGTAGAATGATAGCTACAGATCTACTTGTTATGAATTTGTTCTTTTTGCCTATAAATGGAAATGGCAATAGGACAGCAATACTAATTAACGGCATCAGTAAGTGATGTTAACAAGATAGTGGGTTTTACCAAAAATTAACTTGGTAAGAACCTTATTACACATACAAATTTTTATATGGAAAAATTTGTTTTTTTTCAGGCTCAACCATATAACAGCCTGCTTTTTAAATACCTAATTAACCAACAACTATTAACCTTTTAACTAAAAAAACAAAAAAATTATGCGAAAAATAGATATTCACAATCTGATAGACAAAGCGAAGTTCGGTGGATTTCACTGGACAGTATTATTCTGGAGTGCGTTAATTATCATTTTTGATGGCTATGACCTCGTTATATACGGAGTTGTACTTCCTATACTAATGGAGAAATGGAATTTATCGCCTATTGAAGCGGGAGCTTTGGGGAGTTACGCGCTCTTTGGGATGATGTTTGGCGCATTGATTTTTGGCACACTTTCCGATCGTATCGGACGAAAAAAAACAATTATCATTTGTATTTTCTTGTTTAGCGGATTCACATTTATCAATGGATTTGCAGAAACTCCATTGCAATTTGGAATTCTTCGTTTTCTTGCCGGGCTAGGTATTGGTGGTGTAATGCCTAATGTTGTTGCACTAATGACCGAATATTCACCTAAGAAAATCAGAAGCACTTTGGTTACCATCATGTTTAGCGGATATTCCATCGGAGGAATGCTTTCTGCTGGCTTGGGAATTGTTTTGATACCTAATTTCGGCTGGGAATCTGTTTTCTATGTTGGATTAGTACCCATTCTTTTATTACCCTTAATCATTAAGTTTTTACCTGATTCTGTTGGATTTTTGGTGAAACAAAACAGAATAGATGAAGCTAAAGTAGTACTGTCTAAAATTGATCCAACCTATATTCCACAAAAAGGGGATCAGTTAGAAGTTGGAGAAGAAAAAGCAAAAGGGGCAAGTGTTGCAAAATTATTTAAACACAATCGTGCTGCCAGTACGATAATGTTCTGGATTGCTTTTTTTAGCTGTCTCTTGATGGTTTATGGCTTGAATTCCTGGCTACCTAAATTAATGAACAAAGCGGGTTACGAATTAGGATCCAGTCTTACTTTCTTGTTAGTATTAAATTTTGGTGCCATAATAGGAGCCGTAAGTGGCGGATGGCTTGGAGATAAATTCAATTTGAAAACCGTTCTGATTTCTTTCTTTGCTGTTGCTGCCATTTCTTTGAGTTTACTTGGTTTCAAAAGCTCGACTCTGGTGCTGTATATTTTAATCGCTATTGCAGGAGCCACCACTATTGGTACACAAATTTTATGTTACACTTATGTAGCGCAGTTTTACCCTATAAACATTAGGTCTTCGGGTATTGGATGGGCTTCTGGAATAGGCAGATTAGGTGCTATTTTGGGACCAATTTTAGGTGGAACTTTACTAAGCTTGGGATTGCCTTTTCAATTCAATTTTGTTGCTTTTGCCGTGCCTGGAGTACTGGGGGCTTTAGCGGTTTGCTTTATTAATGTAAAACACAGCCATGACAAAAAAGTCGAATTAGCCCAACAGGAGCTACTGCAGTTAGATCCTATTGTGGCGGATGAATAACCAACCAAAATGAATAGAAATCCTGAATAGTTAAGGATTAAAAAAACAAAAAATATACAGATGAATTGGAATAAAATAGTTGCCCTGACGGGTTTGCTAATCACTACAACTATGGCTAGTGGTCAGGAAGCCACACAAAAAAAAGATAGTATAGTAGCTGCTAAACCTGAAAAAAAAGACCCGCTTTTTGACGTTAAATTTTCGGGATTTATTAGACATGACGCCATGTATGATTCGCGTCAGACAGTTGATGTAAGAGAAGCCGAAGTAATGCTTTGGCCTAAAGATGTCAGTTATGACGAGAACGGGGAAGACAGAAATGCAGCTCCGCAATTCCAGATGCTAGATATATTATCCAGAGTTGGTGTCAGAGTAAATGGACCAGATGTTTTAGGAGCCAAAATTTGCGGGTTCTTGGAAGGAGATTTTTTTGGTAATGCAGAAGCCGGAATTAATGAATTTCGTCTAAGACATGCTTGGATTACATTGGATTGGGAGGAGACCCAGTTAGGAATTGGCCAGTATTGGCATCCGCTTACGATACCGGAGATATTCCCGGGCGTAGTCAATTTCAGCGGTGGAGCGCCATATATGCCATATAATCGTAATCCACAGATACGCTTAACGCAAAAGATAAATGATTTCAATCTTATTCTTGCGGTTGTTTCACAAAGAGATTTTACGGCCAATACAACTCCGTACAGAAACAGTGCACTACCTTCAGGACACGTTCAAATGAATTATAAAACCAAAGATCTGATTGTAGGTTTGGCCGGACATTTTGAACAAATTCGCCCTAAACTAAGTTCCGGTGATGCAAATAATGTCTCCGATGAACGAGTGAATAGTGTTTCTGTTATGGCTTATACACGGGTGGAAACGAAGCCGGTTACCATTAGAGCGGAAGCAGTTTATGGAGAGAATGCAGCTTCCTTTATCATGCTTGGAGGATATATTGGTTACACTTTGCCAGACCAGATTGAAACCTATACCACTATGAGCACACAATCGTATTGGATTGATTTCGCAGGAAAAACTAAGAAAATAATTCCAGGTTTTTTTGCGGGATTCAGTAAAAATGAAGGAGGTAAGGATGTGATTAGTTCGGCTGGTGTAAAAGCTAAAAGTTACGGATTTGCATCAGCCGTTGGCGGTATCGGAGCAGGAACAGGAGCCCGAACTATTAATTATATTTATCGATTGGCTCCGAGAGTTGAAATGCCTTTCAAGAAATTGAAATTTGGACTGGAATTAGAATATTCGGTTGCCGAATGGGGTGATGCTGACAATAGCGGTAGAGCAGTTGCGAACCTTGATTTAGTGCACAATACAAGAGTTTTATTTTCAACAACATATACATTTTAAAAGTTTTTTTTCACGGCTTCAGACAGTAATACGGAATTAGTCATTGGTTCTTATTTGTTGGGCTATTGTGTCTTTTTGGTTACTGGAGGGAGAGCAGGCGATTTCTATGGACGAAAAAAATTATTCAACTTTGGAATGCCGTCTTTCACCATTACACAGCCTTATGTGGTTGTGCGGGAACGATTTTAGAATTGATTCTTTTTAGATTTTTTCAGGGTGTGGCAGCGGCTTTTATGATTCCTCAGACCCGGACTATAATTCAATTAACATTTCGGGAAGCCAAAGAAAGGAATACGGTCTTTGGCTTTTTCGGAATTACTCTTGGAATCGCTTCGATTTTAGGACAATTTTTAGGTGGGTATTTTGTAGCCCACTATTATATTGAAGAAAGTTGACGGTTGATTTTTTTTTTAATCAATGTGCCATTTGGTATTTCACCGGCTTTCAAAATTGAATACTGTAACTTAAGGCTAAAGAACGCTAAACTATTTATTTTTAATGGAGAATGTCAAATACACCTATAACGATATAGTTGTATTTTTACTATCTTTGAAGGTTTTCAAAAACTTTTTTTGGCCATATACTGCATGAGAAGCAAGTTATTTTTTAAGGGAATTTATGGGGATAACTCGATCGATATGGTTAGGGATATCATTCATATTACTCCAATGGAAATGACGGGTAAACGCCATGAGTGGTATATTAAACCTCATGCGCATAGTGACCTTTTTCAAATTTTTGTGGTAGAAAGCGGGTACCTTGAATTGATCATTAATGGTGAAAGTCAAGTGGTGGATAGTGTTTCTTTTTTTTCTATTCCAAAAAATATTAGCCATGGTTTACGCATGAACCCGGATACCAAAGGATGGGTAATCTCGCTTTATGACAAATCTTTGGAAAATATGTTGAAGCTTGATACCGATATCATCAATAAGATAGACGAAATACATATTTCAAAATTATCCGAAGATGATAAATTAATCAATGATGCTTTGACGACCATTCACAAATGTATCGATGAATATTATTCTGAATTACCTGGAAAACAACATGCTTTACAGTACCTGGTGGGAATGATGTTGTTGCGATTATACAGGGTATTTGTAACTTCCGCTGCTGTTAATCTTTCCGATAATAAGAATAAAATGTATTACAGGCGTTTTATGCAGTTAATTAAGGCGCAAAAATCTTTTAAAGTAAGCGTTGAAGACTATGCGGCCCGCTTAGCTATTTCAAGCGGACATCTCAACCGAATTTGCAAAGATGTTTCCGGTTTGTCTCCGAAAGATGTTGTCATTAATTTTTTTATTGACGAGGCTAAAATTTACCTCCGTAATTTTGATATGGCAATCGCCGAAATATCATATGAATTGGATATTGAGGATCCCGCTTATTTTACCCGTTTGTTTAAGAAAAGAACCGGTCTCACTCCCAAAGAATTCAGAAGCCAGTTAGGACGTAAATAATTACTCCATTCGTCTTTTATCACTCCAATGATGGAAATGCTTTAAATGTCAATTCTATAAATTAGGCGTTTATCGCACTCTTATTTCCAATTTTACAGCAGAAAGTATTGTTAGTCCTGCTTTTTCAAAGAAATCACACCTATTTATCTTTGTTTTTACTCTTTAAAGCTATCGTAAACAAATAGTTATGCTTTTTACTTATTTGTTTGATTTGTCTCATTAATAACAAATTAATCCAATTTTTGACCCTCCGTTTAGCTATAAATTTGTGATAATCAAACAGTAAGTGAGTGCTCAATAATTATTGAGTGAGTACTCACTCCTGTAGCAATCAATAAATTTAGATACTAGAAAATGAATAATCCCATTATTGAAAAAATTGAAGCAACTCTGGTTGACTTGCCAACAATTCGCCCACATCATCTCTCGATGACAGTGATGAAAAACCAAACGATGGTTATCATTAGATTGTTCTGTAGTGATGGTATTGAGGGAATTGGAGAAGCAACAACTATTGGAGGATTGAGTTACGGAGAAGAATCTCCGGAGAGTATGAAACTTAATATTGACACGTATTTCGCTCCCTTATTAATAGGACAGGATGCAACCAATATTAACAAAGCGATGTTTTTGATTGAGAAAAACATTAAAGGGAACCGAATCACGAAATCAGGAATTGAAACAGCACTTTTAGATGCACACGGAAAACGATTGGGTGTTTCTGTTTCAACTTTATTGGGAGGTGCAACGACTAAGACTTTACCGGTTTTATGGACATTGGCTAGTGGAGATACACAAAAAGACATCGAAGAAGCAGAACATCTTTTAGCAATTGGAAGACACAGTACTTTCAAATTGAAAATTGGCTGGCAAGCTCCGGAAATTTCTATAGCACATGTTGCTGCGATTAAAAAAGCCATGGGTGACAGAGCCAAAGTAACAGTAGATGTGAATCAGGCCTGGGATGAAAGTACGGCAAAAATTAGCATCGCCAAATTACAAGAGGCCGGTATTGACCTTATCGAACAACCAATCGTTAAAGAGAATTTTGAAGGATTAGCGCGATTAACCAAAATGTTTACGGTGCCAATCATGGCTGATGAAGCACTGAATGATATTACTGATGCCTACAAATTGGCAAAGATAAGAGGCGGAGATGTTTTTGCTTTAAAAATCGGAAAATCAGGAGGATTGCATAATGTATTAAAAGTGGCTACGATTGCCGAAGCTGCTGATATCAGCCTATATGGTGGAACATTATTGGAAGGGACAATTGGCTCAGTTGCTTCGGCACATGCTTTCAGTACTTTAAAAAAGATGTCTTGGGGAACAGAACTTTTTGGACCATTATTATTGACTGATGATATCGTAAAAAATACCGTAGTGTTTTCAAATTCAGCTATGGAAATCCCGCAAGGTCCCGGTTTGGGCTTAGAATTGGATCTAGAAAAACTCAATAAATACAAACGTAAATAAATAAAAGTATGTTATTCCACGTAGAAATGACCGTAAAAATTCCACAGGATTTAGATGTGGATTTTGTAAACGAATTAAAAGCAAAAGAAAAAGCCATGTCTCAGGAACTGCAACGCAGCGGGAAATGGGTTGACATTTGGAGAATTGTCGGAAAGTATTCTAACATCAGTATTTTCAATGTAGAAAGCCCGGCTGAACTGCATGACATTTTGAGCAATTTACCTCTTTTCCCTTTTATGGAAATTGAAGTGAAATCATTATGCAAACATTATTCTTCCATTAAAGAAGGAGAATTATAATCCATTTAAATAATCAAAAAAACTACATAATTAATTTAATAAAATCAATATCATGACAAGAGCACAAATCGACGGATTACTTAAAAAAATTGAAAGTACCGAACAACCAAATGGTGGAAGCGAAAGAGTAAAAGAAATTGTAAACAGAATCATGCGTGATTTGTTTTACACGATTGAAGATTTAGATATTCAACCGGACGAATTTTGGCAAGGGATTAATTTTCTTACCGAAGCAGGACAAAACGGAGAATATGGTTTAATCGCTGCAGGTGTAGGATTAGAACATTTCTTAGACTTGCGTTTGGATGAAGAAGAAGAAAAAGCAGGCATCACAGGTGGAACACCAAGAACTATCGAAGGACCACTTTATGTTGCAGGAGCGCCAAAATCAGTAGGATTTGCCCGTTTAGACGATGGAACAGAAGTGGAAGAAGGAGAAGTTTTCTTTATGCAAGGAAAAGTGGTGGATGATAACAACAATCCTATTCCAAATGCAATTGTAGAAGTATGGCATGCGAATTTAAAAGGTTGTTATTCTTATTTTGACCAATCACAAAGTGAGTTCAATTTAAGAAGAACGATAGTAACAGATGAAAATGGAAACTACCAATTCCGTAGCATCCTTCCTTCAGGATATGCAGTTCCTCCAGGTGGATCGACAGAAAAACTTTTGAGTTCTATTGGTCGTCACGGGAATCGTCCGTCACATGTTCACTTCTTTGTTTCTGCGCCAGGTTGCCGAAAATTAACGACACAAATCAATTTTGAGGGAGATCCGTACTTATGGGATGATTTCGCATTCGCAACTCGTGAAGGTTTAGTTCCTACTCAAATCACAATCACAGATGCTGAAAAAATCAAAGAGAAAGGTTTAGACAGACCGTATTCCTCAATCGATTTCGACTTCACTTTGCACAAAGAAATTGAAGGAATTCATGATACTGAAGTGGAAAGATTAAGAGCAGAAGCTTTAGTTTAATCGGAAACAGACAGTAGATTAACTTTTAATTTTAGATTTTTTTGGACTTGTAGAATCCCCGTGAGAATTAACGAATCGAACTGATTTCAACAATATTCTCATGGTGGTTTTACCCAAAGGGACTAAGAACGAAATTCTTCTGACTACTAAACAACAACACAAATGGAAAATTTAAATAAAGAATATATCGATAGCCTACTGGAAAAAAATGTTGCAGAAGGTCTTTATCGCCATAACAGAGAATCGTTCACCAATCCGGAACTTTTCGAATTGGAAATGAAATATATTTTCGAAAGCAATTGGGTTTATCTGGCTCACGAAAGTCAGATCACTGAGGTAAACGACTATTTTACCACCCACATTGGAAGACAACCCATCTTTATTTCCCGCAACAAAGAAGGGGAATTGAATGCCTTTATCAATGCTTGTAGTCATAGAGGAGCACAGCTTTGCCGCTATAAAAAAGGAAATAAATCAACTTATACATGTCCATTTCACGGCTGGACTTTTAATAACTCAGGGAAGTTACTAAAAGTAAAAGATGTGAAAGGAGCAGGATATCCGGAGCAGTTCAATACAGAGGGATCTCATGACTTGAAAAAAGTAGCTCGATTTGAATCTTACAAAGGATTTTTATTTGGCAGTTTAAATCCGGATTCTTCTTCATTAGAGGATTATTTAGGTGACACCACAAAGATTATTGATCAGATGGTGGACCAGGCTGAATTTGGATTGGAAGTCGTTAAAGGGGCATCTTCTTATACTTATGATGCAAACTGGAAAATGCAAATGGAGAATGGTGCAGACGGATATCATGTGAGCTCTGTGCATTGGAATTATGTGGCAACGATGGGTAACCGTAAAGAGGATGGTGTAAAAGCGGTAGACCCGAACGGATGGTCAAAAAGTATTGGTGGGGTGTATGGTTTTGATAATGGTCATATTTTGCTTTGGACCAAAATGCTAAATCCAGAAGTACGTCCGCTTTACAGCCAATTGGACAGACTGAACAGTACACTCGGGGAGGAAAGAACTAATTTCATTGTCAACGAAACACGCAACTTGGCTATTTATCCGAATGTGTATCTGATGGATCAATTCTCAACTCAAATACGGGTATGTCGTCCTATTTCTGTAGATAAAACAGAAGTTACGATTTACTGTATCGCACCTAAAAATGAAGCTCCCGCAGATCGTGCGTTACGTATCCGTCAATACGAAGACTTCTTTAATGTAACCGGAATGGGAACACCTGATGATTTGGAAGAGTTCAGATCGTGTCAGGAAAGTTATTTGGCGAAAGCCATGCCTTGGAATGATGTCAGCCGTGGTGCAGAACACTGGATCTACGGTCCGGACGAGCATGCTGCCGCGATGGGAATCAATCCAAAATTAAGCGGAATCAGAACCGAAGACGAAGGGCTATTCCTGATGCAGCACCACTATTGGGCAGATGCTTTGAAAGATGCCATAGAAAAAGAGGAATTGATTAACCAAGTAAATAATTTGTAAGATGACAAATTTCGAAAAAATACAGGCTTTTGTTTATCAGGAAGCAAGATGTTTAGATGATAAACAATGGGATGAATGGCTTCAATTATATGATGAAAATGTACAATTTTGGATGCCGTCCTGGGATGATGAGGATAATCTGACCACTAATCATGAGACCGAAATTTCATTGATTTATTATCCCAATCGTTATGGTTTGGAAGATCGGGTTTTTAGAATCAGAACGGAACGTTCCAGTGCCACTTTACCAGACACCAGAACAAACCATATGATTTCAAATATTGAAATTCTGGAAGAAAATGAAGCAGAGGTTAAGATTCGTTTTAACTGGAATACATTCAGTTTCAGATACAATACATTGGATCAATTTTTTGGAGTTTCCTTCTATACATTGAAGAAAGAAGGAGATTCGTTCCTAATCACTAATAAAAAAGTCATCCTGAAAAACGATTACATCAGACAGGTTCTTGACATCTATCATATTTAAAAATTAAAAGTAATGGCAAAAATAGCATTAAACTTTGAGGACGGAGTAACCCGATTTATAGATAGTTTACCCAATGAAACCGTTGCAGAAACGGCCTACCGTGTTGGGATAAACATTCCGTTAGATTGTGCCGATGGCGCATGTGGTACTTGTAAATGTAAAATGAGATCAGGAAGCTTTGATGCAGGAGACTATATCGAAGAAGCCTTATCAGATGAAGAAGCTGCAGCAGGTTTTGCCCTTGCTTGTCAAGTAAGACCAGAATCTGATCTTGTAGTGGATATTTTGGCTAGTTCTGCTGCCTGCAAAGTTAAATCTACAGCAGTAACTACGGTTATTAAAGAACTGAACAAGTTATCTTCAGAAATCTATCAATTAAAATTGCAGGCTTCGGATAACAGTTCTTTCGAATTTCTTCCGGGACAGTATGTGAATATTGAAGTTCCGGGAACTACACTGACCAGATCCTATTCTTTTAGTTCACAGCCAGGTACAACAGAAGGCGAGTTTTTAATCAAATTAGTCCCTGGAGGATTGATGAGTAGCTATCTGAAAGATTTGGCAACCGAGGGAACTGAATTAAATATCGTAACTCCTTTGGGAAGTTTTTATCTGAGAGATGTACAACGCGAATTAATTTTTATTGCAGGTGGTACCGGGATTGCTCCTTTTATGGCCATGCTTGAAAAATTGAAAGCAGAGAATAATACCACTCCTGTCCATTTGTTTTACGGTGCAACAACCGGAGAGAACGTTGTGGAATTAGAACGATTGAAAGCATTCAGTGAAATCATGCCGTTGAAAATTTTCACTTGTACGTCAGATGAAGTAGCAGAAGGTCATGATAAAGGATTCGTTACCCAATGGATAAACAAAGAAATTCTGGGGGAAACCGCTTATGATATTTATATCTGTGGTCCTAATGCAATGGTCGAAGCGGTTAAATCAACACTGCAGAAAGAGGACATTAATCATGTTAATTTTTACATGGAGAAATTTGTTCCAACGGGACAAGAAAGTGTACAATTATAATTTAGTAAAGGATAAAAATGCTTCACCCTAATAGATTTTCAGCTAAAGTGGCCATTGTTACCGGTGCCGCTCAAGGAATAGGAAAAACGGTAGCCCTGCAACTGTTAGCCGAAGGGGCTTCGGTTGTACTGGTAGACCGTTCTCCATTAGTCAATGATATAGCTTCGCAAGTAAGTGAAGATCAAAAGAACAAAGCGCTTCCTGTTGTGGCGGATTTGGAAACATTCAAAGGGTTTCAGTCCGTGGTTCAACAAGCAGTGGAGAAATTTGGCAGGATAGACATTTTGATTAATAACGTAGGAGGAACAATTTGGATGAAACCTTTTGCTGCCTACGAAGAAGATCAGATCGAAAAAGAGATTCGTCGTTCCCTTTTTCCAACACTTTGGGGATGCCGAGCGGTACTTCCGGTGATGTTGGATCAAAAAAGAGGTGTCATTGTTAACGTTTCTTCTGTGGCAACCCGAGGAATTAACCGGGTACCTTATGCTGCTGCAAAAGGCGGAGTCAATGCACTGACTGCTGCAATGGCTTTTGAATATGCCGAAGAAAACATTCGTGTTAATGCTGTTGCTCCCGGAGGGACAGAAGCTCCGGAACGTTTGATTCCCCGTAATGAAACTCCTGATTCGGAACAAGAAAAAATATGGAGACAGGAAGTGGCAGATCAAACCACCGAATCCAGTTTAATGAAACGCTACGGAACTATTGAAGAGCAAACTTCAGCCATACTTTTTTTGGCATCAGATGAAGCTTCGTATATCACAGGAATTACGATTCCGGTTGCCGGTGGTGATTTAGGTTAACCAAAAAATGAAACAATGTCAAAAATAAAAACACAGAATACCGCACTGAATTACGTGTATGATGATTTCAAGAAAGAGCAAACAATTGTTTTTTCTAATTCATTGGGGACAGATTTAAGCATGTGGGACAAACAAGTGGGATTGTTGGGGCTGGAATTTAATGTGCTTCGATATGACACCCGTGGTCATGGTAAAAGTGAGGTTCCCGAAGGAGAATACTCCATCGAAATGTTAGGCAAAGATGTATTGGAATTATTGGATTATCTGAAGATCGATAAAGTAAATTTTTGTGGATTATCTATTGGTGGATTAACCGGACAATGGTTAGGCATTCATGCACCGGAACGTTTAAATAAACTGATTCTCTCTAATACTGCCACGAAAATTGGAAATGCTGAAGGATGGAATAATCGTATTGAAACGGTTCGGCAAAATGGGTTGAACAGTATCGTTTCAGGAACACAGGAACGCTGGTTCACACCTGAATTTGTCAGTGAAAACAAAGCGGTTGTAGACGATGTTTTATCTGTTTTTGTGAAAACACCTTTAGACGGATATACTTCTTGCTGCGCTGCCGTCAGGGATGCGGATTTTACTGGGGAGGTTTCAAAAATTGCGGTACCCACCTTAATTATTTCAGGAACAGAAGATGCTGTGACTACCGTAGAAGATGCTAAGTTTTTCAAAGATAAAATTCCAAATGTAACCTTGTTTTCGGTAGAGGCAGCTCATATTTCGAATATTGAAAAGGCGACCGATTTTACCAAACTACTGGCTGAATTTATTAAAAATTAGAAATAAATATACCGGAATGAGCATGACGGCATTTATTGTAATTACGAATGAAGTAATGCTGATTGCACAAAATCTATAAAAAATAATAATTAAAAATATATGAAAACAGTTCCACAAATAACAACCGAACAAGCCGCTGCATTAGTAAAAGACGGAGACACTTTATTGCAAGGAGGTTTTGGTATGACAGGAAATCCTGTTCATTTAATGGATGCTTTATCGAAAACGCAGACTAAAAACATCACTTTCATTGGGAACAATGTAGGAGAAGCAGGAATCGGTGGCGGACGTTTGTTGCGAAACGGACAATTGAAAAAAATGATTGGTTCTTTTTTTACCAGTAATCCGGAAGCTGTAAAAGCAGCGCAGGATGGAGTTGTAGAATATGAATTGATTCCTCAGGGAACTTTGGCGGAAGCCTTAAGAGCAGGAGGCGCAGGAATAGGAGGTTTTTATACACCAACTGCCGCCGGAACTCCAATCGCAGAAGGTAAAGAAACCAAGGTTATTGATGGTGTTGAACAGGTTTTTGTAAAGGGAATTCGTGGAAACGTTGCCTTTATCAGGGCATGGAAAGCCGATACTGCGGGAAATTTAACGTATCGGATGACGGAACAAAACTTCAATCGGGCGATGGCTACAGCTGCTGATTTGGTTATTGCCGAAGTGGAAGAAATTGTACCTGAAGGAACTTTGGATCCTAATTACATTCACACGCCTGGCTGTTACATTGATTATTTAGTTCAGGCCACACTTACATTAGAAGACTTAGGTTCATCTGCATCCGTGAGTAAAGGTAAAAAAGTGAGTGAGGATCGTATGAATATTGCGAAACGTGCCTTGCAGGAACTGAAAAAAGGAGATGTGGTTAATCTGGGTATCGGAATCCCCACTTTAGTTGCCGATTTAATTACGCCAGAGCATGGTGTCATTCTGCATACCGAAAACGGAATGTTGGGTGTTGGTCCTGAACCGGCAGATGGAGGAGGAGCAATGGATTATCCGGTTAATGCCGGGAAAATTCCAGTGACCGCTTTACAGGGAAGCAGCTATTTTGATAGTGCCGAATCCTTTGCCATGATACGTGGAAAACATATTGATATAGCTGTAATGGGAGGGTTAGAGGTAGATGAAGATGCGAATTTAGCCAACTGGGCTGTTCCAGGACAGCCTTTATTGGGTGTTGGAGGTGCGATGGATTTGGCCTCTGGCGCAAAAACGCTGATCATCACAATGAATCACAACAACAGGGACGGAAGTTCGAAAGTGGTGCCTAGTTGTAAATTACCTCTGACTACCTTGCATTCTGTGGATATGGTTATTACCGAATTGGCCGTTTTCAAATACATTAACAACAAACTGACGTTAAAAGAATTAATGCCGGGAGCCACTTTAGAAGAAGTTCGTGAAAAAACAGAAGCGGCATTTGTCGAGCAACTGTCTTCAAAACAAATGGTTGGGTTAGAAGTATAAGTTTTTTTCTCTCCTGATGCGCTAATATAAAATAAACAGATGTTCAATAAATTAGTACGATACAGTATTGGTTCTGATTTGATTATTTATGGTTTTAAATGCATCATAGGTTTTTTAATTGGTTACCAATTGTATCTGGGTTTTCCTGAATATGAATTGTATTGGACCTTGCTTTCCATAATTCTGGTGATTTCGCCAGAAGCAAAAGATGCACACCGTTTGTCTATTGAAAGGTTTAAATCAAATTTAATCGGTTCCGGTATCGGGCTGATTTGTTTTCTTATTCATGATCCGAACATATATATGGTCGTATTAGGAATTATTCTTTCGATCGCTACTTGTTATTTGTTTAATCTGATGACTGTGGCGCGAACGGCAATTGTAGCACTGATTATTGTGTTAATTCATGAACAGACACAAATCTCGTGGTTAGCTGCGGTGGAACGTTTTATATCGGTAACGACAGGGTGTTTTATAGGCTTATCGATTACCGTTGTTACCACTGCCATTATTACCTATTTGAGAAAAAAAGCAAATCTTCCCGAGCAGGATTTAACAATTTTAAAATTTAAAAAATGAGTACAGAAGCTTATATAATTGATGGAATCAGAACGCCGATAGGAAGCTTTGGCGGTACACTTTCTGCTGTGAGAGCAGATGATTTGGCGGCCATCGTCATAAAAGAATTGGTTGATCGAAATCCAAATATTCCCCCTGATGCAATTGATGATGTCATTCTAGGATGTCACAATCAGGCGGGAGAAGATAATCGCAATGTGGCTCGTATGGCGTCATTATTGGCGGGATTACCGGTTACCGTTCCTGGAGAAACGGTTAACCGTTTATGCGCATCAGGAATGTCTGCCATAATTGGGGCATCAAGAGCGATTAAATCCGGAGACGGGGATATTTTTATTGCCGGAGGAGTAGAGCACATGACCCGTGGTCCATTGGTGATTTCAAAATCATCAAAAGCCTATGGAACCGATTCTAAGATGGAAGATTCCAGTTTTGGATGGCGTTTTGTAAATCCAAAAATGAAACAAATGTACGGAACTGATCCGATGGGGATTACCGCTGAAAATCTGGTGGATTTATATAATATAAGCCGTGAAGATCAGGATATTTTTGCTTACAATTCACAAATGAAAGCAACCAAAGCCCAAGAGAATGGGGTGTTGGACCAAGAAATTATTGCCGTTAGCATTCCGCAACGAAAAGGCGATCCTGTTGTTTTCTCTAAAGATGAATTTGTGAGATCTTCTACAACTTTAGAAACATTGGCTAAACTAAAACCGGCTTTCAAAGCTGAAGGAACGGTGACGGCAGGAAATGCTTCGGGATTGAATGATGGTGCTGCAGCGACTTTTATAGCTTCTGGCGAGGCTGTAAAAAAATACAATTTGAAACCATTGGCACGAATTGTAAGTTCAGCAGTTGTAGGTGTTGAACCTCGCATTATGGGAATTGGACCGGTTACCGCTACGCAAAAAGCATTGGCGAAAGCCGGATTGACATTGCATGATATCGATATTATTGAATTGAATGAAGCCTTTGCAGCACAAGGTTTGGCCTGTACAAGAGCTTTGGGACTTCAGGACAATGATGCCAGAGTAAACGTAAATGGAGGAGCCATTGCATTAGGTCATCCGCTGGGGATGTCGGGAACCCGAATTGTACATAGTGCGGCTTTGTCTTTACAACGTTTAGAAAAAAGATATGCTTTAGCCACCATGTGTATTGGTGTTGGGCAAGGTTATGCCGTAATTATTGAGCGCGTGTAAATTTTATAAACGCTCACAATCTAAATAATTTCATGATGAGCAAAAAAAAGGACATACTTGAGGCTGCTCTAAAGCTTTTCACAGAAAATGGGGAAAAGGCTACTTCTACAAAATCGATCGCTTCTGAGGCTGAAACTTCAGAAGCATTGATTTTTAGGCATTTTGGGAGTAAAGA
>RCUJ01000999.1_pt1 | contig 15781 bp, 14 predicted proteins | sample 2166321 | NCBI WGS metagenome assembly RCUJ01 (sample SAMN09932808, study PRJNA488358) | compost metagenome | feature: garden; material: soil; isolation source: compost soil in an enriched community after 118 h of incubation | place: Germany: Experimental Botanical Garden Goettingen | collected... | reverse complement strand
GCCAGCTTGAACGAGCCCAGCGTGTTCATGCCTTCCGGCGTGGTGCCCATGTTCTGGCCCACGAACCAGCCGTCACGGGTCTGGCCGAAAGCGGCCGCCAGCTTCACGACTTCAAAGTCGTACGAACCGCCGATGATGTATTCCTGGATGCGAGCCGCGCTCTTGCCGCCGACGCGATCGTTGGTCGGGTCGAAGCGGTCATAGGCCGCAGCCAGGTTCAAGGGGCCGTTCACGTACTGCATGCCAACGGTCAGCACACGGTTGTTGTCGCCGGTGGCGAAGCCGGTCTGCGTGGTGTCGCTGACGGTGTCATCCGCGCTGAACGAATAGCCGATGCCGGCCTTGAAGCCGCCCAGGCTGGGGGTTTGATACAGCACCATGTTGTCCAGGCGCATCGTGTTGGCGCTGCCGAACGTCGTACCCATGTTGGCGGTGTTGTAGCTGATCGAGAACGGGTCAATCGAACCGAAGTACTTCGACGCCAGGTTCGTTTGACGACCGAATTCCAGGCGACCCCAGGAATCGCTGTCCAGGCCCACGGTGGCTTGACGACCGAACAGGCGGCCGTTTTGCGCCGACTTGCCGTTCATGGGACCGAAGCCGCCTTCCAGGGTGAACACGGCGCGCAGGCCGTCGCCCAGATCTTCCGTGCCGCGCAGGCCGAAACGCGAGCCGCTGCTGACACCTTGAACGCCGCCAAAACGGCTTTGCTTGGCCCCATTGAACTTCACTTGCTCGTAGCCGATACCCGCGTCGATCAAGCCGTACAGCGTTACGGAGTCGGCGGCTTGCGCGGCGCCGGCAGAGCCTGCCAGCAACGCAACGGCCAATAGCGTCTTCTTCATATAAGTCCCCAAAATGGCGAGATAAAAGGCATGCGCAGTCGCACCGTCCAGGCGACGGGCTTCCGCGTGCCGCTGCAATCCGCAAGCGGCGTCTGCACTACATCTAGTGTCCGGCCTGGTGCAACTTGAAGTAACACCGGTTTTGACGAACTACTTTCCACGGTTGGGATAATGACAGCCGGCTGACACCTCAGAATCCACGGGGATGTGCTTTAACGCCTTGAAAACAAATACGAATGTTTGCTCGCTATTGAGAGCGGCAGGCGGCGCGGGAGCTTCTGGACGCAGGAGTTTTCGACAGCAGTTGTTGGCGGCGGCGTACAGTTTTGCGGCATAAACACCACAGCGTCGCCCCACAATCATCACGCCGTCGCGGCAGCCAACGCTTCGGCGCGGATAAAAAAACCCCTTGGCGTCTCAAGGGGTTTCGTCGTGACCATCCGGGTGCCGGCGCAAGCCTGGCTTGCAGCCTTACTTGCCCTTGGGCGGGTAGTCCAATTCACCGAAGGTGTATTCGCCGCGGGCCTTGGCTTCGGCCAATTCCTGGCGGACCTGTTCGCGCGACTTGCCGGCCGATTGCGACACGGCGGCCTTGGGCGGGTAGTCCAGTTCGGCGGAGGTGACTTGGCCGGCGGCCTTGGCGGCTTGCAGTTCTTGTTGGACTTGATCGCGCGTCAGGCCGGTTTGCTGCACGGTGGCGGGCGGGTAATCCAGTTCACCAAAGGTGACCTGGCCAGCGGCCTTGGCAGCTTGCAGTTCTTGTTGAACCTGTTCGCGCGTCTTGCCATCAGCGTGAGCGGCGGACATGCCGACTAGGGTTGCGGTGACCATGAGTGCGGTTGCTAGGGCTTTCATTGTGATGACTCCATCCTAAACCTTGCACAGCGTCTGCTGCCAGAATGGCAACGGCTATGTGACTGTTTGATTGCTGGGACGAAGTATCTGGGGTTTCGAGCCTAGTAAAAACCCTTATTTTGGTGAACATATTTTCACGGATGGGACAATTGCACGTTGTATCCGGTGAATGCACTGGGAATTTGCGTGATTTCTGCGCATCTGCTTGTGCCGCGACGTGCCGTAGGCCTTACAGGCGTTCAGCTTTCCGCAAGCCTGGCAGGGAAAATCCAGCTTGGAAGCCCAAGCAAGCAGATGTTCATCGCGCGGGAATAGACATTTTCGCTGGCGGGACAATAAATCCATTTATCATACAAACCTGCCAGAAATGGAATTTAGAGACTCGAGGCCCCATGGATATCCAGCTTAACGACATCGCGCTCTTTGTCGAAGTCGCCAAGCGCAAGAACTTCAGCCACGCCGCCGAAGCCTTGAATATTCCGACATCCACGCTCTCGCGTCGCGTCAGTGAACTGGAGCGCAGCGTCGGGATGCGGCTGCTGAACCGCAGCACGCGCAAAATCGATCTGACCGAAGCCGGCGCCATTTACTTTGAGCGCTGCCGGCACATCGTCGAAGAAGCGCGCATCGCGCATGACCAATTGCTGGACATGGCGGTGCAGCCCAAAGGGCGTTTGCGCATTTCGCTGCCCACCAGCCTGGCGCAACTGTTCTTGCCCGCGGTCATACGCGAATTCCGCGAACAGCACCCCGACATCGAATGCGATTTCGATCTGAGCATGCGTCCGATCGACCCCATCAGCAATCCGTTCGACCTGATCCTGCGCTTCGGGCAGCAGCCCGATTCCAGCCTGATTTCACGCAAGATCGTGCTGATGGCGCACCAGTTGTATGCGTCGCCGGACTATTTGGCCCGCTATGGTGAGCCGCGCGTGCCAGCCGACCTGACCCACCACGAATGCCTGCGCCCCACGATGCGCGAGGAATCGTCGTTCTGGATGCTGCATTCGGGCGACAAGGTGGAGCGCGTGCAAGTGTCGGGCAGGCTGTCGGCGAACAATGTGGGCATGTTGGGGCGTCTGGCCGGCCAGGGCTTGGGCATTACGCCGCTGCTGGTATTCGACGCGATGGAACGCGCCATCAATCAAGCGGGCCTGGTGCGCGTGCTACCCGATTGGAGCCTCACGCCCCTGCCGCTCTTCGCGTTGCTGCCCTCGCGCATGCTGCCCGCCAAAACCAAGGCGTTCCTGGATTTCATCCAACCAAGGCTGTCCGATTCGTAGGATGGGTGCAGCGCGAGAAACCGGCGCCAAGAACCCTACCCCAAGTTCGCGCGAAACCCATCAACCAGCCGTGACCAGCACCCCTAAGGCGTACCCGCCCCATACTGGCAAACCGTAAACAGCGGCGTGCCTGTTGCGGCGACTTTCGCCGAGCCGCCCAGATCAGGCAGATCAATAATCGCCGCAGCCTCAACAACATTCGCGCCCAGGCGTTGCAGCAGCTTGATCGCGGCCAGCATCGTGCCGCCCGTGGCGATCAAATCGTCGACCAGCAGTACGCGCTGACCGGTGCGCACGGAATCCGTGTGCATTTCGACCGCGGCATTGCCGTATTCCAGCGAATATTCCTCGGCCACGGTGCGGAAAGGCAGCTTGCCCTTTTTGCGCACCGGCACGAAACCCAGGTTGAGTTCATAGGCCAGCACGCTGCCCACGATGAAACCGCGCGCGTCCACACCCGCCACGAGGTCAAGGCGTTGGCGCATATAGCGGTAAACGAACAGATCGATCAGAACCCGGAACGCCCGCGGGTCCTGCAGGACGGGCGTGATGTCGCGGAAGATGACACCAGGTTGGGGCCAGTCCGGAACGCTGCGGATGGTGCGCCGGATGGCCTCGGCGTTGTCGGTCTGCATGAAAGGCGGGCCTGAAGAATTGAAGCAAGGCGAACTATAACCTTGCCACCGCGCTTAAGCCAGGATTGCCGCTGGCGATGACACGTCATGTAATCGTCCATTGCGCAATTGCAGGCAACGGTCCACCGCGCCGGGGGGCAATGCCGCGTGCGTAGCCAGCACCACGGTGCGTCCCTGCACCGCGCGTTCCAGGTCATTGAAGAAATCCGCTTCCGCCACGGCGTCCAGGCCGGCGGTGGGTTCGTCCAGCACGATAACGGCGGCCGGCGACAGCAATGCCCGCGCCAGGCACAGGCGACGCGCCTGCCCGGCAGACAATTGCGACCCCGTTTCTCCCGCCCAGGTGTCCAGCCCTTCCGGCAACGCACGCACGAAATCGCCCAGCCGGGCAGCGTCCAGCGCGCGCCACAAGGCCGCGTCGTCGGCCGTGGCGTCGCCGATCAGCAGATTGGTGCGCAAGGTGCCCAGAAACACGGGCGCATCCTGAGACAGCAAGGCAATACGCCGATGCCAGTCGCTTTGCATGGCGTCACGCGCGTCGCATCCGCCAAAGCGTACCTGCCCCGCCTGGGGGTCTTCCAAGCGCAGGATCAAGTGCAACAAGGTGGACTTGCCCTCGCCGCTGGCGCCCAGGATCGCCACGCGCTCGCCCGGTTCCACCTGCAGATCGATACCATCCAGCACCGTCGGGCTTGTGCCCGCCGACCGGGCGGGATAGCAAAAGCTGACGCCATCCAATTCCAGCACCCCGCCGGCCGGCAAGGGTCGCGGAGTGACCGGTTCGTGCATGTCAGGCTGCGCCTGCGTAACGTCGCGGATGCGCGCCGCCGCCGTCATGGCTGAACCCATGCGCGAAGCCCCGCGCATGATCGGCCCCGCCACTTCAAAAATGCCGATGACAGCCAGCAGCAGCCCCGCCAGCACCGGTCCTTCGATGCCACCGGTTTCGTGCGTCCCCAAGCCGAACCACAGCAATGCCAGCACCGACACCCCCGAGGCCACCTGCAAGAACCACTGCCCCCTTGCGGCAACGCGCGCCTGGCTGCGACGAGCCCGCGCGCTGGCCGCGCACAAGCGTTCGAAATGCTCGGCCGTCTGCGCTTGCGCGTGCAACGCCACCATGTCCGCGTGCCCGTCCACCGCATCCAAGGTTGCCGCGCGCAATCCCGCCGCGCTTTCCTGCGCGGCCGCGCCCGGCTTGCGCGCGGCGCGCAGCAACCATAGGGGCACCAGCACGCAGGCAGTCAACAAAGCCAGCGCGAACGCCAGCGCCGCGGCAGGTACCCACATGCCCAACACGGCGGTCAGCACCGCACCGGCCAGCACGGCCGTCGCCAAGGGCGCCAGCACAAACAGGAACACCGTATCCAAGGCATCGACGTCGCCCGTCATGCGCGCGACCAGATCGCCGTTGCGATAGCGCGCCAGTTGGCGGGGCGTCAAGCGGATCAAGGCGCCGAACACCGTGGCGCGCAAGTCCGCCAGCAGACGCAAGGTAGCCGAATGGCCCACCACGCGATCCGCATAACGGGACACGATGCGCAGAAAGGACAGCCCGCGCACCAGCGCGGACGGCGCAAACAGATTGAAGACACCGCCTGCGCCCGCGATCGCGGCGCCGGTCAGGAACCAGCCGGACACGCCCAGCAGCCCAACCCCTGCGGCAACGGTTGCCAGCGCACAGAACAATGCGAGTAAAAGCCCGCTTTTACGGCGCGCATACAAGGGCAACAGCAACAACAGATTCTTCATGCGTCTTCCACTTTCCCGTCCGCCACCCGCACGACACGGCCCAGGCGCGCCGCGACCGCCGCAGAGTGCGTGGCCAGCAGCAAGGTGCGGCCGACGGAGAACTTCAGGATTTCATCCAGCAGCCGCGCCTGAGTCGCTTCATCCAGATGCGCCGTGGGTTCGTCCAGCAGGATCAGGCCAGGGTCACGCAGGAACAGTCGCGCCAGCGCCACGCGCTGCGCCTGCCCACCCGACAAACCCTGGCCCCGGCTGCCCAGCCGCGTGTCCAGGCCTTGCGGCAGCGCGGCCGTGAACTCCAGCACGCAGGCACGGCGCGCGGCTTCCCGCACATCCGCGTCGGACGCGCCGGGACAGCCCAGCCGGATGTTATCGGCGATGGTGCCGGCCAAAAGTTGCGGCGTCTGCCCAATCAAGGCGACCCGGCCGCGCAATGCGGCTTCGTCCCAGTCGGCCAAGGGCTGGCCGTCGATATGGATATCACCCTGACCAGGGCGCAGCCGTGCAATCGCTTCGATCAACGTGGACTTGCCGATGCCGCTAGGCCCCATCAACGCCACGTGCTCGCCGGGCGCCAGCGTCAACGAGGCCTCGGACAACACGGCGTGCGCCCTGCCCGGCGCCAAGACGGTCAAGCCTGACACCGCCAGGCCCGCGCCCAACGACGTCGCCGCCGCCGGGCCGCGAGTGCCATGCATCGGCGTGGGCTCGGCATCCTCTTGCGGCAGGCCATCGAACAATACGGCGATCTGCGTGACGGCAGCCAGCGCCGTGGCGCGGTCGTGATAGTGCGCAGCGAATTGACGCAGCGGCGCGTAGACCTCCGGCGCCATCAACAGGCAGAACAGGCCCGCCTGCAACGTCAGCGGCGACCAGCGCACATCCAGGAAGCCCAGGTACGTCAGGCCGATATACACGGCCACGCCCGCCACGCCCAAGGCCGCAAAGAACTCCAGCACGGCCGACGACAGGAACGCAATGCGCAGCACCGACATCGTGCGTTGGCGCAACGCATCGCTGGCCGCCACGACCGAGGCCGCTTCGGCGTCGGCGCGGCCATAGAGCTTCAGCGTGGACAAGCCACGCAGACGGTCAGCGAAGAAGCCGGACAAGCGGGCAAAGGCGCGCAGATGGCGGCGGCTGGCGCCTTGCGCGCCCCACCCAACCAGGGCCATGAACAGGGGAATCAGGGGCGCGGTGATCAGCAGCACCAATCCGGCGATCACATCCACCGGCAGCAGCAGCACCGAAAACGCCACCGGCAACATGGCGGCGGCGGCCATGGCGGGCAGGTACTTGGCAAAGAAGCCATCCAGCGCCTCGACCTGATCCACCACCGCGCTGGCCAATTCGCCCGACGCCTTGCCACGGCTCCAGTACGGCCCCTTGGCGACCATCCGCGAAAACAGCGACTGGCGCACGTGGCGCTTGATGCGTTCGGCCGCGTCCGCGCCCGCGCGCTCACCCGCCCAGGTAATGGTGGCGCGCACCAGCATCAAGGCGGCGATACCGACAATGCTGGCCAACAATTCCTGGCGCGGCACGTCTTGCATGATCGCCGCGTCCAGCACGCTGGCCAGCAACCACGCCTGCACCACCAGCAAGGCGCCGCTGACAAGCGGCGCGCCGCCTGCCAGCATCAACGGAAGCCTGGCCGACTTGGCAAGCGTCATCAACCACCGCGACTGCTCGCGCGGCGGTTTCTGCAAACTGGCCGAAGGATCGTGCTCGAGGCTGCTGGCGCCGCCGCTCACTCGTCGTTACGGCTGGCGCGCGGGTCATGCGTATGACCTTCGCGCAGCTCGAACCACATTGCATTGAGGATGGCGAACGCACACGCCAAACCCAGACCGAGTATCCACGAGAAATACCACATGGGGTGGACTCCTTTTAGTATGAGTTGGGCGTGTCGCCCACGGATTCATGGGTGACCTTGCCGCGCATCACGCGATACACCCATGCGGTGTAAAGCGTAACGATCGGCAGGAACACGGCAACCGCAATCACCATGATCCACAGCGTCAGTTGGCTGGACGATCCGTCCCAGATGGTCAGGCCGGCCTGCGGCTTGGTCGATGACGGCATGACGAACGGGAACAGCGCAAAGCCCACCGTCAGGATCACGCCGGTGATCGACAGCGACGACGCCAGGAAGGCCAGCACATTGGCGCGCACGGTCAAGAGCAGCACCACCAGCAGCGCGCCGGCCACGCCCAGCGCGGGCGCAATCCACATCAAGGGCCAGGTGGCGTAGTTGGCCATCCAGGCGCCGGTCTGCACCGCCACGGTCTTGAGCATGGGGTCCGACGGCCCATTCGCGTTGACCGCGCTGGTGATGGTGTGGCCGCCGATGCCGCCGGCAACCCAGAACCCACCCGCCACGAACAGTGCCGCGGTCAGCAAGCCCGCCAGCCGGCCCCAGTTGCGCGCGCGGGACGACACGGGGTCGTCGGTGCGCCAGGCCAGCAGCACCGCGCCATGCATGGCCAGCATCACCACGCTGAGCACGCCGGCCAGCAAGGCGAACGGCGCAAAGAGCTGATAGAAATGCCCTTCGTAGATGGGCCGCAGCGTCACCGGGTCGAACGTGAACGGCACGCCCAGGATGATGTTGCCCATGGCCACGCCAAACACCAGCGAAGCCACCACGCCCGAAAAACACAGCACGCCGTCCCAGCTATTGCGCCAGCGCGTGCCTTCCATCTTGCTGCGGTACTTGAAGCCCACGGGGCGCAGGATAAGCGCGATCAGCACCAGCATCATCGCCAGGTAGAAGCCGGAGAACGACGCGGCGTACAACAAGGGCCAGGCGGCAAAGATGGCGCCGCCCGCCGTGATCAGCCAGACCTGGTTGCCTTCCCATACCGGGCCGACAACGTTGATGACGATGCGGCGTTCGGCGTCGGTCTTGGCCACCACAGGCAGCAAGGCGGCCACGCCCAGGTCAAAGCCGTCCATGACGGCAAAGCCGATGAGCAAGGCGCCCAGCAGCACCCACCAGATCACCCGCAAGGTGCCATAGTCGAAAGGAATAAGGGTATCCATCTGCTTCTCTCCCCTTAGGCGCGCACGGCGGCGCGCACAGGATCGGCGGCGGCGTTGCCCGCCACCGGCCCATCGGATTTCGGACCCGCCTTGATGGCGTGCAACATCACCTTCACGCCGATGATCAGCAAGACGGTGTAGAGCACCAGGAAGATGGACAGGCTGATGACCAGGTCGGTGATGGTCAGGCCGGATGCCGCGTAATACGTGGGCAGCACCCCTTCGATCACCCAGGGTTGGCGGCCGTACTCGGCCACGAACCAGCCGCTTTCAATAGCGACCCAAGGCAGCGGCAGGCTCCACAGCGCCACCTTCAACAGGCCCCGGCGGCTGTCCAGACGCCCGCGCGAGGCCAGCCAGAAGGCCACGCCGAAGAACAGGATCAGGTACATGCCCACCGCCACCATGATGCGGAACGCCCAGAACAGCGGCGCCACGGTGGGCACGGTGTCGATCGCGGCCTGCTTGATGTCGGCCTCGGTGACCTTGCTCATGTCTTCCTGGTAGCGCTTGACCAGCAAGGCGTAGCCCAGGTCCGGCCAGGTCTTGTCGAAGACCATGCGCGCGTCCATATCCTTGGGATTGGCGCGGATCTTCTGCAAGGCGTCGTACGCCACCATGCCGTCGCGGATACGGTTTTCGGCGCGCAGGATCAGGTCGTCAATACCCAAGAGCGGCGTGGTGAGCGAACGGGTGCCGATGATGCCCATGACGTACGGGATCTCGATGGCGAAGTCGTTCTTGCGCTCGGCCTGGTTGGGAATCGCGATCAGGTTGAAGGACGCGGGCGCGGGCTCGGTATGCCACATGGACTCCATGGCCGCGATCTTCATCTTCTGGTGTTCGGTCGTGAGGTAACCGCTTTCGTCGCCCAGCACCACCACTGACAACGCACCCGCCAGGCCGAAGCTGGCGGCCACCGCCATCGAGCGCTTGGCCAGGTCGGTATGACGGCCTTTCAGCAAATACCAGGCGCTGATCGACATCACGAACATGGCGCCCGCGACGTAGCCGGCGCTGACCGTGTGCACGAACTTCGCTTGCGCCACCGGGTTGAAGATCACCGCGGCGAAGTCGGTCATCTCCATGCGCATGGTGTCGGGGTTGAAGATGGCGCCCACCGGGTTCTGCATCCAGCCGTTGGCGATCAGGATCCACAGCGCCGAGAAGTTGGTGCCGAACGCCACCAGCCAGGTCACGGCCAGATGGCTGACCTTCGACATGCGGTTCCAGCCGAAGAAGAACAGGCCGACGAAGGTGGCTTCCAGGAAGAAGGCCATCAGCCCTTCCAGCGCGAGCGGCGCGCCGAAAATATCGCCAACGTAGTGACTGTAGTAGGACCAGTTCATACCGAACTGGAATTCCATCACCACGCCGGTGGCCACACCCAGCGCGAAGTTGATGCCGAACAGCGTGCCCCAGAACATCGTCATCCGTTTCCAGATGGGGCGGCCGGTCATGACGTACACGCTTTCCATGATGGCCAGGATGAACGACAGGCCAAGCGTGAGAGGGACGAACAGGAAATGGTAAAGCGCGGTCGCGGCAAACTGGAATCGCGACAGGTTGACGACGTCGAGATCAATCATTGGGGCGCTCCCAAGCAGTCGAGACACCGCGGCAACCGGCATGGTTCCCAGGCCGACTCTGGCGCCATGTTAAGGGCGATGGATACAACTTCATAGCGGTTTCCTGAAAAGTTCGGGCGCATGGCAGCTCAGTCCTTGCCCCGCAATTTGCCGGCGAAGCCAAGCACCTTTTGCACTTGCGAACCCAGTCGCATGAGCTTTTGCAAGGTCTCCGGGGGCAGGCGTTGAACCTCATCGAACCATCCCGAAGACAATTCGATGAGCTCCAGCATTTCGGTCATGCGTTGTTGCGCGTAGGCGTCATTGGGCCCTGAAGGTGTTTCAAGCAGGGTGTCGCGCAGCAGGGTCAGGGTGGGATTGATTTCGCGTTTGCGTTTTTCTTCCATCAGGATGCGGAAGATTTCCCAGACGTCTTTGGGCGTCTCGAAGTAGTCGCGGCGGTCGCCCACCTGGTGCACCAGCTTGACCAGGCGCCACGACTGCAACTCTTTCAACCCCAGGCTGACGTTCGAGCGCGAAAACCCCAGCGTCTCGGCGATTTCATCCGCATTCAGCGGTTCGGGGTGCAGGAAAAGCAGGGCGTAGATCTGGCCGACGGTGCGGTTCACGCCCCAACGGCTACCCATTTCGCCAAAGTGCAGGACGAAACGTTCGTTTTGAGGGGAAAGAACCATGAATTCGACGCCAGGGAATCAACATAGCGACGTCGCTGACAAATTCAGTTACGCCACTTTCAGAAATTTCTGAAATTATCGAACAAACTGTGTGCTAGCGCAAATCCTGGCGTCAAAAAGCAAACAGCCACCGGCCCCAAGGCGCGATGGCTGCAATTCGAGGCAAGGCCCCGGCGGGATTCAATCAGGCAGGTCAGCCCGCCTTGACGGCGACAGCGGCCGAAACGCGCTTGGCCTTGGCGCGCGCGGCGGCCACGTCCTCGGCCACGGCCAGGCCCACGCCCATGCGGCGCTTGACGAAGGATTCCGGCTTGCCGAACAGGCGGATGTCCGTGCCCGGTTCGGCCAGCGCTTCGGCCACGTTGTGGAACGACACGGCGGCGGCGTCCACGCCACCATAGATAACGCTGCTGGCGCCCGGCTGGCGCAGGCTGGTGTCCACCGGCAGGCCGAGCAAGGCGCGCGCGTGCAGTTCAAATTCGTTCTGGGCCTGGGTGATCATGGTGACCATGCCGGTGTCGTGCGGTCGCGGGCTGACTTCCGAGAACCACACCTGGTCCCCCGCCACGAACAGCTCAACGCCGAAGATGCCCAGGCCGCCCAAATCGGACGTGACCGCCAGGGCGATTTCCCGGGCGCGTTCCAGCGCGGCCGGCGACATGGGGTGCGGCTGCCAGCTTTCCACGTAATCGCCGTCAACCTGTTTGTGGCCGATGGGTTCGCAATATTGGGTTTCGACCGTGCCATCGGCCCCACGAGCGCGCACCGTCAGCAGCGTGATTTCGTAGTCGAAGCGGATGAAGCCTTCCACGATGGCTCGGCCGCCGCCCACCCGGCCGCCTTCCTGGGCGTAGCGCCACGATTGCGCCACGTCATCGGCGCTTTTGATCACGGACTGGCCCTTGCCGGACGATGACATCACCGGCTTGATGACGCAGGGGTAGCCGATGCCGCCGTCGATGGCAGCCCGCAATTCTTCCTCGGTGTCGACAAAACGGTAGGGGGATGTGGGCAGCCCCAGCGTCTCGGCCGCCAGGCGCCGGATGCCCTCGCGGTTCATGGTCAATTGGGCGGCGCGGGCGGTCGGCGTCACACGGGCCACGCCCGCCGCTTCCAGTTCCACCAGCAAACTGGTGGCAATGGCCTCGATTTCGGGGACAATAACGTGCGGCCGCTCTTGCTCGATGATCTTCTTCAGGGCGTCCGCGTCGGTCATGGAGACCACATGCGCGCGGTGCGCCACCTGATGGCCCGGCGCGTCGGCATACCGATCCACCGCAATGACTTCCACGCCCAGCCTTTGCAGGGCAATGATGACCTCTTTGCCCAACTCGCCGGATCCGAGCAACATGACTCGGGTGGCCAGGGGGGACAGGGGCGTGCCAAGGACGGGGCTGGAGATGCTGGACATGGAGTGGGCCGGGATAGAAGGATTTGAAAGCCGTTGAAAAAAGTTCCGCCAGGATGCCATACGCCCCTGCCCGGGGCAAACCCGCCCACTGATATTAAAATCCCTGAATGACTGATCATCCCATCACATCGTCCGATGCCGCGCTGGCATCTGCACGCAGAACGTTGCAGGTCGAAAGCCAGGGTCTGCTGGACCTGTCGGCGCGGCTGGACGACTCGTTCACCCAGGTCGTCGCCATGCTGCTGGCCTGCCGGGGCCGCGTCGTGGTCACGGGCATCGGCAAGACCGGGCACATCGCGCGCAAGATTGCCGCGACGTTCGCCTCGACCGGCACGCCGGCTTTCTTCGTACACGCCGCGGAAGCGGTGCACGGCGACCTGGGCATGATCACGAAGGATGACGTGGTGATTGCCCTGTCGTATTCGGGCGCGGGCCAGGAATTGCTGACCATCCTGCCCGTGGCCCGGCGCATGGGCGCCAAGCTGGTGGCAATTACCGGCAACCCGCAATCCGAACTGGCCCTGCTGGCCGACGTACACCTGGACGGCAGCGTGGCGCACGAAGCCTGCCCGCTGAACCTGGCGCCCACGGCCAGCACCACGGCGGCACTGGCCCTGGGCGATGCCCTGGCGGTGGCCTGCCTGGAGGCACGCGGCTTCGGCCCACAGGATTTCGCGCGCTCCCACCCCGGCGGCGCGCTGGGCCGCCGCCTGCTGACCCACGTGCGCGATGTCATGCGCCAGGGCAACGCCCTGCCCACCGTGCTGGCCGGAACCCCTGTGTCGCAAGCGCTTGAAGTGATGTCCGACAAGGGCATGGGCATGACGGTCGTGACCGACGCCCAACACCGGCCGCTGGGCATCTTCACCGACGGCGACCTGCGCCGCCTGATCGCCCGCCACGGCGATATCCGAAATTTGACCGTGGAGGCCGGCATGACCCGGTCGCCACGCAGCATCCCCCCTGACGCGCTCGCCGCCGAGGCCGCGCAGCACATGGACGAGCTGCGGCTCAGCCAGATGCTGGTGCTGGACGCCGACGGCGCGCTGCTGGGCGCCTTGCATATGCATGATCTGATGGCCGCTAAAGTGGTATGACTATGACTCTTCCTGCTTCCGTGACTCACCCGGCCGAAGCGCTGGTCCTGGCCCGCATCCCCGCCACCGTGCGCGACCGCGCCGCCGCCGTGCGCCTGATGGTGTTCGACGTGGACGGCGTGCTGACCGACGGCAGCCTCTATTACGGCGAAGGCGGCGAATTGCAAAAGCGGTTCCACGCGCTGGACGGCCATGGCTTGCGCCTCTTGATGGAAGGCGGGCTGGGCGTGGCGCTGATGACGGGCCGCTCGGGCCCCATCGTTGCGCGCCGCGCCGCGGAACTCGGCATCTCTGAAGTCATCCAGGGGGTGCGCGACAAAGGTTCGGCGCTGACCGAACTTGCGCAGCGCGCCGGTGTCCAACTGAATCAAACCGGCTACATGGGCGATGACATCATCGACCTGCCGGCCATGCAGCGCGCTGGCTTTGCGGCCAGCGTGCCCAACGCGCCCGGCTACGTCAGCCAGGCGGCGCATTGGGTTTCCACGCAGCCCGGCGGCAGCGGCGCGGTGCGCGAATGCTGCGACCTGCTCCTGGCATCCCAAGGACGCCTGGGCGCGTTCCTGGCGGCGCCGGGCCTGCTAGGCCCTGGCGCCATCCAATGACGGCCTCGAACCCCGACACGCCCTTGCGGCGACACTGATGAAAGAACGTTTTCCTTCCCTGATCGCGCTGTTCCTGTTGCTGGTGCTGGTTACCAGTTCATGGTGGGCCGCCGATTACGCGCAGCGGGCCATCCAGGTGGATCCGCCCCGCCGCATCACCCACGAGATGGATGCGTGGTCGCGCGACTTCGTCATGCTGCGCACGGACCCCACCGGCCGCCCGATCAACCGGCTGGAAGGTGAATACGCGGAACACTTCCCCGACGACGATTCGTATCACATCACCGCGCCGCGCGCGGTGGGCCAACGCGAGGCCAATCCGGTAACGGTGGGCGTATCGAAAACGGCCGTGATGGAGCAAGGCGGCAAGCGCATCGTCATGAATGGCGACGCCCATGTGCACCGCCAGCCCGACGCCAACAACGACGTGCTCGACGTGCGCAGCCAGCAATTGATCATCCTGCCCGATGAAGACGTGGTCTTCACCGACCTGCCCGCCGAGGTCATCAAGGGCCGTTCGCGTATGAATGGCAAGGGCATGCACTACAACAACAAGACACGCCAATTGCAGGTGTCCGCGTCGACGGATGTTGAAATTGCCGGTTCCGAAGGCAAGCAACAGCGCCGCACCGAGATTCCCGCCAACAACACTGACCAAAAGAAACCATGACCGACCTTCGGACTCTCTTTGCCCCGACGACCCGCCTGCTGGGCGCCGTCCTGCTGTCGGCCTCGGTGCTAGCGCCCGCCCACGCGGCGGAACCCGCAGCCAAGCCGGTCGAAGAGCCCAGCACGCTGATCCTGTCGGACACGCTGCACTACGACGACGTCAAGAAGCAAAGCGTTTTCACCGGCAACGTCAACATGACGCGCGGCCTGATGACGCTGACCTCCGACACGCTGGAAATGCACGAGGACGCCCAAGGCGGCCAATACGGCACGGCAACCGCCAACAAGGGCAAGGTCGTGACCATCCGCCAGGAACGTCCCGACACCTTTGAACTCATCGAAGGCAAGGGCTTGCGCGCCGAATACGATGGCACGAAGAGCACGTTCGACCTGATCGGGCAGGCTGTCGTGGTCCGTTACGTCTGTGGCAAACCGTTCGACACGATTCGAGGCGAGCGGATACGCTACAACGAAAAAACCGGCACCTACGAAGCCCAGGGCGGCCCCAACTCGGCCGCGGCGGGCGGCCGCGTGCGTTCGGTTGCCGAACCGCGCGCCAAGTCCGATGCCGCCGTCGCCGAATGCCGCAAGCAGCAAGCCGCCAAGAAAGGGCGCTAAAAGCGCCCCCCAACGCAACACCACTCGCACCCACGATGAACCAACCTTCTGTGCCCACCCCCGTTACCTCCGCCCCCTCCGGGGTCAAGCAGGGCAGCCTGCGCGCAACCGGTTTGCGCAAGACCTATAACGGCCGGACCGTGGTGCAGGATGTGTCCCTGTCCGTGGTCAGTGGCGAAGTCGTGGGACTGCTTGGACCCAACGGCGCCGGCAAGACCACCAGCTTCTACATGATCGTGGGCCTGGTGCCCGCGGACGCGGGGCGCATTGAAATCGACGGCGCCGTCATTACCGCGATGCCGATCCACAAGCGCGCGCGCATGGGCCTGTCATACCTGCCCCAGGATGCGTCCGTGTTCCGCCGCCTGACGGTCGAACAGAACATCCGCGCCGTGCTCGAACTGCAGGTGGGGGCCGATGGCCGCCCGCTTTCCACGCCCAAGATCAATGAGCAGATGGAGTCCCTGCTGGAAGAGCTGCAGATTGGCCATATCCGCAGCAATGCCGCGATTTCGCTGTCGGGTGGCGAGCGGCGCCGCGTGGAAATTGCGCGCGCCCTGGCCACCAGCCCGCGCTTCATCCTGCTGGACGAACCCTTCGCCGGCGTGGACCCCATCGCCGTCATCGAAATCCAGCGCATTGTGCGTTTCTTGAAGGGCCGCGGCATCGGCGTGCTGATCACCGACCACAACGTGCGCGAAACGCT
>RCUJ01000997.1_pt1 | contig 15793 bp, 11 predicted proteins | sample 2166321 | NCBI WGS metagenome assembly RCUJ01 (sample SAMN09932808, study PRJNA488358) | compost metagenome | feature: garden; material: soil; isolation source: compost soil in an enriched community after 118 h of incubation | place: Germany: Experimental Botanical Garden Goettingen | collected... | reverse complement strand
AAATTTTCAACGCATAATTTTTTTAAACCATATAAGTGATATAAGATAATTTTAGTTTTATTTAAACTTTTTCAAAGTTTTCTTATTTCACAATTTTAAAAATAGATTGTTTTTTTAAAAATCCCCATTGCTTTGAAAGAAGCGGTGGGGATTTTTGTTTTAGAAATACGACATCTGTTATATTACCTTATATTACTTATATGGTTAAAATTATTCATTTATCTTTGCAGGGATTTAGGTTTAATCTAAATCAGCAATCTAAAATTAAAGAATGACAGGACTCGTATATAAATCTACAGGAAGCTGGTATACCGTAAAATCTCAAAATGGAGATTTTGTGGAATGCCGTATGAAAGGGAAATTCAGAATAAAAGGTATCAAAAGTACCAACCCAATTGCTGTAGGCGATATTGTCGATTATGAATTAGACGAAACTTCGGATGCTATTACTGGTACGATTCACAATATTCATGAAAGAAAAAACTATATCGTTCGTAAATCGGTGAACTTGTCAAAGCAGATTCATATTATTGCTTCAAATATTGATCAGGTTTTTTTATTGGTTACAATAGATAATCCGCCAACAACGACTAGCTTTATTGATCGTTTTCTGGTTACTGCCGAAGCATACGGAATTGAGGCTATTCTTGTTTTTAATAAAATCGATACTTTAACAGAACAGACTTTAGATGATCAGCTTTATTTACAGCATATTTATCAGGAAATTGGATATAAGTGCCTCCGAATTTCATCAACAGAAAATAAAGGCGTTGACAAGCTAAAAGAAATGATGGTGGGTAAAGTGAGTATGTTTTCTGGACATTCTGGAGTGGGTAAATCAACTTTGGTAAATGCAATGGAGCCAAGTCTTCATTTAAAGACTTCCGTAATTTCAGAACAAAGTAAGCAAGGGCAGCACACAACAACTTTTGCCGAAATGTACGATTTGTCTTTTGATGCCCGAATTATTGATACTCCAGGTATTAAAGGTTTCGGAATTGTTGATATGGAACCAACAGAAATCACCGATTATTTTCCAGAATTCTTCAAATTGAAAGATCAATGTAAATTTAACAACTGTTTACATAAAGAAGAGCCACATTGTGCCATTAAAGCAGCTTTAGAAAAAGATGAAATCGCTTGGTCACGTTACAATAGTTATCTTAAAATTCTAGAAGGTGACGATGAGCATTATCGTACGGATACTTACGGAGAAGATCGTGCGGCGAGTGATGAAACAAGGAAGTAATTAAAATTCCAAATTCCAAAACAGAATGCGAGAATGATTTTATTGTAGAGATGCACTGCAGCGCGTCTAATGCCTTGATTTAAAAATCCTTTTAATCCGTGTAATCTGTGGCTAAAAATAAAAGTAAAGAATGAGAGTAGTTATCCAAAGAGTTTCCCAGGCATCAGTAACAGTTGATTCTAAAATTGTTGCCGACATTCAAAAAGGTTTATTGGTTTTAGTTGGAATTGAAGATGCCGATACACAAGAAGATATTGATTGGCTTGCTGGGAAAATCATTAAAATGAGAATTTTTGGAGACGAAAATGATGTGATGAACTGCTCGGTTCAAGACATTGACGGCGAAATTATTGTTGTAAGTCAGTTTACACTTCATGCATCAACGAAAAAAGGAAACCGTCCTTCTTATATAAAAGCTTCAAAACCAGAATTTGCAATTCCGATGTACGAAAACTTTGTTAAGGCTCTAGAAAAAGAGTTTGAAAAGAAAGTGCAAACGGGAATTTTTGGTGCCGATATGAAAGTCAATCTTTTAAATGACGGACCGGTTACTATTGTAATGGACAGCAAAAACAGGGAGTAAAAATATTATTAAACATTTGTTAAGGATTTCTGAAAATAATATATATTTGACGAAAATACCTACTAATGAAAAACCTTTTTTGCGCATTATTTTTATTCTTATTTATTGCGAATTCTTCTGCTCAAAAGAACATTTATCCTATATTTTCTATTCCTGATAGTTTAACTCAAAACGCCAATGCTGTTCTTCGTTTAGATCAGATGGATATTGTTATTGCTTCACAAAGAAGCATGAATATCAAAAGGCAGAGAGTTGTTTCTGTTTTAAATGAAAAAGGTTTAAAAGATATTGATGCTTATCAGCGTTACGATAAAAATGGTTCAATAAAAATTATTGAAGCTGTTGTATATGATGCAATGGGAAATGAGATTAAAAAAATCAAACGAAAAGATTTTACTGATCGCAGTGCTGTAGATGGCATTACAATTTTTTCAGATAATCGAATTTTGTATTTTGACTATACTCCGATATCATACCCATTTACAATTGCATACAACTGCGAATATCAAACTTCAACAACAGCTGCAATTCCCTCATGGTACCCTGTTGAAGGGTATTTTATTAGTGTAGAAAAAAGTATTTTAAATGTCACTTGCCCTCAGGCATTAGGATTTAGAAAAAAGGAATCTTTGCTTTCCAATTTCAGCATTCAAAAAACAGTAGAAACAGATACGCAACTTTCTTATGTAGCGTCTAATATCCCTGCTCAAAAACTAGAAGATTACAGTCCAATTTTTACAAAGATATATCCGCGGGTCATGATGGGCTTGGAATATTTTAATCTGGAAGGTGTTGATGGCAATGCCAAAGACTGGAAAGAATATGGAAAATGGTTTTCTGAAAAAATTTTAGCAGGAACTACAGTGTTGCCAGAAGAAACGAAGAATAAAATAAAAGCTTTGGTTGGAGACGAAAAAGATCCTATAAAGAAAGCAAAAATAGTTTATAAATACGTACAGGAAAAATCAAGATATGTAAGTATACAAGTTGGAATTGGGGGGTTTAAACCTATGTTGGCGCAAGATGTAGATCGTTTGGGTTATGGAGATTGTAAAGCGCTTTCCAATTATACAAGAGCTCTTTTGAGTACAGTAGGTGTGCCTTCATACTACACCGAATTGTATGGTGACAAAAATCCGATTGATATGGAAGAAGACTTTTTTTCTATTCAAGGAAATCATGTGATTTTGTGTGTGCCCGATGGAGATAAATATGTTTTTTTAGAATGCACCAGCCAGAACAATCCATTTGGCTATCAGGCTAATTTTATTGATGATAGAAATGTGATTGTGATAAAACCCGATGGTGCTGAAGTAATTAAAACGAAAAATTACGAATCAAGCGAAAATACGCAAAAGAGTAAAGGCTTTTACAATATCGATCAGAACGGAGCATTTTCTGGAAAAATAGTTATGGTTTCTCAAGGTTCACAGTATGGAAGCAAAGAAAGAGTTTTGAGATTTCAGCCAGAAGAAAAAGAAAGGCATTATAAAAGTTATTGGAGCAATATAAACAATCTGAAGCTCGAAAAAATAGCATTTTCTGATGATAAGGAAAATATCAGTTTTACAGAAAATATCCAATTGAATGCTGTTAATTACGGAAATATCTCAGGAAACAAAATCATATTTACTGTCGATGCTTTCAATCAAAATAAAGAAAATGTAAGACGTATCAGGAATAGAAAAAATCCATTTCAAGTACTGCACGGTTATGTTGATACCGATGAAATTGAAATCAATCTTCCTGAAGGTTTCACTGTAGAATTCCTGCCTTCAAATTATGAGTTAAAAGGAAAATTCGGTGAGTACAAAACCGAAATCATAAAAAAAGAAAATAATAAATTGACTTATAAAAGGTCTATGTTTCTAAACAAAGGAAAATATACAAATAAAGAATATGATGAGTATCGCCTGTTTATGGAACAAGTTTCTCGAAACGATAATGCTAAAATAATATTGACCAAAAACTAACAAGTATAACCAAAAGCAAACCAAAAAATTACCAATGAAAATTATTAAATTATTTAGCCTCACTGCGATTTTGTTGATTGGCTCAAAAGCGATGGCGCAGGAATTTAAATTAGGAAAAGTATCCATTGCAGAATTAGAACAAAAAGTACATCCAAAAGATTCATCTGCAGTGGCGGCGGTCCTCTATAAAAAAGGAATTTCCAGAATGGAGTTTGACCAAAATGACGGTTTTTACATGATGACTGATGTCGAAACTCGTATTAAAATTTATAAAAAAGAAGGTTATGAATGGGCTAATCAACAGGTTTGGTATTATAATACCACTAACTTAAAAGAACGTGTGTTTTTTTCGGATGCAATAACTTATAATTTGGTTAATGGTAAAATAGAAAAGACTAAATTAAAAAGCGATGGGACTTTTGATGAGGTTATTTCTAAATATAAGGGCCAGAAGAAAATTACGATGCCAAATGTAAAAGAAGGTTCTGTAATAGAGTTTCGATACACTGTTAGATGTCCGAGTGATCGTATAATTCGTGATTGGGATTTTCAAACCTCAATTCCTGTAAATTATTCTGAATTTAAGGTTGCTTACCCAGAATATTATGTCTTTAAACCAATGCAGAAAGGATACATATTTCCAAAGATAGCGACATTAAAAAACCCGAGAACGATAACGATTAATAGTAAAGAAAGAAGTGGAGGACGTGTATCTCAGACAGAATTTTCTTCGGATAATATAGATTATTTAGAAACAGAAGTTACTTATGTGGCCCAAGATTTTCCTGCATTGAAAGATGAGAACTTCGTAAACAATATAGATAATTATACTTCTAGTGTTCAATATGAGTTATCTATGACCCGTTTTCCCAATCGCCCAATGAAAGAGTACTCAACAGATTGGAGCTCTGTTGTAAAAACAATTTATGAATATGACGATTTTGGTCCTGAATTAAATAAAACGGGGTATTTTGAAGAGGATTTGAAAAAAATACTGTCAGGGCTTAATACACCTGAGGAGAAAATTTGGGCTATATTAAATCACGTAAAATCAAATGTAAAATGGAATAGTTATGTTGGTTATGGCTGTGATAATGGTGTAAAAAAAGCATATAAAGAAAAAACTGGAAATATTGCAGATATAAACTTGATGCTAACAGCAATGCTACGTTATGCTGGTTTAACTGCAAATCCTGTTTTGGTAAGTACGCGTTCAAACGGAATTGCTCTATTTCCAAACAGAACTGCATTTAATTATGTAATTGCTGCAGTGGAAACGCCAAGCGGAAATGTTTTACTAGATGCAACGGACAAATACTCTATTCCAAATATTTTGCCGCTAAGAGTTTTGAATTGGTCAGGAAGATTGATCAGAAAAGATGGGTCATCAGAAGAGATTAATTTAATGCCAGAAAAAACTTCGGCAGATAATGTTTTTATGAATTATAGTATTGATAATAGTGGAAAAATTACAGGTAAAACGAGAAGACAATGCATGGATTATAATGCAATGATTACACGAAGTAATATTGAAAGCTTAAAAGAAGAAGAATATTTAGAAAAACTAGAAAACCAGAATAATAAAATAGAAATTAGCGAGTACTCAAAAACGAATGAAAAAGACGTGCTTCTTCCTATTATAGAAACCTATTCTTTTACAGGAAATAATCTATGCGAGCTAATTGGCGATAAAATATATGTAAGTCCAATGTTGTTTTTTACCAATGATAAGAATCCTTTTAAACAGGAGGTGAGAGAATATCCAGTTGATTTTAGTTATCCTTTTGCTGATAAGTATAATATTACGATTAAAATTCCAGAAGGTTTTGCAGTAGAGACATTACCAACTCCGGCGGCTGTGACAATGGAAGAGAATCTTGGCGCTTTTAAATTTAATATTGCAGCAAATGGAGATACTTTACAATTGTCTATTTTGCATCAGATAAATGAAGCAATTGTTTCTGCTGAAAAATATGATATGTTAAAAGAATATTATAAGACGATGATTGCAAAAGAAACGGAAAAAATTGTTTTAAAACGTATTTAAATTATGCCAAGGTTTCTCCTAATTTTTATTGTCTTTTTTTGGAGTACAATTACCATTCAAGCTCAGAATTATGACTTGGGTAAAGTAACAATTGCAGAATTAAACGAGAAAGTTCATCCTAAAGATAGCAGCGCCCCCGCTGCTATCTTGTTTAAAAAAGGAAGGACTTATTTTGGCTATAATAAAGATGTTGGATTTTATGCCAATCATGTTTGCGAAGTAAAAATCAAAATTTATAAGAAAGAAGGTCTAAGCTGGGCCGATCAGAAAGTGCGTTTTTATATCGGTTATGAAAAGTTAAATGAGGATCGCTTAGAATTCTCTGAAGCGGTGACGTATAATTTAGAGAACGGAAACATTGTAAAAACAAAACTAAATAATCAGGGAGAATTTAAAACTAAGATTAATAAGTATTGGAAAGAAAAAACGATCACTTTACCAAATGTGAAAGTAGGTTCTATCATTGAATACAAATATGTCTTAAAATCTGAAAATCTTATAAAATTTCCAGATTTCGATATTCAGTTTGATATTCCTGTTAACTATTTTTATTATAAAACACAGATTCCAGAGTTTTATATCTATAAACCGCTTTTGATCGGAGGAATTCCGCTCGAAACGGAATCTAAATTTACAAGTGCCAGTCAGAGTTTTGATAATCTTTACAGTCAGACAAGCTCATTTAGCTATAAACAAATTGAAACCTTTTATACAGGAAAAGACGTTCCAGCATTAAAAGAAGAACCTTATATAAATAATCTAGAAAATTATCGAGGAAGCATTCAGCAAGAACTTGAAAGGGTTCGTCTTCCAGATCAGCCGGTTAAAGATTACAGTTTAACTTGGGAAGGTGTTGCAAAGACTATTTTTAAAGACGAAAGTTTTGGTAAGCAGCTTAATCAGGGTGCTTTATTTACAGATGATTTGAATAAACTATTGACTAATGTAGAAGATAAAAAAGAAAGATTGAATCTAATTTTTACCTATGTTAAAAATCGAATGAACTGGAACGAGATTAATAGCTGTTATACAGAAAAAGGAGTTGAAAAAGCGTACAAAGAACAAACAGGAAATGTTGCGGAGATCAATTTTATTTTGATAAATATGCTTCATGCGGCTGGTATAGAAGCAAATCCGGTTTTAGTAAGTACAATCCAAAATGGACTTCCGGTTTATCCCACAAGAACAGGATTCAATTATGTTATAGCGGCAGCCGAAATTGATGGTAAAAGAATTCTTCTAGATGCAACTCGTAAGCTTACAGCTCCTAACATCTTACCATTAAATGTATTAAATTGGAAGGGGAGATTAATTATGAAAGATGGAAATTCACAAGAAATTGAATTAGATCCAGCAATACAGTCAAAAGAAATTTACAGCCTTATAGTCAAAATTGATCCCGATGGAAAAATGAATGGGCAGGCTAGAGTGCAGCGAACGGAATATGATGCGTATAGCTTCAGAGAAGAGAACAAAGCCAAAACTGAAGACGCTTATCTTGAAAAATTTGAAAATAATCTAGGAGACTTGAATATTTCAAATTATAAAATAGAGAATCAGAAATCAAATTTAGATCAGTCTGTTATAGAAACTTTTTCTTTTGCTTCAGGCAGTCGTTCAGATATTATTGAGGGTAAGATTTTTGTCAATCCATTATTGTTTTTTACCCGAAGCAAAAATCCTTTCAATCAGGAAAAAAGACAAATGCCAGTTTATTTTGGATATAAAAACATGGAAAAGTATAATTTTAGTATTCAGATTCCAGAAGGATATGTTGTAGAATCTATTCCAAAACCGGTTAAGATAGCTTCAGAAGATAAACAGATGTCCTTTATCTTAAATTTTTCAGTTAGAGAAAACAAAATTCAAATTGTAAGTCAAAAAGAAATCAACAATAGTATTTTTGCAGCTGAGGATTACGGAATGATAAAAGAATTTTTTCAGAAGATGATCGTAAGCCAAAATGAAAAAATAATTCTTAAAAAGATATAGAAGATGGATTTGAAAAATGCACAGTTAGATGTTGATACCTGGATAAAAGAACACGGAGTTCGTTACTTTAACGAATTGACCAATATGGCACAGCTAACAGAAGAAGTTGGCGAGGTTGCTAGAATTATTGCCCGTCGTTATGGAGAACAATCTGAAAAAGAAAGCGATAAAAACAAAGATTTAGGCGAAGAATTAGCAGATGTTGTTTTTGTGGTGCTGTGTTTAGCCAATCAAACGGGAATCGATTTACAGGCCGCTTTCGACAAAAAAATGGATCTAAAATCGGTAAGAGATAAAGATCGTCACAAAAACAATGATAAATTAAAATAATTGTGAAATATCACTCATAAGTTTTGAATTATGAGTTTTGAATTTTGAATTATGAATGGGGAGTGTTAAATTGCGGGGCTGAATTATGTTTCTAATCATTCATAATTCATAATTCACAACTTACAATTAAAAAAATGAATTTAAAATTAAGCACGAATTCGCAATTCACAATTGATAATTCGCAACTAAATATCACCGGTTCAAAAAGCGAAACGAATCGATTATTGTTACTAAAAGCATTATTCCCAAATATTACTTTAGCCAATACTTCAAACTCTGATGACAGCGAAGTAATGCAGAAAGCATTAATAGGAAATGATGAAATCGTAGATATTCACCACGCAGGAACTGCAATGCGTTTCTTAACTGCTTATTTTGCCGTTAATGAAGGGAGAGAGGTAGTAATGACAGGTTCTAGCAGAATGCAGGAGCGCCCAATCAAAATTTTGGTTGATACTTTAAGACAATTGGGAGTTGAAATCTCATACGAAAAAGAAGAAGGATATCCACCAATTCGAATTAAAGGAAAAAAAGTTACGGCTTCAAAAGTAAACTTGGCAGCAAATGTAAGCAGTCAATATATCTCAGCACTTTTATTGGTAGCTTCAAAACTAGAAAATGGTTTAGAGTTGACTTTAGAGGGAGAAATTACTTCAGTTCCTTATATCAAAATGACTTTAGCTTTGCTAAATGATTTAGATATTAAAACCAGTTTTGAAGGAAACATAATCAAAGTTTATCCTAAAGAATCTGTTGAATCAAAAGAAATGGTCGTAGAATCTGACTGGAGTTCGGCTTCTTATTTCTTTAGCTTAGTAGCATTGGCCGATGCAGCAAAAATCACTTTGAGCAGCTATAAAGAAAACAGCCTTCAAGGAGATTCAGAACTAGTTTCTCTTTATGAAAAAATGGGAGTGAAAACTACTTTCCAAAACAACAAAATGACTTTGGAAAAAGTAGCAGGATTCAATTATCAAGATGTGAATTTTGAATTGAACAACACTCCAGATATTGCTCAGACAATTGTTGTAACATGTTTAGGTTTGGGAATTGGATGTCACTTAACAGGACTTCATACTTTAAAAATCAAAGAAACCGATAGACTTGAAGCTTTAAGAATCGAGTTGACAAAATTAGGAGCTAATATTTCGGTTACAAATGATAGCTTGACTTTATTGCGTTCTGGCGATATTAATCATGATGTGCATATTGCAACTTACAACGATCACCGTATGGCAATGGCATTTGCTCCATTGGCAATAAAAGTTCCAATTATCATTGATGATGCTGAAGTAGTTTCTAAATCGTATCCAGATTTCTGGAACGATTTAAAAGCTTTAAACTTCCAGATCTCAGAATTGTAAAAAAAAATGAACCATATAAGTTATATAAGTTCATTTAAATAAAGCTCAATAAAAATATAACCTCTGGTTTTAACCAGAGGTTTTTTTGTTTAAGGAATCCAAATTAAATGAACTTATATAACTTATATGGTTAAAAAAGACAATTTTAATGGTTCTCGAAACCTCACAAAATCAAGGACTTTTGAAAATAAAAGCCAAAACACTTGACAACGCCTATCTCACAATCGTATATTTGCAACCGATTTAAAATTTTAGATAAACAAATCTAAAAGCTACACTCTAAAATCAACAATTCAAATATGAAATTATCACACTTCAATTTCAATTTACCGAAAGAACTTTTGGCTGAATTTCCAGCAGAAAACAGAGACGAATCTCGCTTGATGGTAATTGACCGTAAAAAAAACACTATCGAACATAAAATGTTTAAAGACGTGATCAACTATTTTGATGACGGAGACGTTTTAATTCTTAATAATACAAAAGTTTTCCCTGCTCGTTTGTACGGAAACAAAGAAAAAACTGGAGCTAGAATTGAAGTTTTCTTATTAAGAGAATTAAATTCTGAGCAACGTCTTTGGGATGTTTTAGTAGATCCAGCTAGAAAAATCCGTATTGGTAACAAACTTTATTTTGGTGATGACGATTCGTTAGTTGCTGAGGTAATTGACAATACAACATCTCGTGGTAGAACATTACGTTTCTTGTATGATGGTTCTTATGAAGAATTCAGAAACAAATTGACAGAACTTGGAGAAACTCCAATCCCTAAATACATCAACAGAGAAGTAACTGCTGAAGATGCTGAAAGATACCAAACAATCTATGCAAAAGAAGAAGGGGCTGTAGCGGCGCCAACTGCTGGTTTACACTTCTCAAAACATCTTTTGAAAAAATTAGAAATCAAAGGGGTGAACTTTGCTGAGGTAACTTTACACGTTGGTTTAGGAACTTTTAACCCAGTTGAGGTGGAAGATTTATCTAAACACAAAATGGATTCTGAGGAATTAATCATTACTCAAGAAGCTTGTGATATTGTTAATGAAGGAAAAGCAAAGAAAAAACGTATCTGTGCTGTAGGAACAACTTCTATGCGTGCAATTGAAAGTTCTGTTTCTTCTGCAAATACTTTAAATCCTTACGAAGGATGGACAAATAAATTTATTTTCCCTCCTCACGATTTCAGTATTGCAAACTGTATGATTACAAACTTCCACACACCAAAATCAACATTATTAATGATGATTTCTGCTTTCTGTGGTCACGATTTAATGAAAAAAGCATACGACGAAGCGATCAAAGAAGGATACAAATTCTATTCTTACGGAGACGCGATGTTAATTCTATAATTAGAATTTATCTTATAAAGAGACCCGACAAGTTTTTAAGACCTGTCGGGTTTTTTATTTGTTTCAAGTTTCAGGTTTCAAGTTTGACATTCGTTGAGAAATTTTAAACGCAAAGAGCGCAAAGTTTTTTTGCTTAGTATGTGTTTACCAGAAACAAAAGAACGCAAAGCTTTGCGAACTTAGCGTTTATAAACGTTAGCCTTGATAAAAAAAGACTTTGCGAACTTTGCGTTAAAAAACACACAAAGCATATCAATCTTAAACAAAACAAACAAATTTTGTTATTTTAGCATCCAAAACAAAAACACAATGACTTTTCAAAATACACGCGAATTTGCACGAGAGCTAGATTCGAAAGACGCATTAAACCACTATCAGGAACAATTCATTTTTCCTAAAGTAAATGACAAAAGAGTTATCTATTTTACAGGAAATTCATTAGGATTACAACCAAAACGTACCAAAGCATACATTGATGAAGTAATGAACGACTGGGCAGAATTGGCTGTTGAAGGTCATTTTTATGCTGAAAAACCGTGGTGGGATTATCAGGAAAGATTTGCTGAACCGTTGAGTAAAATTGTAGGCGCGCTTCCATCGGAAGTTACTGTTATGAATACTTTGACTGTAAATCTTCATTTACTGATGGTTTCTTTTTATCAGCCAAAAGGGAAGCGTTATAAAATTATCTGCGAAGAAAAAGCTTTTCCATCAGATCAATATATGTTTCAAAGCCAAGTGAATTTTCATGGATACAAACCTGAAGATGCAATTGTAGAAATTAAACGTCGTGAAGGAGAACACAATATTCGTCTAGAAGATGTTTTGGCAAAAATTGAAGAAGTTGGTGATGAATTGGCTTTGGTTTTAATTGGCGGAGTCAATTATTATACAGGACAAGTTTTTGATATTAAAACGATAACCGCGGCGGGACAAAAAGTTGGAGCAAAAGTAGGTTGGGATTTGGCACACGCTGCTGGAAATATCAAATTAGAACTTCACGATTGGAATGTAGATTTTGCTGCCTGGTGCAGTTATAAATATATGAATTCAGGTCCAGGAAATGCTTCTGGCTGTTTTGTTCACGAAAAACATCATAATTCAGATTTGCCAAGATTTGCCGGATGGTGGGGACACAACAAAGAACGCCGTTTTAAAATGGAGCCTACTTTTGATCCTGTTCATGGAGCAGACGGATGGCAGATTAGTAATCTTCCAGTTCTTTCATTGGCGCCATATTTAGCTTCAGTAGAAATGTTTGCTGAGGTTGGAATGGATGCCTTAATTAAAAAACGTGATTACATTACTTCATATCTAGAATTTATTCTTCATGAGATTGATAAAGAAGTAGAAAGTACTTTCGAAATTATTACACCTTCAAATCCGGCTGAAAGAGCTTCACAATTGTCTGTTTTCCTTCACGGAGAAGGAAGAGCATTGTTTGATTATTTAATGAAAAACGGAGTAATTACGGATTGGCGTGAACCAAACGTTATTCGTCTGGCGCCTGTTCCTTTGTATTGTTCTTATGAAGATATGTATGACTTTGGACAAATTCTCAAAAAAGGGATTTTAGGGAAGTAAAATAGTCTCGCAAAGTCGCAGAGTCGCAAAGTTTTTTTTTAAGCCACAGATTAAAGTATTAAAAAGATTTTTTCTTTATACCTCCAGCTAAAGCTGGAGATATAAAGATGAAGTTAAGAGGGCTTTAGCCAAACAAGTATAGTTTGGTTAAAGCCTTTTTCTTTTGATGACTTTTCATCCAAGTTTTAGCTGAATGCTATTAAACTTAAAAATAAAAACTTTGCGCCTCTGCGACTTTGCGAGCATAAATCATTCAGCTTGGAAAATAAAACACAGCGAGAAACAAACATCAATCTTCAAATCTTATAAACTTTCAAAAGAATTCTGTAATAAGAATTATAGCAGATATTGCTTATTTTGTATTGTATAATTTAAAAAATTACAATCATGAAAGGCTTATATATTTTATTGACCGTAATATTTTTAACTTCTTGTCAACAACAAAACAAAGAAGATATAAATAAAGCCAAACAAGCCAGCATTGATTCAATGAAAGTTGAGATTAATAAACAGCGTGTTATCGATTCGATGAAGACTGAAATGGCTAAAATGAATGAAGAAAAGATCGAAGCCCAAAAAGAGAAAGTTGTTGTAGTGCATCAGCAAGACGCAACAGCAGCAGCGCCAGCTAAAAAGAAAGGTTGGAGTGCAACCGCTAAAGGTGCAGTCATTGGTGCTGGAGTAGGAGCAGCAACCGGAGCAATTGTCAGTAAGAAAAAAGGAGAAGGTGCTATTATTGGCGGTTTAGCCGGAGCTGCAGTTGGAACAGGAACAGGAGCTGTAATTGATAGTAAAAACCAAAAGAGAGAATAATTTATTCTATAAATGAAAAACAAACCCCAAATTATTTCTAATTTGGGGTTTTCAATTTTAAACCAACTCTGAAACGGGAATTTTAATACCAACTAATTCTGATTTACAAGAATCGAGTTGATCAAGATGACCCTTAAAGACTGACGTCGATTCAAATAAATTTTTATAATACTCAATTCCATCTAACAGATTAGATTTAAAAGTAGTCCATTTTTTAAGTTGAGCTGTTGTAAGTTCTCCAGAAATAGATTGAATTTCATTTCTAAAATATGTAATATACATTTTAAGCTCTTTTATAAATAAGTTTGGGCGCTCAGTTCTAATAATAGATTTTCCTTGATAAATATGCTGAATCATATCTTTTAAGGAAACTTCTTGATCAAAATAAGCTAAGTTTGGTCCAGGGCAAATAACTACACCTTGCGCCTGACCTTTTATTTTAATGTCATTTTCTAGATAAGAAGCATTGGCCAAACCAACACAAAGACACGATTTTTCAGTGATTTTGATTTTACTTTTCTCAAATTCATCAGCAGATAGAGAATCTTTTTTTGCTACTAATTCTTCCAGTTTTATATCCTGATATTTTTTTGAAGCCGTGCAAATTCCATGCGGGTCATATTCTTTGCTTAACGCTAAAAATTTCTTCGGGCAAGAACTTCCTGCTTTATTTTCATGAATTCGTTTTTGCTTTAAAAATTCATTTGTAGTTCCTTTCAAAGTATTAAAAGGAACTCCCAAAGGTGAAATATTGCTTAAGTAAAAATCATCTTCTTTAGCATTCATCAATAAATTGCGAGTTTCTTGATCTACAGATGTTGCTTCTGGAACTAATAAAAATGGTGAACCCCAACCTACAGAATCAACTTTATATTCGTCTAATAAAAATTCATGTTCGGCTGCAGTTCCAACACCGCCTTGGACTGTAATTTTTAAATCTAAAGGATTTTCTGGAATAGGCTGATTTTTTGCCTGTAAAGCTTTAATCATTAATTCGTGGGCCGATTGTACCAATTGATCTTTTTTCTGCTTGAATTCTTCTAAAATAGTACCCAGAAGAAGTCCGTCAGTTGCAAAGGCATGTCCGCCGCAGTTTAATCCCGATTCTATTCTGTATTCTGAAACCCAAAGCCCTTTTTTAGCCAAGAAATTTCCTTGAATCATGGCCGATCTGAAATCACTAACTTTTAAGATAATTTTCTTCTTCAATTCGTTATTTTCATTCGGAAAAAAATCTTTGAAGTTTTCGAAGTAACCAAACAATCTCGGATTCATTCCAGCTGAAAGAACTACAGAAGATTCCAGATTACTCTTAGCAAAACCTCTTAAAGCAGCATGCGCATCATTAAACTCAACTGGAAGCTGTTCGTTTTTGACAAAATTATCTTTGTCTAATTTGGTCATAATGTTAACATCGATTTCTCCTGGAAAAAGATTGGTTTCGATGTAATTTTGAATGTTTTCTTTAAAGGCAATTCCGTCATCTAATAAATTCTGAAACCCTTTTTTAATATCAGAAGTATTTGGCAGCATTGACATGAAGTTTTCTAAAGCCGTTTTGCTTTCTGCCAATTCTGTTTTGAAATTTTCGAATTTCTCTTTTACAATTTTATCGACTAAATTTAAATAAGAGGTAATTCTTTCAGCGCGATAATCATGAAATTTTTGAGTGATTTCTTCGTAAGGGATATTGAATTTTGTGCTATAAAAATTACGCATCTTCTCAATAAGATCATCGTCGGCTAAAGCAACAACAGATGAAATTCCGTACTGCGCTACTCGGATAGGACTGTCAATAGTATAAGCAAGTCCCATTACCGGAATATGAAAAGTATGCAGATTATTTTTTGTCATTTGTATTCGGATTAAAATAGAAGCAAATGAAAAAAAATATTTTGGCCTAAAACCTGATAAATGTCAGGTTTATAGATTGATTGCCACGAATTACACGAATTAACACGAATTTATTTTTAAAATCCGTTGAATAAAAATTAGATGGAATTAGTTTAATTTGTGGCAACAAATTACGAATCATAAATAAATATAGCCAGTGGTTTCAACCACGGGGGACGTTTTTTGGGAAATGCATAATGTAAGTTCTTTGCGGAAATTTGTCATGTTCCTGCGGTTGAAACCGCAGGCTATATTGTCAGAAAGATTAAAAAATAATCTGTGAATTACTTCGCCTGTCGCTCAAGTTGTGGCAAAAATGAACTAAATCAAAATCTTCTTTAAAGATTCGGCAATGCTTCTCCACAAAAGATTGTAGAACGATCTATCTTGAAGCCGTTCTACTTCGACTTCGGCAGTTTTGGATCCGTCTTTAGAATCGTTTTTGACTAATAAATTGGTAACAGCAGTTTTGAGTTTTGCTTCTTTTTCGGGATTTTTCTTTTGGTATAATTTCACTTTGAGATCGTCATAATCCAGCGAAGTATTTCCCTTTGAGCCATTATCATTTCCGTAGAAATTAAAACGGTATTTGTTGAAAGTTCCGGTAAAAGTACTG
>RCUJ01000996.1_pt1 | contig 15803 bp, 25 predicted proteins | sample 2166321 | NCBI WGS metagenome assembly RCUJ01 (sample SAMN09932808, study PRJNA488358) | compost metagenome | feature: garden; material: soil; isolation source: compost soil in an enriched community after 118 h of incubation | place: Germany: Experimental Botanical Garden Goettingen | collected... | reverse complement strand
CGCCCCAACTGATGGGGGTACTGCCCAACAACACCGGCGGCTTTGGGGATGCGGCCAAGGCGGCGCTGGTGTTTGATGCCACCGAGATGGACAGCATCCGCGCCAGCCTGATGGAGCTGAACGATTGGGCAGGGGAGGAGATCATCAGTTTCAAGCCCTATCGACTGACAGAAATGACAGGGCAGGCTGCATAAGAGAGGCTAATGTTACAGCGAATACTTGGAGTTTGTGCGTGTTCGAATGGCGTACGAAAAAGCCCCCTCACCAGAGGGGGCTTTGTTTTGTCCTTCACCTGGTGGCCTGTGCGGCCAGCAACTGCATCAGAGACGCAGGCCACACTCATCCTCTCGTGGATCCTCGATCGAGCCCCAAGAGCGACAGATGCAGCCTGCCGCCCCTGCCAGTACCCAGCGCGCGGAGTGAAGACCCCGCCTCGCCTGCGCGCTTTATGTGTTGAAAATCATGCAGGTGAACTGCTGGGGGAGGGAGGCGGCGCCCCGTGCCAGCACTGGCCGCGCGCGGGGGGATGGATCTTTTTTGCGATCCTTCACTTTCCGTCAGATCCTTTCAGTCTTATTTTGTTAAACGCTAATGAATAAACATTTATCAATTCTTATTGAAATAAATGCTTTGTGACATAAGCCGCACCGTACACTGAGAGATGGTATGGGTCACTGTGCACAGGCTGATTTTTTATAACTGTAATGCACTCGCCCTTTTCGCACAGGAGGTCATTAGGGTCTATTATATTTACATTACTGCGATCTCTAAAATGGTCGGCGAGTATCTCGTTGAACTCTATTTTTTCCTGTGGTTGAGTGCTATTACACTTCCCAAGGAGCTTATAGCCTGGGAGATTGTTGTTTGATAGACAATCGAAGGCGCTGGATTTTTCCATCGTTGGCCTTAGTACTAGATTGTAGGTTCTTGCACCACCACCTTGTTTGATGATTTCTTCCAGCTCATTAATGATTATTTTAAAATATTCCATGCCAACTGCTGTTGATGGTTGGTTGTTGTTTTTTTTGATAATTTCTTTCTGGTATCCGTCCCATGAGTGCATTATAAAAACAGGTGAGGTCTTGTTCTTGTTCATAAGATATTTTATTTTGGCGTACTCAGCAGAGCATGTTTCATCTTCTTTGTTGTGAATGTAACGAGAATAATTAGGGAGTATTGGGCACCCGTGATCATATAGTGCAGCAATTTTTTTCCCTGTCTCATCAAACGCCATCATATATTGGCCAGCTAAACTATCCCCAAAGACTATATAATCATACTCATCGGAAGTATTTAGAAGGGAAATTTCATTTGGTGTATACCCTGCACCGCCATAATATTTTTGGTGAAATTCACTTGCGCTTAATCTAAATTCTTCCGACACTCTATTTTCAAAACCATTATTTGCACGAACTTGCCATGCAGCTAATAGCACAGCCGAAAAAGTAACTACTTTTTTCACTGAAATAGTCTTGATTTTCTCAAAGAAGTTATAAATGAATAAAGAGATTGAGATCGTAAGAGTGATGTATAGAAGGAAGCTTATCTCTACATTTATCTTTTTAAAAAAAACAATGATTGGCCAGTGAACCAAATAAATTGAGTAGGAAATGGAGCCAACCTTTTGCTGTACCCATGATGTAGTTAATATTGATGTGACTCTGTACGATTGTATTACAAGGAAAGTTCCCAGTACCGGAACTATTGACATATACCCAGGCCATGGTGTGTTTTTATCTATGAATATGTAGCTGCTTAATATAAGTGCTATCCCTATCATTTCTGTCAGCTTGCTATTATTTTTTAACAATTTGAATGAATGTAGATAAGCAACGCCACCAATAGTCATTTCCCAAGCTCGAGTCGGAAACATAAAATATGCTTCGGATGCCCACTTAAATGTTGCAAAGCAGGAAAATAAAAAAAGAAAAACAGTTATAGGCAGTAAAGTCTTTTTTACATTTTCGATGGTTGTTATCTTGCATAAAAGCATAATCAACCATGGATAGACAATGTAGAACTGCCATTCTACCGATAAAGACCATGTATGAAGAAGTAGATTATTTTGCGCTGAGTCATCAAAATATCCAGTTCTAGATAAATATAGAAAGTTTGAGAGGAATGTCATGCTTGAAAAAACATCCTCAGATAATGAAAAATAGTCTTTTGGGGATAGGAATGCCCAGCCAATTATAATGCACAATATACATATGGCAGTTAATGCCGGTATAATTCTCACTGCTCTGGAACGATAGAAACTCAGTAAAGAAAAGGTCTGTTTCTCCATGCCTTCGAATATTATTTTTGTCATTAAAAACCCTGATATGACAAAAAAAACATCTACCCCAGCAAAACCACCCGGTAACCATGCTGCATTAAAGTGAAATATTATTACAGCTAGTACTGCAATGGCTCTTAATCCATTGATATCTCTTCTAAAAACCAACCTTGAAATCTCCCCTACCACATGAATTTATTATGATCGTAACTTAACTTATAAATATTAACTCATATGCAGTGAAATGCATATTGAATGTTTTCACACAGTATAGGGGAGATTCATTCCGGCGCTTTCAGGTAGTCCGGTAAAGGCTTGATGACCTTCTCGATGCCATCAAAGGCGAGCACCTTCTCTGGCTTTCCCAGTATCACGGCCACGAACTCGACCGGGGCAAAGGTGACCAGGCTGCCGTCGATGTCTTCGAACGACTCGGCGGGGAGGATCACCCGGTAGCGCCCGCCGACGGCGGGCTCAACTTGTTGCATCTGTTGCATCTGTTGCATCTGTTGCATGTTGCCTCCTTATAGGGCGATCGCCTTGTCGCCCATGGTGTGCCAGCACTCTTGTGCCCCCTTGAATGCACCGCCGCATCCAGCCGGCAGAGCGCAGTTGCAGTTCTGGCAGGTCTGCTCGGCCAGCTCTGCTTGTTGCTGCTGCCAGTGTTCCCAGTCACGGCGCAGCAGGGTACTGATGTACTCGTCGGCGCTGTAGGGCTCACCGGATCCAGCTCTGGCATGGCATAGGGTTTCCAACTGATCGCGCTCACGGGCGGAGAGTTTCACCTCTACCCGCTTGATGCCAAGCGCAGCCTCGCGCGAGCGCTGCTCCCCTTTGCGCTGGGCGGCTCCTTTGGCGGTCTTCATGTTGGCCTCCTTGCGTAGATACCGCGGCGCGCCTGAGTGTCTTTGCCGATCAGGCGGTAGTCGGGCAGTGGCTCTACTGGTCGTCGTGCCTTTTTCGGTGGGGTGATGGCATCGATCTCGCCCTGGTAGAACGGGAACCAGGCATCTTCTAACCGGATGATTCGCTCCATTCGGTCGAGTAGGCGATCGCAGAGGTGGCGATCGGCGGCCGGGAGACTATCAAGCCAGTGGGTTACGGTGGCACGTCCTGCAGATCCCGGCGGATGCTGTTGGATGATGGGCCATAGCCGCAGGCAGTGCGGTTGCAGGCGTTCGATGGCGGCACGGGTATTGGAGTCCTGCACGTTATTCTTCCTCTGCATACGGTGACCAGGTCGGTTTTGGTGGCTCGGGTGGTTCGTCGCCAGGTAACTGGTATTCATCCCGTTTGAACGTGAGGTTGAGCCAGTCACGGGCACCGGGGTTCGCTTTGTCATAGTGGCAACCCTCGGCAATCCACAAGATCTTGCCGGTGGTGGCGCACAAAATGGTGCCGCCGTAGGCGACGAAAACAGGCTTTTTCTTCATGACAAGGCGTCCTCTTCCTGTTGATAGGCCAGCGAGATCGTCAGCGCCCTCTGCTCTGTGTTCAGCGCCTCCAGGCGGGCCAGCCGCTGGGCATAGTTGTGATTGCGCAGATCGGCGACTTGCGCCTTAAACTTCTCTTCGCTGAGCTGGCCAGCGCGATAGGCACTTTCGAGTAGTGCCACGGCCCGTTCGACGGCGCGAAGCACCGTACCTTCGTTGCGGCCATCACCGATCTGCTTGAACTCGTCGCCCAAGCGGTTATTGAGGTGGATCAGTGCATCAGGCCAGAGCGCCAGCGGCACGGGGTCCAGCCAGTCGGTCACGCGAAGAGTGGAGGCCGGAGTAAACAGGGGGGAGAGTTCCTGATAGCAAGCCGCGCGTTTCTGGGCGTTGGCCTTTGCCAGCGCGGCCTCCACCTCAGCCTCCACTGGGGTCAGCATTACCTTGCTGCAATGCCCTAGTGCACTGGTCGATCCTGGCCAGTTGCGGCTTACAATCAGTCGATCACCAACTAGGCGCACGTACTGGCCGCCGGCATTGATGATGCTGCCGTGCTGCAGCAGGGCGGCGTTGCTTGCATCAAGACCCATCCGGCTCAACTCTTTAGCCAGAGCGGATCCTTTAACCCCTGATTTGGATCCTTTCGTACAGTTATTGACAGAACTCCAAGGGGCGCAGCTGCCGCTGCTCAAGGGCAACTCGCTGCGCTCGCCGACTGCATGCTCGCGCTGCTCGCCCAAACCCGACACCGCGGCCCCCTTGCGCACTATCTGCCAGCCTTCGGTACGGGTGACGGCCGTGGTCATGCCGACGTCGGTGATCAGCCCCAGCAGCTTGAGCACGTCCTCGCCGTATTTGTTGGCGGCTTCGTCCAGTCGCTTGGAGAGGCGGATCAGATGCTCTTTGCGTGGGGCATCAATGCCACCCATGGCGTTGATGAAGTCGCCCCAGCGGTTGTTGTCAGCAGCGTGGCGGGCTAATTCCAGCACGCAGTCCCATTCGATCACCTCGTCACCCAGGCGGCGCAGCTCGCGCCACACGCTCACGGCAGGGCCGCCAATCTGCTGAAACTGGCGGATGCGCCAGCAGCTGGCCCAGGCGGCCACGGCGATGGTGGTGTGGTCTACGGGGGCCTCGGCCTCGTAATCCATCCCCACGGCATGGCCGTCGATGTTTTTCGCGATGTATTTGGCGATATAGCCGGTGGCGCTGCCTTTGGTCGGGTCGATCTCTTTCCAGTTCACCCTAGGGTTGATGGCCTTGACCACTGCTGGGCTGTTCACGTCCAGCAACCACTTGATGCGCGGGGCCTTGTTGCGAATTTTCAGCTTGGCCAACTGTTCGAGCTGCTCACCGTTCGGCATCTTTAACTCGCTGCGATCGGCATCGGTGAAGTGGTAGGCGAGCAGGGTCAGAAAATCGCGCTGATGCTCCGGGTTGATAAACAGCAGACAGTGCCAGTGCGGGGTGCCGTCGTGGTGCGGCTCCACCACCCGAAAGCCGAAGGCCATGATCCCCTCGCGGGCCAGTGCGGCCCGAAAGCGGGCCCACTGCTTGCACAGCAGACGGTTGGTGTCGGTAGGGCAGGCGCCGTTGAAATCCTCGTTCTGGTAGGTCTTGTTCGTATCTTTGCTGCCCTGGCGCCAGGCGTGATAGCTGGAGGGAGCAGTCAGGGTCAGAAACAGGCCCAGTTTGCCCTGTTCCTGCGCCATATCCTCAAAGCCCCGCATCCGCACCATCAGCTCATGACGGCGGATCTCGGGGTTGGCCACGGATGCCATGATTGCGTCAGCCAGATCGATCTCTTGCCCCAGCTCCTCGTTGACGGCGCTCATGCCCTCCATCCATGCCCGCTGGGCCGCCTTGCGCTGGGTGAACTCTCGCACCGCGTGGGAGCTGGCGTAGGGGCTGACCCCCTTGCGCACCTGCCCGGTGAGGATGGCGATCAGCTCGCAGTAAACTGCCCAAGCGCGGTTGATTTTGCGCCGCCACCAGGACTCATCAAGCAGGCGTATCAGCAGACTGGCGGCGGCCCCTTCGAACTGTTCCACCTCGCCGGCCAAGTCGTCTCGTTCTTTCTGGTTCAATGGGCGGCACAGCAAACGCTCGACCTTGGTGCGGGGGTGGACCGGCAGGGAGGGGCAGAAATGCCACGCTTTCGCCTGTGAGCCCAGATCGGTCAGCAGCTCGGCGGCGGTGCGCTCGTTGCCCGCCGTTGTCATCAACTGTTGGCAGCGGCGGGCCCACTCGGCGGCGACCAGTTCGCGGCGCACATCGTTGCGCAGGTCGACAACCGGGATCGGGAAGCGGGCCGCTGCAGCGGCGCACACTTCAACGATGCGGCGCAACCAGACATTGGCGGTCTTGGGGTTAGCGGGATAGCGGTGCAGGTAGGTTCTGGCCAGCGGCTTGGCAACGTGCCATTCGACACGGGCTAACTGCTCGGCGGCGCCTGACATGTTGATGGCATGGTGGCCGACCAGGTAGTGCTGAGGCAGTTGGATGCCCTGCAGATTGTTGATGGGTTCGTTCACTTGCACACCCCGCATTTGCCAACTGTGTATTCGTTCGGTTGCAGGTAGCGGCCGCACTGGGTGCAGGTCGGTACCATGTCGAGGGTTGCCAGCCGATCAGACCAGCAGGTGGTCTCGCAGAAAAACAGACTGGTCATGCGGCCGCCGGACAGGATGACTGGGCGTACATGGCTGAACTCGCCGCAGCAACTGCAGAGCATCGAGGGGCGAGCAGCAGGGTCAGCCTTCACCAGGGTTTCACTGGCAGCGCGGGCCAGCGGCCAGCAGCGCTCGACGCAATAGGGATAAGATCGACGACCGTGGCGGCCAGCTACCGGCATGCACACGGCGGGCTGTTTGCACTTGGTGCAGGGCTCCAGCGTGACGGGATTGCTGTTTGCAGGGCGCACGAAGCCCAAGGCCGGGGCAAGCCCGGCTGGTATTGGATGGGTCATTAGATGGCGCCTCCGGCATAGAGGGACTGGATTTTGCGTGATGCCTGGCGGGCTGCGAGGCGGGTTTGACGGCACAGGGTCAGATGGGTTCTGGCCGGAGTGCGCTGGCCATGGGGGCCATCTTTGCGCAGGTCCAGCAGGTCGAGCTGCAGGCCGTGCAGGCTGGCCTCGGCGGACAGCATGTTGGTGACCCATTGGTCGATGACTTGTTGGTGGCTCATTTGATGGTCTCCCCCAGGCCGTGTAGCGGTTCGCAGTCTGCCCACCACTCAGCGATCTCTTTTGCCAGTGCCAGCTCGACGTTGGCGGTGGCCAGCCAGTACACGGCGCGGATGGCGCCCAGTGCCAGCAGCTCCTTGGTCACGTTGCGGTTGCGCTTGGCATCGCTGCCCGAGCTGGCGAACTCATCGACGGCAGCCTCCCAGTGTTTGGTCAGCTGGCTGACCGGTGCCGGTGGCTGCATATGGGCAGGGCCCGCCTCGGTGGTGCCCAGTGCGTCTTGTGGGGCTTCGAGTTCAAACAGGTCGACAGTCATACCCGTTCCCCTTTGGTGTTTAGGCATAACCAAAGTGAGCGCCAGGCATGGGCATTGACGGCATTAACCTGTGCGGCTTTATCGTCGGGTCGTTTAATGTGACGGCGGCCAGCGGTGTGGGCCAGCTGGCGGTTGAGCACCTTCACATTGCGTAGTGCGGTGGGAATCGCTACAGTTCGCATATCAGTTACCTCAGTTGCTGATGGAAACCCCGCTGGTGTTGGCGCACCAATAGCGGGGTTTTTTATTGCCCGTTTCCGGGCACCTTTCTCATTACCGCGATGCGGCTTTCCAATATGCCGGCCTGCTCGGTGAGCAATGCCCGGCGCTTGTTCTCGTGCTCTGCCTGTTCCCGCTCGCTGCGGGCTGGCCCCTCAATGCGGCGGATGGATCGGTGCCACTCACGGCGGTGCAGCACCCCGCCATCAAATTCGTGCAACGTGGCCAGCAGTTCGCCCAGGGCGTGGCGGATCGCCTCTTGCTGGTCAAAGTCGAACTGGTCCAGCTCCAGCCTGGCGGCGGTGGTCGATACCCCGGCCGCATAACAGATGACTGCCCGGGCCTTGGCCGGCAGGCGTGACCAGCGGCTGGCCGCCCCATTGCGGCCGAGCTGGGCGCGGATCTCTGCCAGTGCTGCGGCTGCGGCGCTGGTTGGTTGAACGAGCTCGAAAACCTGTGCGGTGTTCATGAGGGGCCCTCCGGTTATGCCTGCAGCAGCTGGGCCAGCCAGTTCGGGCGAGGTTGCTGGCGTGGCGCAAAGCGCAGGGTGCCACGGCGGCCCTGGCTGTCTTCCAGATAGCTGCCATCAAAGCGGGTGGTGTTGCGCATTACCGGCTCGACCTGTTCACTCACTGTCACGGCGCGGTTAAACAGCAGGGTTGGCAGCGGGATCAGCCCCGACTGCTCGGCGCGAAGCTTGCTCATGGTGTCACCTTGAGCGGGATGCTCTTCGCTAGGGGCTGGCTGTTCTGGCCCGAGCCTTTACTGATCGGCAGCACAATGGCCGGGTTGGGCAAGGCGCTGGGGCTGATGGTGGCGATGATCTCGAACGCCGCCTTGAAGGTGTGGCCACAATCCACATTGCGGCATTGATAACTGGCAACCCCAGTCAGGGGCGACATTCGACGCGAAGTGCGAACGGCGCTGCTATGACCACAGTGTGGGCAAATCAATCTCATGTCTGGTCTCCTATGCGCCGAGGGCTGCGCGGGCCATATCGGCAGCACACGCAAGACCGGGGACGGCGTGAAAGCGATCTTCGACTTCGGTGGCCAGCAGCACCAGGTGCTCTATGCCCACCCACAAGCCGCCCACAACGGTGTTTCGGTTGGATTTGGTGACACGGTCACCGGCGAGGATGGTGGTGGCCTGAGCGGTGACGCCCAGGATCTGGGCGCCCGCATTGAGCGCCTGCTGGGCACGAGCTTCTGGTGCGATAGCGGCACCAGCTGGGAGGCGAACGGCTGTCAAATCGCAATCAAACAGCAGCCCATCAAACAGCGTGTCATCGCCGGTGGCACGGTAGATAACAACCAGATCACGCCCGGTCAGTTGATGTGGCTGATCAGGGTTGAGCTTGTTGCGCAGCATCTGCTCGCCTAATCCAGTCTCTCTCGCCACATCGGCCAGGGTGTAACGTGCGGCGAAGAGCGCGCATGCCGCGTCGAAGTGATGCTGTTTGGATACGATCTGTTCAAACATGGTGCTAATCCCCCTGCTTGCGCGACACTCTGGGAGTGCGCACAGGCTTGGCCGCAGGCACTGTTCCTTGTTGGTTCATGGCCTGCTGGGTGTAGAGCACCAGATTGATCAGCACTTTTTCAGCGCGGCCCTGCTTGGGCATGATGGGAATACGCCCGGCCCGCACGTAGTTCTCCACCGTGCGCTGGGTCAGACCGGTGCGCTCAGAGAAGCTCTCGACCGTGCAAACCGGGGTATCGATATGAATAGGGGCGATGATCATGGGCGGTTGCCTCCTGTCAGTTATGCGTGGTCTGGCGCGGTGGAGGATGGATTGGCCTTCAGCTTGCCGCCGGTCAGCACTTCGATCTGGTAGGCACGGCCTTTGGGGACGTTTTGCCCCCATTGAGAAATAGCGGCCTCTGAAATGTTCAACTCCTTTGCCAGGGCAGCGGCTGAGCTGAAGTAGCTAATCGCATCTGCTTTTTTCATCTTCACACCTCGATCATAAGTTCGGATTTGAAAAAATCCTAACCTAGGCTTGAGTCATAAGCAAACTTAAATTTGCCACATAAGTAAGCTTAAGTTCGGATTGCCAAGGTTAAGCTAGGCCGATGAACATTTCAGATCGAATACTCAGCAGAAGAACTGCCCTGGGGCTTTCCAAGACGGCGCTCGCCAAAGCTATTGGTGTGAGTGATGTTTCGGTTGGAAAGTGGGAGTCAGGTCTAAACCAGCCAAAAGGTCGCTATCTCAATGATTTAGCGGACGTTTTGGGCGTGTCCGTAGATTGGTTGTTGACGGGAGCAATAAAGCCACCAACTTCTTTGTATGCGATGCAAGTTGGGGAGCGGATTAAAGCTAAGCGGGTACAGCTTGGCCTCGAACCATCCCAGCTGGCTGACACACTCGGTGTAAGTCATGGCTTGATAAGCAAGTGGGAGAGGGGTGAAGTTGTACCCAGCGATGAGAGGCTATCTCATTTGATGACTGCTCTTGGTGTTGATGAACACTGGCTGCTTCATGGGGTTGGCACTTTATCTAAGCCTGAACGACAGGAAAGCGATCACGGGCTGCATTTTGAATACCCAGGCATTGAGCCGGTCCCAATACCACATGGAAACAGGATTCCGATCATAAGTTATGTTCAGGCCGGAAACTGGCGAGAAGTGTGTAAGCAGGCCACTACCTTCGATGGCAATGTCGAATATGTGACGGCCAGCGTTGATATCGGGCCATGTGGTTTTGGTCTCTGGTTGCGTGGTAACTCAATGAACCCAGTATTCAATGAAGGAGACCTGGTCATCATCGACCCCGATGAACAACCGCGTCCAGGTGACTATGTCGTCGCCAAGAATGGCAGCGAAGAGGCCACCTTCAAGAAGTACCGGCCTCGTGGCATCGATGAGAAAGGGCAAGAGGTGTTTGAACTTGTCCCCCTCAACGACGATTACCCCACCATGCACTCCGACCGGCAGCACATCGAGATCATCGGCGTCATGGTAGAACACCGAATTTTTAGAAAAAGATAAACAGGGCGCTAATGCGCCCTGTTTTTTTGAAAGTATCACTATATTTGATGTGCGGTGCTTTATATTGCTATCAGGCCACTGGTTCTAATCATCTTCCGTTTTATAAAAGACATGGTTTTTATCAAGGAAGACAACATAGAAGGTATTTGAATCCAAATTTTTCCCTTTAAAACGATTCACTAGGGCTGGAGATACAACAAAGCCTATAACTCTAACTTTGTTACCTAATCTAAAGCGAGCCCATGAAACATCAATAGGCACATGGGGCGGGTGAGTAAAATCACTTGACTCTGGAAATATAGTATAAACTTCCATGACTTTCAGCCCACCCCCACCAACCCTTTGGTTTTGCCAATAGCTAAGAGGTTGCTTTGTATATTCAATGCATTTTTTCATTAAACTATTTAATGAACATATTCCTGTAGCAGCATTCCATTGAGAGAAGTCTTGTCCAGCGGGTTGAGTCCCTTCAAAGTATGAAAAATTAAACTTGCATCGCTCTGCAATATTTGATGACTCTATATCACAAACAGGAACCTTTGAAATAAAGGAGTTCTTTCTTGAACTGCTTTTATTAAAATCCTTCATTAACACTCCTGGTTTTTCTCAGAAGTGGAGAAAAAATCATCTCCAACGGTAGCGGTTGGTACAGCACTAACGTAAGGAACACCACCAATCTTTCCATCTAAATAGAGAGGGGAAATTGAACGGTCATTTCTGATTATGGAGCCTTCAATCTCATCGAGTCTATAGCAGTAGCTTTCGTTATCTTCTTTATTTACAAGAATTGTTCTGTATTTTTTCAGGAAGTCAATTATTTCTGTATTGTGTGCTGTAAAAATAAACTGAGCATTTTTGGTGTTGGTATCAGAAGTAAACAACTCCAAAATATGAGGTAAGATAAGGGAGTGAATATGAATATCAAATTCATCAAGTGCTAATATGCCACCGAAAGTTAGGGTGCCCCAATATAAGAATAACTTTCTGTATAATGATTTTGTCCCATTCGATTCTTGATTGAATGTTAGTTCAAAAGTGTTGCTACAGTGCTCATGTATGAATACAGGGTAGAATGATTCCGCACCGGTTTCATCATCCACTTTCTTTCTTATTTCAATATCTTTTATACCACTGTCTGCTTTTCTAATGATTTTTTTTACAAATGAAAAGACATCAGGGAACTTATAATATTCCTTACTGGATGCCTGTAGTGAGAAGCTGAAATCAAAGAACCCACTTGAATCAACATTAGTTAGAATTCGAGAGAAAAACTCAAATGCATCGTTAATGGCCGATAAGTCAGAGACTAAAGATAATTTATTTGCCAAGCCAATAACTGACGTGTTTTTATTTAAAGTGATATATTTTAATGGCGCAAGCTCTTTAATGACATAGCTTAGCTCATTCTTATCTCTTTCAAATAAACGAATTTGCTTTTGCTTCTTTCTATATAAGGATTCCTTTATAACCTCTTGGGTGGTTACTTCAGCTTCATAATAATAGCACGTATCATTGGATATAAACTCAACATAGAATTCACAAGGTTCGTTGCTATTATTGAATGTATTTACATCGAGTGACTCAGAAATATCGATGTTTTTAGGATTTGTGCAGAATATTTTTAAAAAATCGAGGGCTTTAATTAAGTTTGTTTTCCCTGAGCCATTGGCACCTTTAATGCCGAGGACTGTCGTAAAATCACGCCCATTTTTGATGTCTGATGGAACATTTCCGTCCAACATAAAGTTGACTTCAGTACCTTCTTTAAAGGAATAGAAGTTTTTAAAACCAAATCTTTTTATCATCTCAAGACACCTTCAGTGTATCTAACATGGATTTTATGCTGTTTTTGACAGAAGTAAACATTTTGAGGTGATTAAAGTCGTCTTTAACTGCCATTTTTAGACGTTAGAGTTTACATGTGGGGTTCGATTGGGTCTTGTTTTTATGGGGAGAGGGAAAGGCCACATCATCAATGGCATAGTGAGGTTATATGGCACTGTTTTTATATACAGCCGTGGTTAGATTTTAGTCAGTTCTGATGTTGTACGTTAGCCCTGGCAGTTGTTAAAAGAGGGCGACCATCTTGAGAAAAGAATTAAGGGTAATTTGGTTCAACATCGTAGTAGGAAGGTGTTTAGGTGTCTCCTTACAGCGTCCTATGGTGACTAGTCAGGGGAAGTGCCCATCACCTGCATTATCACGGGATGATGGACACTGTTGGGATGCCAAACGCCCAGCGCCTAATATGTGAAGTAGTGCCCTCCACCCGTGCCCGGCATGCCATCAATGCCCCCACCCATTGTCAATGCCGAAACCACCGTCATACATTCCGTTATCCATGTGAGGGGGAGGGTTCGAGCTTCCGGACGACGCACAGGCGGCCAGCATCAGTTGGGCCGCTAGCAGGCACACTTTCCAGATTTTCATAACCATGTCCTCTACTGCTTCGTCTTGCCCAGTAGCCTAGCTGAACGAGTCGGTCAAGTTGGACAAGTCGATCTTGAGTTTAGCCCACTGGCATTCCTCCTTGTATGGCTCCGAGCCAGCTAAACACTGCCAATAGCCACTAGTTGCTGTATATAATCACAGTACTTTAATGGGGGGACTATGGCAGTACGAAAACAGAAATCCGGCAAGTGGCTGGCCGAGATTTACCCGGAAGGGCGGCCGAGCAAGGCAAACCCGAATGCGCCGCGCGTGCGTAAGCAGTTCGCCACCAAGGGCGAGGCACTAGCGTTCGAGCGCTTTGTGTCGGATCCGGACAAGGGTAAGCCTTGGCTGGAAGGGCAGGGGGGACCGATCGACGGTCGGCACCTCTCCGACCTGGTCGAACTCTGGTTTGGCCGCCATGGCCAGAGCCTGCGCGATGGTGAGGCCCGCAAGTCTAAGCTGCTGACGGTGTGCCACTCCCTGGGGGATCCACTGGCGGTCAACTTCTCTGCCCGCGACTTTGCCGCCTATCGTGAAGCACGCCTCTCGGGCGATATTACCGATCGGCGCGCAATCAACCAGGAAAAGCAGGGCGTCACCCCCAACACGGTGAACCATGAACACGCCTACCTGCGGGCGGTATTCAACGAGCTGAATAGGCTAGGGGAGTGGCAGGGTGAAAACCCCCTTGATGGCCTGCGGGCTTATAAGGTGGCCGAGGCCGAGCTGGCCTTTCTCTATCCCGATGAACTCAAGCGCCTGCTGACCGCCTGCACCGAGAGCCCAAGCCCCGATCTACTGATGGTGGTGAAACTCTGCCTCGCCACCGGCGCCCGCTGGTCTGAGGTGGAAGAGCTGACCCAGTCCCAGGTATCTCCCAACCGCGTCACCTTCACCCGCACCAAGAGCAAGAAGAGCCGCAGTGTGCCCATCAGTCCCGCGCTCTATGCCCAGTTGCCGAGAAAACGTGGCCGCCTGTTCGGTGACTGCTATCGTGCCTTTGAGATGGTGGTCGAACGGGCAGGGCTGGAGCTGCCCGCGGGGCAGAATACTCACGTCTTGCGCCACACCTTCGCCAGCCACTTTATGATGAACGGCGGCAACATCTTGGTGCTGCAGAAGATCCTCGGCCACTCCACCATCGCCATGACCATGCGCTATGCCCACTTCGCCCCCGATCATCTGGAAGATGCGGTACGATTGAACCCTCTTTCCGTTTGTGGTCTAAATTGAATCCGTAGGGGCAAATGGAGCTTGATGATGGATAGATTCCTGTCTGACATGGATTTGTGCGAGGCGCTCTCTGATCTCTTCGTCGATAACGAGGTCGACTATGGGTACATCGCCAGAGTGGCGAGAGTCTTTCCTGTCGCTCATGTGGAGAAGGCGCTGTTCGAGTGGGTGGCACCGGTGTGCTACACGAATACACTCACCCCAGTTCCGGCCATCTGGACAGGGTTTCAACGTGACGTACTGTGGGCGGATATTCAGAACCTGATCGCAGAAGAGGAGAAGGCTGGATTTGCCAGGAAGCTCGGCATCGCACTCAGGCAGTTTTATCTGAGGCGGCAGTTTGCCAATGAGTGGCGGAGGCTGTCGGCGCTGCTGGCCGAGAAGGGATAAAAGTGGCGACAGAGTGGCGACAAAATTTTCAATGGGTGGTCGTTTTTAACCATCATTGGTTTACTAACTCATTGATTTTTATGTAAGTGCTTGTTTTCTCATAGGGCCAAATCAGATTTAAAATCCCTCGCTTTTCGAGGCGTGCCGGTTCGATTCCGGCCTCAGCACCATTAAAATCAAAGACTTATGAAGGCCACTAGCGATAGTGGCCTTTTTTGTTTGCTCTCAGTGTCCAGATTGGATCCCCGCAGATGTTTTAATGTGGGCCGGGCGGCCAGCGCGGCCTGCTTGCCGGTGAAGCCCATCACCACAGAGATGAAACCGTCTTTGGTCATTTCGGATGCCCCTCGCTGAAAGAACACCGCTATGCTCAGCTGGTCGCGATAAGCAGAGCCAAATATGGCACCAGATTGAACAGCATCACCCCGATTTTATAGACGGCGACCCCCATGTAGTGGATGGCATCGAAGCGCTCCTCGGAGAGGTGGAACCAGCGACTGTGCAGTCGGTACATCCAGCCGTGGGCAAACACAAATGCGGCAAACCACCCCAGCAGGATGAGATAGTTGATGACCAGGCAGCCGAGCAGGAATGCCTTTAGAGTGTGCAGATCCATGACTATGTCCTGTAGTGACCGGAGAGAGGCGCCGGTGTCAGCCTCAGGCGTGCATGGCGCCAACACCAGCTTGAAATACACGGGTGACCATCACTTTGGTGATGGAGTGGTCACCATAGACATGCCGAACTGTGCTTTGGGCTCATCGGTAAAGTAACCACCGCCCATGCCCCCGCCGCCACTGCCCTTACCGCCGGCATTGCTTCCGTCATCCCCGCTCGGGGGAGGCGTCGCCCCGCCATTGGAGGCGCAGGCTGCCAGCAAGAGTTGTGCTGCTATCAGGCAAACTTTCCACATCTTCATGACAATCTCCTCAACTGCTGTGCTTGCCCAGTGATCGGGCTGAACGAGTCGGTCGAGACGAGCAAGCAGGTAATTAGTTTAGTTCACGCAGGTCCCCTTCATGCCGGACTGCGCCACTGTTAAACAGGCCTGATGAGGGAGGGGGTAATGGCGGTATGTCGGTGGCTGAGGGATAACAGTCAGCGCGCAAACCTTGGGCAAGTGGCTTACCGAGATCTATCGCGAGGGGGGCGGGCAAGGAAAAGCCACCGATATCACGAGTGCGCAAGCCGCTTGCCAGCCAGGACGAGGAGCTGGCGTTCGAGCGCGTTGGGCTGGACCCGGACAAGGGCAAGCCCTGGCCGGAGGGGCAGGTGGAACCGAACGACAGGTGGAGCCTCTTCGATCTGGTCGCATTCTGGT
>RCUJ01000994.1_pt1 | contig 15819 bp, 13 predicted proteins | sample 2166321 | NCBI WGS metagenome assembly RCUJ01 (sample SAMN09932808, study PRJNA488358) | compost metagenome | feature: garden; material: soil; isolation source: compost soil in an enriched community after 118 h of incubation | place: Germany: Experimental Botanical Garden Goettingen | collected... | reverse complement strand
AATTTTGCGCCACCTCCGTGAGGTGGGAGGCCGGCTAGATGATTCTCAGACCACGAATACCCTGATCTCGTCTACTCTTCTGGCGTCATTTCATGGAAAAGGAGTTTCCATATGCCGCGTCGAGCGCGTGTGCTGCTGCCGGGAGTCCCGTTGCACCTGATTCAGCGGGGGAACAATCATTCGGCCTGTTTCTTTGCTGAGGAAGATTACCTGTTCTATCTGGAGCACCTTGCGGATCAAGCCAGAAAGCATGACTGCGCGATCCATGCCTGGTGCCTGATGACCAACCATGTTCATCTGCTGCTCACCCCCGCCAAGCCGGAAAGTGCCGGGATGCTGATGAAGGGGCTTGGTCAGCGCTATGAGCATTAATAGGGGACACCCATTAGCCGAGGCGCCGGGCAGCTGAGCGAAACGCAATAGCGCCGCCGCATCTGGCTCAGCAGGAAAACCGCTCAGCCAGATTCTGCGCTTTGAAATGCTCGACCAGGCAATCCACAAAGGCGCGGGTTTTCGCCGGCAGCAGGGTATGCGCGGAGAAGTACACCGCTATATGCCCCGCGTCCACATACCAATCGGGCAGCACCCGCAACAGGCTGCCCTGGTCCAGATAGGGAAGGGCGTGCGGCAAGCTGACCAAGGCGATGCCCAAGCCCATTTCCGCCGCGCGGCAGGCGGCATCCGGATCGGTCATGGTCATGCGTACCGGCAGTTCGATAGCCGCTTCTGCGTTGCTGCGATTGCGTAGCGTCCAGGGGCGGACCCGCCCCGTCTGTGGCGAGCGAACCAGGATGCCGGCATGTTGCGCCAGGTCGCTCGGTACCGCCGCAGGCGGATGAGCATCCAGATAACGGGCAGAGGCCACCAGGACCCGGCGGGCCGGTGCCAACTTGCGCGCCACCACCCCGGGCGACAGTTCCATCGCGCCGCTGATGGCGGCATCGAAGCCTTGAGCGATCAGGTCGACCGGGCTGTTATCGAAGTGCCAATCGGGCGTTATCGCCGGATAGCGCTGCAGAAAGGCACCCAGCATCGGCACGACGTAATCGCGACCAAAGGTAACGCCCATGCTGACCTTGAGCGTACCGGCGGGCTGCCCGGCGGCGCTGGCCAGGTTGGCTACGGCGCGCTGAATGCTGCTCAGGCCGCCGCGGACTTCGAGCAGGAAACGCTCGCCGGCTTCGGTCAGGGTCAGGCTGCGGGTACTGCGCTGAAACAGACGCACACCGAGACTGGCCTCCAGCTTGGCCACGCTCTTGCCCACTGCGGCGGGCGTTATCCCCAGGCGGCGTGCGGCCTCGGCAAAACTGCCGGCCTCGGCGCTGCGCACGAAACAGTCGAGGCCCGCGAGCGTTTCCATGGCGTCTCCGTAAACCAAAAGGATCGAGTGAACAGAGTGATTGATGGCTTATCGATATGCAATCGGCGGTAGATACTCGTTTCATCCGGGCAAGTCGCCCGTTCAATCGGAGCAACGAGCATGTCGAGCATCACCACTCCCAGCAGTAACAACCTCACTGGCAAAGTCGCCCTGATCCAGGGCGGCTCGCGGGGCATCGGCGCCGCCATCGCCGAGCGCCTGGCCCACGAAGGTGCGGCTGTGGCCATCACCTATGTAAGCTCGGCGGACAAAGCCGCCGAGCTGGTACGAGGCATCGAAGCGGCCGGCGGCCGTGCCCTCGCCATCAAGGCCGACAGCGCCGACGCCGACGCCGTACGTGGCGCCGTCAGCCAGACGCTGAGCCACTTCGGGCGTATCGACATCCTGGTGAACAATGCCGGAGTGCTGGCGATTGCACCGATCGAAGATTTCAGTCTGGAAGATTTCGACCGCACCCTGGCCGTCAACGTACGCAGCGTGTTCGTTGCCAGTCAGGAAGCCGCGCGGCACATGACCGAAGGTGGCCGCATCATCACCATCGGCAGCACCAATGCCGACCGCATGCCCTTCGCCGGTGGCAGTGTTTACGCCATGAGCAAATCGGCCATTGTCGGACTGACCCGTGGCATGGCGCGCGATCTAGGCCCTCGCGGCATCACGGTGAACAATGTGCAGCCGGGGCCGGTGGACACCGACATGAATCCGGAGAACGGTGACTTCGCGGCAACCATGAAGGGCCTGATGGCGATCGAGCGCTACGGCCGCGCCGAAGAAATCGCCGCATTCGTTGCCTACCTCGCCGGTCCCGAGGCGGGTTACGTCACCGGCGCCAGCCTCTCGATCGACGGTGGCTTCGCCGCTTAAGCCATCGCTATCAAAAAGCCCCGCGGGGCTTTTGGAGTATTCGGGGACACCCATTAGCCGGTCCCCTAAACCCTAATGGCGTTGTGCGCCGCGACACAGGGGCTGTCACGGTTTCGTCGTCTTCCTTGGTTAGCGTCAAGGGCCCGTCGATTAACCTGAAGGAGCCTTGCATGAGCCCCAATGATGAGCAGAGCACAACGCTGTTCGGCAATGGTGATGAACTCCCCAGCAACCATTCCGGCAATCCCCATATCAACCAGCTAGTCAACCAGGGTCTGGCGCGCCGCCAGGTCGTTGCAGGCGGGGCCGCCATAGGTGTCCTGGCATTCTTCGGCATTGGCCTGCCGACCGGTGCCGAAGCCGCCGAGCCACTGGAGGCGTCGCAAGAGCGCCTCGAGGGACCGCCCTTCAAGCGCAATCGTCTGCCCTTCTCGCCCGTGGCGGTAACCCGCGCCGACACCGTTACGCTGCCCGCAGGTTTCGAGGCCAAGACGTTTATCCCCTGGGGTACGCCAATCACCGGCAGATACCCGGCATTCGCCGAAGACGCCAGCAACAGCGCCCAGGACCAGGCCGAACAGCTCGGCATGCACCACGACGGCATGCACTTCTTCCCCATCGATGCGCAGTCGGGTCACGGCAAGCGCTCCGATCACGGCCTGCTGGTACTCAATCACGAGTACATCGATGCGCAACTGCTGCATCCCAACGGCCCGACCACGGTCGACGGCAAACGCACCGTCGTCGATGAGGTGCGCAAGGAGATCAATGCCCATGGCGTTTCCGTGGTCGAAGTCCGCCGCAACACCACGGGCGACTGGCAGGTCGTGCGCAGCCCGCGCAACCGGCGGATCACCGCTGCCACCCCGATGATCATCGCCGGCCCGGCCCGCGGCAATGCACTGATGAAAACCCGCCACAGCAACAGCGGTACCTGGGCGCGCGGCACGCAAAACAACTGCGCCAACGGCCATACGCCCTGGGGCACCTACCTCACCTGCGAAGAAAACTGGGCCGGTTATTTCGCCAGCCAGGACAGCGAGCAGCCGCGCGAACACAGCCGCTACGGCATTGGCAAAACCAGCCGCTATGGCTGGGAAACCCTGGCCGGCGATGAATTCCAGCGCTTCGATGCCAGCCGCCGCGGCGTCGATGCCAGCGAGGACTATCGCAACGAGCCGAATCAGTTCGGCTGGATCGTCGAGATCGATCCGTTCGACCCGCAATCGGTGCCGGTCAAGCACACCGCGCTGGGCCGTTTCGCCCATGAGGGTCTGGTGTTCGCACCGGTGAAGCCCGGCAAGCGCCTGGTCTGCTACTCCGGCGACGACGCGCAGAACGAATACATCTACAAGTACGTCAGCCGCGACAGCTACCGGCCCCGGAAAAGTCGCGACAAGAACCATTTGCTGGATATCGGCACGCTCTACGTCGCCCGCTTCGATGCCGACGGCACTGGCACCTGGCTGGCCCTGGATCATGCCGACCCAGCCTTCCAGAGCGCCTGTGCGGCCGCCGGCGTGAGCTTCGCCGATCAGGGCGAGGTGCTGGTCAATACCCGCCTGGCCGCCGATGTCGTCGGTGCCACCAAGATGGATCGTCCTGAATGGGGCGCGGTCAACCCGGACACCGGCGACGTCTATTTCACCCTGACCAACAACAGCAGTCGCACCACCGGCGACGCCGCCAACCCGCGCAGCCCCAACCCTTACGGGCACATCATCCGTTGGCGCGAAGCCAGCCGCGACTTCGCCGGCAACCGTTTCGCCTGGGACATCTTCCTGCTCGGCGGCCCCGCGGACGATAGTCGCGACCCCAACGGCCAGCCATTGAACGAGACGAACATTCTCGCCAGCCCGGACGGCCTGTGGTTCGACGATGAGGGACGCTTGTGGATTCAAACCGACATGAGCGGCAACCAGCTCAGCAACGGCCCGTTCGGCAACAACCAGATGCTGGTCGCGGACCCGAAAAGCGGTGAGGTCAAACGCTTCCTGGTCGGTCCGGTTGGCGCCGAGGTCACCGGCATCAGCCAAACGCCAGACTTCAAGACGCTGTTCGTCAATATCCAGCACCCGGACGATGGCAGTACCTGGCCTGACGGCCCGGGCAAACGTCCCCGCTCGGCCACGGTGGTGATCAGCCGCGACAACGGTCGGCGACTGCTGTAACCACGCGGTAAAGCGCTGACCGGCCAGGCTTGGCCGGTCAGCAGCCGATAACGGCTATTCGTCAAGCTCTACTCTGTTCCCCGCGCCGATGGCGGCGAGTGGGGGTATACGCCGCGTCGTTATCCGCAGCTGTAGGATGGGTTGAGCCTGCGATACCCATCATGGGTTTCGACGGTCCACAGATGATGGGCTGACTGCGGCATGGGTATCGCTACGCTCAACCCATCCTACGAATATGCGGGCTGGAGGAGTATCAGGGGGACAGCATGATTATGCTGATCTCGTCTGATCTTCTGGCGTCATTTCATGGAAAAGGAGTTTCCATATGCCGCGTCGAGCGCGTGTGCTGCTGCCCCCTATTGTGTCTGCAGGACAAGGCATTACAGGTCGAGCACCAGCGGCTGTGAACCCTGCGCCGGCACCGCACAGCAAATCAGCACCTCGCCAGCGTCGGGAAGCTCTGCCGGGAGTTGTGGATAATTCACCGCGCCGCTGATCAGGCGGGTCCTGCAGGTCCCGCAGGAACCGCCGCGGCAACTGAATTCCGGGCGCAGGCCGCGGCTTTCGGCCAGCTCCAGCAAGCTGCCGCTATCCGGCTGCCAGCGCGCCTGCTTGGCCGAGCGCTGGAACACGACTGGCACTGGAACGCTGGCGGCCGCTGGTTGCGCGAAGGCCCGCGCGTCCGCATCCGGCTTGCGCCGCAGCGTCGACGGGCCAAAGGTTTCGGCATGAATCCTCGAGTCGCGGATGTGCAGATTCCGCAGGTTGTCGTACAGCCCCTGGGTAAAACTGCCCGGGCCACAGAGGACAAAATCCACTTGATCAAGCTCCTCCACGTCAACAATGGTCTTGAGCAGGTCGGCGTCGATGCGCCCGGTAAGGTCGAAGTCTTCGCCCTCCCGCGCTTCGGGTTCCGGCTGGCTGAGCAAGCGCAGCACGCGCACCGCGTCACCGAGGCCGTCGAGCAAGCGCTCCAGCTCGGGACGAAACGGCTGATCGGCCAAGGTCCGCGAACTCTGCAACAACCAGGTAGGACGGATGCGCCGCGTGCGCAGGCCTTGATAGACCACCTCACGCAGCATCGACAGCAGCGGCGTGATGCCGACGCCGGCGGCCAATAGCACCAGCGGCCGGCGCTCAGTGGCGGCCACGCTGAAATGTCCCTGCGGCGCACGGGCTTCCAGCACATCGCCGAGCCGAATCTGTTCATGCAGGTGGCTGGACACCAAGCCATCACGCTTCACGCTGATGCGGAAAAAGTCATCGGACGGCGCGCTCGACAGGCTGTAGGTGCGGATATGCACGGCGCCTGCAAGGTGGAAGCGCAAGGGCAGATGTTGCCCGGCCTGAAACAGCGGCAACCCGGCGCCATCGGCGGGCTGCAGATAGAGCGAACGGATGCTGTGGCTTTCCTGTTCGATGCGCGTCACTCGCAGCGGCCGCCAGCGATCCCCCAGGGCCTGGGCTTGCAGGCGTGCGTTCGCCTGCGCCCAGCTGCCGGTCAGCGAACTGCTGGGCGACAGGCCGTCAAGGCGCCAGCGCAAGGCCAGCGCCGCGGGCCGCCGCACCACCCGCTCCACCTCGACCGTCCACAGCCGCTCGGCCCCTTGAAAGGCGTCGACCTGCGGGCCGTCGAGGATGACCTGGGTGCGACCGCTGAGCTGCAGCAGGTCGCCCGATTCGAAATCGATGAACAGCAAACCGGCTCGAGGATTGAGCAGCAGGTTGCCCAGGGTATTGAAGAACAGGTTGCCGGCGAAGTCCGGGATGGTCAGGCGATTGCCCTCTACCTGGACGAAACCGGCCTGGCCACCGCGATGGGAAACGTCCACCGAGCGTTGGCCATCGACGTCCACATAACTGGCGACGAAGAAGGTATCGGCGCCGGCGATCATGGCTTTGGCCGCGTCATCCAGCCCATCGAGGTGCTGGGCGATGCGGGTCGCCGGATCCGCCAAGGGCACCGCGCGAAACTGGCGCAATTGAATGTATTGCGGACAATTGCCGAAGGATTGCTCCACCTGCACCTCGAAGCCGCTCGCCGTTAGCGCAGCGACTCGACCATTGAGACGGTTGCGCCGGCGGCTGTGCAGCTCGATACCGAGCAGGCCGATCGCCGCCCCGTCGTGCAGTTGTGCCGGGTCGTCGCGTTCAGGCAGGCTGCCGACCTGTAACAGCGCAGGCGCGGGCGCCTGGGCAAAGCCTGGCGGCCCTTGAAGAATGCTGGCCCAGGGGTTGCCGTCGGCATCCACCGCGCCGTACAGCAGGAACGGCAGCTGCTGGAAGAAGGTGCGGTGCTGATCCGGCATCTCGCCGCGAATTACCCTGCGACCCAGCGCGTCCATGCGTTCGGCGACACCCACCTGCGCCTGCAACTGCTTCTCGCCGGCGTGCCACGGTGAAGGTTGCATAACGGCTTCTCCCCTGTGCTCCTCGCGCAATATGTCAGGCAGTCTTTTGCAAACCGGCGACGGTGCGCGGCATGCCGACAAACCCCGGCAAGGCTTCGATCCGCGCCAGCCAGGCGCGGATGTTGGCGTAGTCGTCCAGCGCCACATTGCCTTCCGGCGCATGGGCGATGTAGCTGTACGCGGCGATGTCGGCGATGGTCGGCGCGCTACCGACCAGATAGGGCGTGGCGCCCAGTTCCTGGTCGATCAGCTTGAGCCAGCTGTGGGCATAGGCGATCGCCTCTTGTGCGTCGTGAGGCGCGCCAAACACGGTGATCAGCCTGGCCCGGCCAGGGCCGAAGGCAATCGGCCCGGCGGCCACCGACAACCAGCGTTGCACCTTGGCCGCACCGAGCGGATCGCTTGGCAGCCACTGACCGTTGCCGTATTTCTGCGCCAGGTAGACCAGGATCGCGTTGGAATCGGCCAGCACCACGCCTTGATCATCGATCACCGGAACCTGACCAAAGGAGTTGAGCGCGAGAAAATCCGCCTGCTTGTGCGCGCCCTTGGCCAAATCGACCAGGATCAGCTCGGTCGGCAGTTGCAACAGGGACAGCATCAGTTCGACACGGTGAGCATGGCCGGACCGGGGGAAGTTGTAGAGCTTGATGGCGTGCATGGCGACTCCGCTGGGTAGTGGCGCCGCTCGGGAAAGACCGGCGCCGGTGTTGGCCATCTTCCGCCCACCGGCAGAACAGCAGAATAACCAGCAAACGCAATCCATTGTTTCATCTAGCGCAATAATCCTTCAACTGCGCAGGGCCGGGTGTTCGCGCAGCACCTTCACCGCGAAGTCGACAAAGCTGCGCACCCGCACCGGGGCCTTGCGCCCGCCCTGGTAGACCACATGGATGGGCCATGGCGGCAGTTCGAAGTCGGCCAGAACGATTTCCAGCTCACCGGCGGCGACCTTGCTCGCCACCTGGTACGACAGCACCCGGGTCAGCCCCAGGCCCATGGCGGCGGCAGTGATAGCCGCCTGGTTGGCGGTGACCACCAGGCGCGGTTCCGCCCGCACGCTGATCGGCTCACCCGCAGCGAGGAACGGCCAGCTCCTGAGCTGGCCAATCGACGAGGTGGCGATGATCGGGGCGGCGCTCAACTCCGCAGGATGGCGGGGTCGACCGTGCTCGGCCAGGAATCCAGGAGACGCGCAGATCACCCGGCGCACTTCGCCCACGCGAATGGCATGCTGATTGCTGTCCGGCAACTCACCGATGCGCACCGCCACATCGACGCCCTCCTCGACCATGCTCACCACCCGGTCGACCAGCAGCGCGTTGATGCTGACATCGGGGAACCGGGTCAGATAGCCGACCATGACCGGGGTGACGAACAACTCGCCGAACAACACCGGCGCGGTGATCGTCAGTTGCCCGCGGGGCTGGGCGTGGCTGCCGGCGGCCGAATCCTCGGCTTCCTGGACCTCGGCGAGAATCCTGCGACAGTCTTCCAGATAGCGCTGGCCCGCCTCGCTCAAATGCAGGCTGCGGGTGGTACGGGTCAGCAACTGGGTGCCGATGCGCCGCTCAAGCGCCGCCACCGCCCGGGTGACACTGGCCGCCGACATGCCCAAGCGCCGCGCCGCCGCCGAGAAGCCCTGCTCCTGGGCGACGGCGGCGAACACCTGCATTTCCTGGAATCGGTCCATGGGCTATGTCCTTCGTTCGGATAAAAAAAATCGCAACCTCGGGCTGCGATTTTTATTGTTTCGATCAGCTGTGGATAACCTATTCCACCGTCACCGACTTCGCCAGGTTGCGTGGCTGATCGACGTCGGTGCCTTTCAACACGGCGACGTAGTAGGACAGCAGCTGCAGCGGGATGGTGTAGAGGATCGGCGCCAGGGCATCGTGGATATGCGGCATGTTCACCACATGGGTGCCCTCGCCGTTGCCCAGGCCGGCCTCCCGGTCGGCGAACACGATCAGCTCGCCGCCACGGGCGCGCACTTCCTGCAGGTTGGACTTGAGCTTCTCCAGCAGCTCGTTGTTCGGCGCCACCGTGACCACCGGCATGTCGCTGTCGACCAGGGCCAGCGGGCCGTGCTTGAGCTCGCCGGCCGGGTAGGCTTCGGCGTGGATATAGGAGATTTCCTTGAGCTTGAGCGCGCCTTCCATGGCCACCGGGTACTGCGCGCCACGGCCGAGGAACAGCGCGTGGTGCTTCTCGGCGAACAGTTCGGCGATCTTCTCCACCACCGCATCCATGGCCAGGGCTTCGTCGAGGCGGGTCGGCAGGCGGCGCAGTTCGTCCACCAGTTCGGCCTCCAACTGCTTATCCAGGGCGCCGCGGACCTGACCGAGGGACAGGGTGAGCAGCATCAGCGCGACCAGCTGGGTGGTGAAGGCCTTGGTCGAGGCCACGCCGATTTCCGGGCCGGCCTGGGTCAGCAGGCACAGGTCGGACTCGCGCACCAGCGAGCTGATGCCGACGTTGCAGATCGCCAGGCTGGCCAGGTAACCGCCCTGCTCGGGGCTCAGCGCCTTGGCGTTGCGCAGCGCCGCCAGGGTGTCGGCCGTTTCGCCGGACTGGGAAATGCTGATGAACAGGGTATCCGCCTGCACCACCACCTTGCGGTAGCGGAATTCGCTGGCCACCTCGATCTGGCAGGGAATCCCGGCCAGCTCTTCCAGCCAGTAACGGGCGACCATGCCGGCGTGATAGCTGGTGCCACAGGCGACGATCTGCACGTTCTTGACCTTGGCGAACAGCTCGGCGGCCTGCGGACCGAACGCCTGGACCAGCACCTGGTTGCTGCCCAGGCGACCTTCCAGGGTGCGCTGGACCACCTTGGGCTGCTCGAAGATTTCCTTGAGCATGAAGTGACGGAACGCGCCCTTGTCCGCGGCTTCGGCGCCTTCGTGATACTGCACGCTTTCGCGCGCGACCGGATTGCCGTCGACATCCCAGATCTGCACGCCATCGCGGCGGATCTCGGCGATGTCGCCTTCTTCCAGGTACATGAAACGGTCGGTGACCTGGCGCAGGGCCAGTTGATCCGAGGCGAGGAAGTTCTCGCCCAGGCCCAGGCCGATCACCAGCGGGCTGCCGCTGCGGGCGGCGAGCAGGCGATCCGGCTGCTGCGCACTGATCACCGCCAGGCCGTAGGCGCCGTGCAGTTCCTTGACCGCGGCCTTGAGCGCGGCGGTCAGGTCGCCCAGGCTCTGCAGCTTGTGCTCGAGCAGGTGGACGATGACTTCGGTGTCGGTATCGGAGCTGAACTGGTAGCCCAGGTCCTTGAGTTGCGCGCGCAGTTGCTCGTGGTTTTCGATGATGCCGTTGTGCACCACCGCCAGCTCGTCGCCCGAGAAATGCGGGTGGGCGTTGCGCTCGCTCGGCGCGCCGTGGGTGGCCCAGCGGGTGTGGGCTATCCCTAAGCGCCCGGCCAGCGGCTCGTCGTTCAGCGCGGCTTGCAGTTCGCTGACCTTGCCCACCCGACGGCGGCGTTCGAGTTGGCCCTGTTCATTCAGCAGCGCCACACCGGCGCTGTCGTAGCCGCGGTATTCCAGGCGTTTCAGGCCTTCCACCAGCACGGCGGTGATGTTGCGTTCGGCGACGGCGCCTACAATGCCACACATAGTCTTCTCCTTAGATCCTATTCAAAGTCTGCTGCGCGTCGGCCTTGCTGCGTTAAAAACAGGCTCGGAATGCTCATTTACACCAGTAAACTCCGCTTCCTCGCCTGTTTTTGCCTTGCATGGCTCTAGCTCGCGATACTTTGAACAGGCTCTTACGCTTCAATAGACGCGCAGATCAGGTTGATTCCGCGCGCCGTCAGTTGTTCACGCACCTCGGCGCCGAGGCGCTCGTCGGTGATCAGGGTATGGACGCTGCTCCAGGGCAGCTCCAGGTTGGGAATCTTGCGGCCGATCTTGTCGCTCTCGACCATCACCACCACTTCACGCGCCACCTCGGCCATCACCCGCGACAGGCCGAGCAGCTCGTTGAAGGTGGTGGTACCGCGGGCCAGGTCGATGCCATCGGCGCCGATGAACAGCTGGTCGAAGTCGTAGGAGCGCAGCACCTGTTCGGCGACCTGACCCTGGAAGGATTCCGAATGCGGATCCCAGGTGCCGCCGGTCATCAACAGCACCGGCTCGTGTTCCAGCTCGCTGAGGGCGCGGGCCACGTTCAGCGAGTTGGTCATCACCACCAGGCCGGGCTTGTGCCCCAGCTCGGGAATCATCGCCGCCGTGGTGGTGCCGCTGTCGATGATGATCCGCGCATGCTCGCGAATCCGCGCCACGCCGGCGCGGGCGATGGCCTGCTTGTACTGGGAAACCGGCTGGCCGGCATCGCCGATCAGCTCCTGCGGCAGCGGCACCGCACCGCCGTAACGGCGCAGCAACAGGCCGTTTTTTTCCAGGGCGGCGAGGTCCTTGCGGATGGTCACTTCCGAGGTTGCGAAACGCCTGGCCAACTCGTCCACACTCACCTCGCCCTGCTCGGCGAGCAAGGCAAGGATGGTGTGACGACGTTGCGGAGTGTTGCGTTTCGACATGCTAAGTTTCGATTCGAAAGATACAGGCGCGAATCAAAACCTAATGAAGCTTTTGAGTCAAGAGCCGCTTGGCGATCAACCCGCAGGGCGTACTCGCCGAAGGCAGTACGCCGAACTCAATGGCGGGCTGCCGCTGCGCGGCGAGGCCGCCCTACTTCTTGATTTTCACCGGACGCTTCCAGCCGTCGATGTTGCGCTGCTTGGCGCGGCCGACCGCCAGGGTGTTGGCCGGCACATCGGCGGTGATCACCGAGCCGGCACCGGTGGTGGCGCGGTCGCCCAGGGTCACGGGCGCCACCAGGGCGCTGTTGGAGCCGATGAACACGTCCTCGCCGAGCACGGTCTTGAACTTGTTGGCGCCATCGTAGTTGCAGGTGATGGTGCCGGCGCCGATATTGCTGCGGGCGCCGATCTCGGCATCGCCCAGGTAGCTCAGGTGGCCGGCCTTGGCGCCCTCGCCGAGTACGGCATTCTTCAGTTCGACGAAGTTGCCGACATGCGCCCTGGCGCCGAGCACGCTGCCGGGCCGCAGGCGGGCGAAGGGGCCGCAATCGCTGCCCGCGCCCAGTTCGGCGCCGTCCAGATGGCTGTTGGCCTTGACCACGGCGCCCTGGCGCAGGGTGCTGTCCTTGATCACGCAGTTCGGGCCGATCTGCACACCGTCTTCGATGACCACCCGGCCTTCGAGGATCACGTTGATGTCGATCAGCACGTCGCGGCCCACCGTCACCTCGCCACGCAGGTCGAAACGCGCCGGATCGCGCAGGGTCACGCCCTGGACCATCAGGCTGCGCGCGGCGCGCTGCTGGTAATGGCGCTCCAGTTCGGCCAGCTGCATGCGATCGTTGGCGCCCTGCACTTCCATGGCATCCAGCGGCTGTTCGGTGGCCACCACCAGGCCGTCGGCCACGGCCATGGCGATCACGTCGGTGAGGTAGTACTCGCCCTGGGCATTGCTGTTGGACAGCCGCCCCAGCCAGTCGCCCAGGCGCTTGCCGGGGACGGCGAGAATGCCGGTATTGCCTTCGCAGATCTGCCGCTGCTCGGGGGTGGCGTCCTTGTGTTCGACGATCGCCTTCACCACGCCGTTGGCATCGCGGACGATGCGCCCGTAGCCGGTCGGGTCGATGAGGTCGACGGTCAACAGCCCAAGCTGTTCGTCAGCGACCTTCTCCAGCAACCGCTCGAGGGTGGCGGTCTCGATCAGCGGCACATCGCCGTAGAGGATCAGCACGCGCTCGGCGGAAAGCATAGGCAGGGCCTGGGCCACGGCATGACCGGTGCCCAGCTGTTCGTGCTGCAGGACGAAGTTCAGGTCGTCGCCCGCCAGTCGCTCGCGCACCAGGTCCGCGCCATGCCCGATCACCACATGGATGCCGGCAGGCGACAGCTGCCGGGCGCGGTCGATGACGTGGCCGAGCATGGACTTGCCGGCGATCGGGTGGAGGACTTTCGGCAGGGCGGAACGCATGCGGGTGCCCTGGCCGGCGGCGAGGATGACGATATCGAGAGACATAGGCAGATACTGATCCAGAAAATGCGGACAAAGAAAAAGGGTAGCCAAGGCTACCCTTTTACTGACTTGCGATGAAGTGCAACGACCAGCCTGGTATCAGCTACCGCCGAACTTCTTGCGCAGCTGCTGGACGGTGCGCAGCTGAGCTGCGGCCTCGGCCAGACGAGCGGCGGCGGAACCGTAGTCGAACTCGGCGCCTTTTTCATGCAGGGCCTTCTCGGCAGCCTTGACGGCTTCCTGAGCAGAGGCTTCGTCGAGGTCGGCAGCGCGCTGCACGGTATCGGCAAGAACCTTGACCATGTTCGGCTGCACTTCAAGAAAGCCACCGGAGATGTAATACACCTCGGCTTCGCCACCCGGCATGACCAGACGAATCGGGCCCGGCTTGAGGTCGGTGATCAGCGGCGCGTGACCCAGAGCGATGCCAAGATCACCCAGGTTGCCGTGCGCAATCACCATCTCGACCAGACCGGAGAAGATCTCGCCTTCTGCGCTGACGATGTCGCAATGGACTGTCATAGCCATATCTAGCCTCACAAAAGCGCCCGTCTCCGGGCGCACGGGTGATTACAGTTTCTTCGCTTTCTCGATGGCTTCTTCGATGCCGCCGACCATGTAGAACGCCTGCTCCGGCAGGTGATCGTAATCACCTTTGAGGATACCGCTGAAACCAGCGATGGTGTCCTTCAGGGAGACGTACTTGCCTGGCGAGCCGGTGAAGACCTCGGCCACGAAGAACGGCTGCGACAGGAAGCGCTGGATCTTACGGGCGCGGGATACCAACTGCTTATCCGCTTCGGACAGTTCGTCCATACCCAGGATCGCGATGATGTCCTTCAGTTCCTTGTAACGCTGCAGCACGTACTGCACGCCGCGAGCGGTGTCGTAGTGCTCCTGACCGATCACGTTCGGGTCGAGCTGACGCGAAGTGGAGTCGAGCGGGTCGACCGCCGGGTAGATACCCAGGGAAGCGATATCGCGGGACAGTACGACGGTGGCGTCCAAGTGGGCGAAGGTGGTCGCCGGGCTCGGGTCGGTCAAGTCGTCCGCCGGTACGTATACCGCCTGGATCGAGGTGATCGAACCCTGCTTGGTGGAGGTAATACGCTCCTGCAGGATACCCATCTCTTCGGCCAGGGTCGGCTGGTAACCTACCGCCGAAGGCATACGCCCCAGCAGTGCGGACACTTCGGTACCGGCCAGGGTGTAGCGGTAGATGTTGTCGACGAACAGCAGAACGTCGTTACCTTCGTCGCGGAACTTCTCGGCCATGGTCAGGCCGGTCAGTGCCACGCGCAGACGGTTGCCTGGCGGCTCGTTCATCTGACCGTAGACCAGGGCTACCTTGTCGAGAACGTTGGAGTCCTTCATCTCGTGGTAGAAGTCGTTACCCTCACGGGTACGCTCGCCCACACCGGCGAACACGGAGTAACCGCTGTGCTCGATGGCGATGTTACGGATCAGTTCCATCATGTTTACGGTCTTGCCGACACCGGCACCACCGAACAGACCGACTTTACCGCCCTTGGCGAACGGGCAGATCAGGTCGATAACCTTGATGCCGGTTTCCAGCAGGTCGTTGCCGCCCGCCTGTTCGGCGAAGGACGGCGCAGGACGGTGAATGCCCCAACGCTCTTCTTCACCAATCGGACCGGCTTCGTCGATCGGGTTGCCCAGTACGTCCATGATCCGGCCCAGGGTCGCTTTACCGACCGGTACGGAGATGGCTGCGCCAGTGTTGTTGACGTCCAGACCGCGCTTCAAGCCTTCGGTCGAGCCCATCGCAATGGTACGCACCACGCCGTCGCCCAGCTGCTGCTGAACTTCCAGGGTGGTTTCGGCGCCTTGAACCTTCAAGGCGTCGTAGATGCTCGGAACCTGATCGCGTGGGAATTCCACGTCGATCACGGCGCCGATGATTTGTACGATACGTCCGCTACTCATAGCTGGATCCTCTGAATATATGAACCGGTATCAGACCGCGGCAGCGCCGCCAACGATTTCCGAGATCTCTTGGGTGATCGCCGCCTGACGCGCCTTGTTGTAGATCAGCTGCAAATCGCTGATCAGATCACCGGCGTTGTCGGTAGCGTTCTTCATCGCGATCATCCGCGCCGCTTGTTCAGCCGCGTTGTTCTCGACCACCGCCTGGTACACCTGCGACTCCACGTAGCGCACCATCAAGCCGTCCAGCAGCTCCTTGGCATCGGGTTCATAGAGATAGTCCCAGTGATGCTTGAGCTTTTGATCCGAATCAGCGACCAGGGGAATCAACTGTTCCACTGCCGGCTGTTGCGTCATGGTGTTGACGAACTTGTTCGAGACCACGGACAAACGGTCGATGCGGCCATTGAGGTAGGCATCGAGCATGACCTTGACGCTACCGATCAGATCGTTGATCGACGGTTCCTCGCCCAGGTGGCTGATCGCAGCAACGACATTGCCGCCAAAGCTGCGGAAGAATGCCGCACCCTTGCCACCAATCACGCAGAGGTCGATCTCTACGCCTTGCTCGCGATTGCTCGCCATGTCCTTGACCAGAGCCTTGAACAGGTTGGTATTGAGACCACCACACAGACCACGATCCGAACTCACCACCACATAACCGACGCGCTTGACTTCACGCTCGATCATGAACGGGTGACGGTATTCCGGGTTGGCGTTGGCCAGATGACCAATCACCTGGCGGATGCGCTCCGCGTAAGGACGGCTGGCAGACATGCGCATTTGAGCCTTGCGCATCTTGCTGACAGCCACCTTTTCCATGGCGCTGGTGATCTTTTGCGTGCTTTTGATGCTCGCAATCTTGCTGCGAATCTCTTTTGCGCCTGCCATTTGACACCTATCGGGTTAGCAGGCGGAGGTCATGCGACCTCCGCTGCGGCTTACCAGGTTTGGGTGGCCTTGAACTTCTCGATACCGGCTTTCAG
>RCUJ01000993.1_pt1 | contig 15820 bp, 12 predicted proteins | sample 2166321 | NCBI WGS metagenome assembly RCUJ01 (sample SAMN09932808, study PRJNA488358) | compost metagenome | feature: garden; material: soil; isolation source: compost soil in an enriched community after 118 h of incubation | place: Germany: Experimental Botanical Garden Goettingen | collected... | reverse complement strand
GTTCATCATCGTGGTGAAGTCCGCCTTGACCTTGGCGAAGCGGGGTTCCTGTGCCACCGCGGCGTCCACGTCGGTCAGCCACAGTTCCGGGTTGGCCATGTCGGCACGCACCTGCGCCGCCGGGGCACCGCGCAGCATGCGGGCCACGTCGCCCAGCAGGGCGTCCACCTCGGCGTTGCTGATCCGCACCCCGGACAGGCCGAAGGCGCGGGCGAAGAAGTCACGCACGCCGGCACGCAGCTTGGCCCACAGGCTGCTGTTGAGGCGTTCGCCGGCGGCGAGCATGTCCACCAGCACTTCCTCGCCGGCCTCGGCGCGGCTGTAGCCCTCCGCCTGCTTGGCCTGCATTCGCTTGCGCAGCTCGGCGTTGGCCCACAGCCGGTTGGTGGCGGCGCGCAGGCTGCTGCCCAGCAGGCGGGCCATGCCGGCGTGGCCTATTTCGTGGGCCAGGGTGAAGGCCAGATCCTTGGCGTTGGCGATGTTCTCGCGCACCACGTGGATCTTGCCGTCGAGGTACATGCCCTTGACGTTCGGCGGCAGCGGCAGGTTGGTCGCCGCAGCCAGCTCGGCCACGGTGTCGTAGGCGACGACCGGCACCTCGAGGTTGTTGTTCGCGGTGATGACGCCCTTGGCGAACAGAGCGGTGCTGATCGGCTTGGCCAGCGGCGCTTTCTCCGCCAGCTCGAACTTCGCCCCGGTGAAGCGGCTCACTGCCGCAGCGATACGCCCGTGGTCGGCAGCGGTCAGGCTGTCGCGCTCCGGGTGCATGAGGATCTGCTCGTTGAGCGCGTACACCTCGTCCAGCGTGGTGGCGGTGTCCAGCGCGGCCAGCAGGTCGGCAGTAGGGGTGATGGACTCGGCGAGTGCCTGCTGGTCGGCCTGTACGTCAGCGACGGCCTGCGCCTGCTCCGTCTGGCGCTCCAACGCCTGCTGCTCCAGTTGCGCCTCGTAGGCCGGGGAGCCGACCGGGTAGATTTTCTCACCGCCGTTGACGGCGCGATCCAGTAGCTCGGTCAGCTTGGGTACGCCGCCGAGATTCTGCATGTCGGCGTCGGTCAGGTAGCCCAGCTCGTAGGCTAGGCGCGCGGCGTCGTCCGGCTGCTTGCCGGTGGTGTTGAACAGGTTGCCGCCCTGGTAGTTCTTGTTGGCCTTGCGGCCGGTGTCGCGGACCAGATCGTTCTGGTAGTCCAGCGCCAGTCCACCCTGGTTGCCCAGCTCGGACAGCAGGTTCGGCGTGTTGGCCGGCACGCTGGCGGGCTGGGTCAGGTCGATGGTCGGAGCCAGGCCGAAAATGTCTTCCTCGGTGCCCTGCACGAACGGCACGTAGCGGCTGTCGCCGCCCAGCGCGGCCTCCTCGCGGAACGCGGCGTAGGTGGCGTCGTCGGTCGGGTAGGCGGTCAGCAGCTTGCCCAGCGTCGGGTTGGCAGCCTGCTTGCCTCTGCCCTCGGCGTTGGCCACCAATGCACGGGCGCGTACCCCCACAGCGGTGTCGAACTCCGGGGTGCCGGGGCGCAGGTCGAGCGCCGCCACGTCGTCGAGGATCGCCTTGGCGTCCGCAGTGCTGGCTTGGCGCGACGAGATGCGCGCGCGCTTGATGAAGTCGTTGCGCGCGGCGATGCGCGCAGTGTCGGTCTGCACCGGGGCAGCGGTCGACTGCGGCGCGGCGCTGGCGTTGAAGCGGCGGGCGGCTTCCTGCACGGTGGCGTCCTGCCCGAACCGTTCGGCCACCTGCTCCAGCGGCATGTCGGCCACCAACGGCGAGCCGATGGGCAGCTCGCGGCGCTGGCCGGGCTGCACCTGCTGCTCCATGCCGGTGCCGAACGCGGGGCGCGAGGCGTTCTGCGGGTTGACCCACGTCTGCGCCTGCGCGGCGGGCTGCACGCTGCCGTCCACGTTGATGTTCGGGCCGACCGGCTGTACGGTGCCGTCGGGCGCGGCGTACAGGGTATCCGGCGACGGCAGGGCCAGGGTCGGTGCGCTCGGAGCCGGCAGTGCCAGCGGCGCTGCCTCGGCCAGCGCGGGCTTGATCTCCACGCCGGCAGCAGTCTGGGCGTCGACCAATGCGGCGTCGAGGTTGTCGCGGTTCTCGGAAGGACGGCGCACGTTGAGCGCGCCCATGCCGCCGCCGAGGATGCTACCCATGATGCCGCCGATGGTGGCGTTGGTCGCGGTGCCCTCCAGTACCGGACGGTCGCCGGCGAGGTTGCGCAGCATCCGCTCGTAGGTTTCCTGCCCGGCCTCCTCGACGCCTTCGCGCAGGGCACCGCCGCCGATGGCGGTAGCGACGCTACCGGCCGTGGTGGCTCCAGCGTTCGGCAGGGTGCCGGCCAGTGCCGCGCGTGCTTCGACACCCGCCGCGCCGGTGAGCTTGGAGATGGCCGGGCCGACCACCGCACCGACGCCACCGGCCAGCAGGCCGTAGCCCTGCGCCTCGGCGTCGCTGCGCCCGGCGTCGCGGGCGGCGTTGATCGCGTCCACGTTCATATAGCCGGCGGTCTGCCCGGCCTGGGTGGCGAGGTTGGCGCGCACGGCCGCCTGCGTGGCGGCGGCAGCGGCTTCGGCCGGGGCCATGCCGGCGGCAGTCGCGCGGGCGGCAGCAGCGGCACCTACCGCGCGGGGGATGGCCACGCCGGGCAGCAGGTAGCCGAGCGACTGCACGCCGTAGTCGGCCAGCAGGGCGGGGTTGGTCACCAGCTCGCCGGCACCAGCCAGGATACCCTGCCCTTCGCCTTCGCCGGCGAATGTCTCGGCCAGCGCCTGCTGCTGCGCCTGCAGGGGCGCGGACTTGAGCGAGTTGAGGAACTCGTTGGACTGCTGGAAGTTGTCCGACAGGCCGACGCCGCGGTCGAGGGTGCCCAGCGTGGCCATGTTGGCCAGGCCGTAGGCCGCCCCGCCGACGTTGAGCACCGTCTGGCCGAGGGCCAGCCCGGTGTCGGCGGCGATCTCGCCGGCGGTGCGCGAGCGGTTGCGTTCGGCCAGTGCGGCAGCGTCGGCTGCCGCCTGCTGCTGGCGCAGGCGTTCCTGCTCGGCGGCTTGGGCCTGCTGCTGGAGCGCCAGCGCGCGGGCTTGGATGTCAGCGTCGGTGAAGATGGCCATGCGGCGTCCTTATCGGGTGGCGGTGGGGGCGACCAGGTTGTTGAACTGGGCGTATTCCTCGGGGGACAGCGGGCGAACCTGGTTGCCGGTGCGGACACCGACCGGGAGGTTCTGGATACCACCGGTGATGACCTGCGCACTGGTCTGCGGGGCGAGCCGGCCGTTCAGGGCGGCGTTTACCACCTCGGGGGCGGCGCCTTCGCGCATCAGTTGGCGGGCCATCTCGATGTTGGCCTGCTGCACCTGGTTGGTCGGGTTGGCCTGCTGTTTGTATTGCTCCACCGCCAGCAGGCCGGCGGCCCGTGCGTCGGCCGCGCCGAGAGTGGCTGCAGCTCGCGCCTCGGCGTCGGCGATCACCGCCTCGTTGGCCAGCTCGCGGTCCAGCAGGCCGTACTGGCCGCGCACGTCAGCCTCCTGCATGCCGTACTGGCCGCGCAGGTTGGTGTCCTGCAGGCCGAACTGACCGGCAAGCTGGGTGCGTTGCAGCTCGGTGGCGTTCTGCCCGGCGGCGATGCCCTCGGCGCTGCGCAGCAAGTCCTGCTCGCGCTGAGCGCGGCGCTCGAACGGATTGTCGGAGAAGCGGCGACGGTCTTCGGTGAAGCGGGTGCCGGCGACGTTGAGGCCGCCACCCGATGCTGGCGCGGTGGCCGGCAGTCCGGCGACCGGGCCGAGGTTGATGCCGTTGCTGTTATTGGCACGCTGGCGCAGGGCGCCCAGGTCGGTGTTGTACTGGGTGTAGCTGCCGCGGGTCGGCGCCGTGTCGGCGGCCGTCGACGGTGCGACCGGCTGCACAGCGGTGCGCGGTTGCGGCACCTGCCAGGTGTCGAAGTTGTTGTTCAGGCTGTCCACGGCACCCTGCAGGTTGGCGCGGTCCTGGGCGATGACGGCCTGGTCGGCGGCGGTGATACCACCCCCGCCGCGAGTGCCGACCGGGAAGGCCGCGGTAGCGCCGCCCGCTCCACCACCCGCGGCGGTCCGCGGCTGCGCGCGATCGGCGCCCAGCAGCCCCAGCAGGCCAGTCTGCGCGTTGTCCACCAGGGTGCTGCCGGCCTGCCCGAGCTGGGTCAAGCCGCGGTCGAGCATGCCCGCCGCGGCGTCGGTCTGGGTACGCCCGCCACCCGGCAGGCTGTTCACGTCGCCGCCCAGTGCGCCGACCGCGGCGTTGCGCAGCCCTTCCACGCCGGCGGTGACCGGCAGGGCCAGCCCGCCCAGCGCCACGCGCCCTACGGACCCGGCCAGCTCGGCCGGGGTAGCGCCGGTGGCGGCCTGTACGCCGGACTGGATGGCGCGCTGCGGCGCGGTCAGCACGGACTGCGCGCCGGTGAGAGCGTTCTGTACGGTCTGCTGGCTGGGCAGTGCACCGGCTACGGCTTGGGCACCCTCGCGGACGAGCTGCTGGGGCACGGCAGTGGCGAGGCGCGCAGCGTCGATGCCGGGTTGCAGCGGCAGGGTCGAGGATGACATGCGCTGGAGGCCGGGCGCTTGGCCCGGCAGCGCTGGGGGGTTGGCGCTGTTGCCAAAAGTCAGACCGAGGGCAGCCCCAGCGGCGGCGCCGGGGGTCAGCAGGGAGGGAGCCGCCGGGCGGCCATCGTCCACCATGCGGCCAGTAACGGGATCACGGACAAGGGCCATCGGTCAGCTCCAGTTGGCGTTCACGCCGAACGCGACGTGTTGGGTGTTGTGGTACTTCATCCGGCGCTTGCACTCGGCCACGGCGTCCTCGAAGCGTTTTTTGTGGGCGCTGGATCGCGCCATGACGATGCCGATGTTGTTGGCGTCGCCATCCAGGTCAGCGTCGTGGTTGCGCAGCGCGCGCCACGCGGCCCACTCCAGCAGGTCAAGGTGGTACTCCTCGGGGATCTCCGGGGCGGCATCGAGATCGTTGAGGCTCAGCGGCACCAGGGGGCGGCGCAGGACCTGCAGGTGCAGGGTGGCGGCTTCGGTCGGCACTGGGGCGAGGCCGAGACTGTTGTTCTCGCGGTCGGTGTAGAACACGCGCGGGGTGCCGCTGCCGGCGTCGCGGTTAACCGCTGACTGCGGTTGCAGGTCGGCGACAGCGCCGGACAGGGCGGCGTAGCTGGCGCGCCCCAACTGGACGCTGCCGAGCTGGGCGCGCTGCACGGCCAGCACGCGGCGGTCGAGGGCGTAGTCGGACTGCCCGGCGACCAGGGTGATCTGGGCGACTGCCGCGGTGGTGGAGTCACGCAGGCACAGGGTGCCGGCGGCGAACTTCTCCTCGGCGTCGCGGATGTAGAGGACGAGGGCATCGTCGGTCCACAGTTGGCCGTCAGCCCCGCCAGCCACCGCCGTGGATACGTCGCGCAGCAGGTTGTTGCGCAGTTCGGTCAGTAGCTCGCGGAGCGTCATCAGCTATTACCCTCGGAACACTTCGTAGGGGTACTTGCGCATCGGCCGGGAGCCGATCAGTTTGCCGTCGTCGTCGGTCACCGGCGCGTCGAACACGCAGTTGTCGATGGTCGACAGCAGCCAGCCGGGCACGCGGGTCCAGACGCCGGGCTTGAGGACGAAGAAGCGCCCGTTGACGCCGAACGGCTGGCCGCCGGGCGGCACGTCCTTGTTGTCGTGCAGGCGGATGATCTCGAAGTCGTCCTTGTCGTCGGTGGCAATCAGGGTGTCCACGTACTCGGGGACTTCCACCTCGACCTGTTTGCGGCTGCTGCGCGGCTTGCGCGGGGCGACAGCGGCGACGGGTTGTTCCAGTTCTTCACTCATGTGTGGTTACTCGCTCTTGAAGGCTTTATGGAAGGACGCCGTATCTTCGGCGTTGGGGTCCGGCTCGTGCATCTTGAGGCCGGGGAGCAGGGCGGCGAGGTCTTCGATCAGCGCCGCTTGGGTAGCGTAGACCCGGTAGGTTTCCGGGTCTTTCCAGTTCTCGGGATTCTTGCTGTTCGCCTCGACGATGGCAGGGTCGTCGAACTCAACCATGTAGCCGTTATCGGCAACCTTGATCTTGATGCTGTCCATCGCGGGCAGTTCCTCGGTTGTAGGTCAGTGAAGTATCGCTGTTCGTTCTAAGCAGATCAACCAGACAGAACAAACCCCGCACTGGGCGGGGTTCTCTGGCTCGATTATGACATAGCCCTGTAGGCGTTACAGGCGCTCGATAAGCTCTTTCAGATGCTCGTAGTCGCGCACTACGCCGAGGCGCAACATGGTGCTCAGCTTGTTCTCCCACTCGTATCTCATGTGCGTCTGGTCAACGGTAGCGGTGTTCCAGCAATCCGGGCCAGCCCCGGCACCAAAGATGCGCTCGCGGACTGCCTTGGCCACGTTGATGAACACGCCTTTGTTGTCCTTGCCATCGCGCCCCGGAAGGTATTGGTCGATAGCAGCGTTCAACGTTTTGAACTCGGTGCCCCCCAGCTCGCGGAACTCCAGCAGCTTGCCCTCGATGAACACCTTGTGGACGTGTGCGTGGAACCGGGGGTTCATAGTCTCGGCGGCGAGCAGGGCCACGGAGGCGTGAACGAACGTGCGGGTGCTGCGGCCTCGTCCCTCGCGCGCGATGAAGTGCTCGCTCGGTAGGTTCCACTCCTCCGCGGCGGCGTCCACGTACTCGGCAAGTTCCTTCGACGACAGGAACGCATTCATCTGCTTGGCAGGCTTACCCTCGGCCAGTCGCAGCGCGTTACCAGCGATGAACAGGTCGTTCAGGCATATACGCGACCCTTCGGTTTGGGCGCGGACTACGTTGCCGAAAAAGGTGACGCTCATGGGGTAGTTGCTCATAGGTTTTTACCTGTGCGTTGATGAGTTTTTATTATAGCCTGAATATAATAAAAAGCTACAGGTAGTTCCTTGAATTTCTAAAAGAACAAACCCCGCACTGGGCGGGGTTTGTTAGGGTCACGCTACCACTCGACGGATCAAGCGGTGGCTGCTACGCAAACGCGCAGTACAGCAAAATCGTTCGTGATGATAGACGCATGGTACATAGACCAGGACATGATGCCGCGCTGACCGTGCGGGTCTGTCTCGGTGACCTTCGGGTACACCACGGCAACGCTGGCCGGGACGGAACCGGTGGCCATGTTGGCGCGCAGCGGGACGATGGAGAAGGCGTCCTTGCCGAGGAAGATCAGCGGGTACACGTCGGCCTTCACGCCGGTGGTGGACAGCATGGCGCCCTTGTCACCGCCGGCGTCCGCGAAGGCGGAGAACACGGTGGAGCTGACGAAGCGCACATCTTCCACGCGGCCCAGCTCGCCCTCGTAGGCTTTGCCCGGTGCGTAGTTGGCGACGGAGATGAAGCCGTCGATGTTGCGCACGTCGTTCTCCACGTTCGGGTGAACGAGGGCGATGTAAGCCGCCTCACAAGGCTGAGTGTTGAAGCTTGGGGTCGAGCTGAGGACTTGCGTGATTTTTTGGACGTTCTGGTTCTTGAGCGCACGGACGGCGCGGCGAACCAGGTTCAGGGTGATCGGGGTGTTCACGTCGGTGCGCTGGGTGCCGTTGGCGTACAGCACGTTGGAACCGGCCTTGAGCACGTTGTAGGTCAGCACTTCCTTGGTCAGCGCGGCCTGCTCGCCGAGGGCGTCGGAGAACTCACGGATGACCGCCGGCACGTCCGGGTGGGTGTCCATGAAGAAGTCGGTGAAGCCGGTCCACTCGCCGTACTTGGCGATGTCCACCGAGTAGTCCTTGTAGGCCATCTTGATGCCGGCCTTGGTTTCGCCTTCGGTCAGCGCGGTGGTGCTGATCGGCAGGTTGTAGGAACCGGCCGCGCCGCTGTAGCCACCGGTGCCGTTCTCGACGAAGTAGCGACGCATCTTGATGGTCTTGGTTTCGTTCTTCGGCAGCGGCACTTGCTTACCGAACTTCTCGATGGTCAGCAGGGGCAGCGCGCGCTTGAGGAATTCGGCGACGGCGAAGTTGGCTTGGCGGGGGGTCAGATCCCCGTAGGTGTTGCCGGTGTAGGCCATGGTGGGCTTCCTTGTGTCAGAGGTGGTTTACACGTTTCAACGGGTTGCGAACGCTTCGGCGAACGCCGCTTCGGGGTCGTTCGGGTCTTTGGCGGTCACTACCTTGGAGCGTTGCGCCGGCGGCACGGCGGCAGTGGCCGCGAGGGCGGCCTTGCTCACCGGGGCTTTCGGCGGTGCTTGCACGGCTGACGAGGCTGGTTGTGCTGGCGCTGCACCCGTCACTCCTGTGGCTTGCTTGTAGGTGGACAGCAGCTCCACCGCTTCGGCCGTCGATCCCTGCTGGAGCACGCGCTGGTACTCGCGCTGGAGGAACTTCGGCTGGCTCTCGATCCACGCAGGTAGTCCCCCGGCGACTTCGCGGAAGTCCGGGTGGGCGGCCTGAATGGTGTTCCAGTGCAGGGCTTCCTGCGACTGCGCGGTGAACTGCGCAACCGGCGCCATCTGCTGCTGCACCTGGGTGAGAATTTCTCGCTGCTGGTTGGCCAGCGCGGCTTGGACGTGGGCGTTGATGAGCACGCTGACCGGCGCGGCCACGTCGGCCCACTCGGTCTGGAAGCCCTGCAACGCGGTCTTCTGCTCGGGACTCAGGAAGTCCTCGTAGCTGGCGGCCTTCGGCGCTTCGGGCGCGGCCGGTGCTGGCTGTTGCTGCTGGGCAGCGAGCTGCTGCGCCTCGGCAATCGCCATCGCCAGATACTTAGGGTCGATCTGCGGCTGCGGTGCGGGGGCCGGCTCGGCAGCTACCGGCTCTGGAGCTTCTTCCGCCGGCTCAGGCTCGACAGCGGCTTCCGGCTCATCGGTTTCGACCGCCTCGACAGGCGGTTCGCCCTCGACGGTCACGTCCGGCGCAGGCGCGTCTTCCACAGGCGCTTGCACGTCCGCGGCTTCTACGGGTTCGCCCATCGCCTCGGCGAAAGCGGATTCAAAATCCTGGTCAATATCCATGCGTGCTATCTACCCTGCGACTGTGTGTTTGTCAACTATCTGCGCCCAGTATCCTGAGCATTTTGTTATAAGCGCGGTACTCACCCTGGGCGCGACGGACCTCCAGCTCGTTGTCCGTCGTCGCCGCGGCGCGCAGCGCCTTACTGCATTCCGCCTCCAGCAGGCTGGAAATGCACGACCGAATCGCCGGCTCGCGGCGCAGCAGCTCCCTGAGCTGCAGTTCCGTCTGTTTGTGCGGTGATGCGTCGGAGTTGGTCAATGTTGGCTCCCTTTTCGATGGCGTCGATCAGCGTGCGCAGCACCAGCGAGTCGCCAGCGTCGGCGTTCTTCTGCGCCTGGGTGATGTCCTTGAGGGCTTCGGTCTGCTTGGTGCGCAGGTCGGCGTCGAACAGCGCGTCGGCCTGCTGCTGCTGGCGCTGCGCGGCGTCGGCGGAGGACTGCTGGAGCTGGGCCACTTCCTCGTCGCTGGCCAGCAGGCGGTCGAGTGGCAGGTCACGTACCTGCAGGCGCTCCATCAGTAGCTCCTTCTCGTTGATGTACACGCGCTCCTCGGCGGACAGCGTGGCGGCCAGTTGGTCCAGCGCCACGGCGCGGACTTCCTTGGCCATCAGCGAGCTGGCGCCGCGCGGGATCGGGCGCAGGTCGCCGCGCAGGCGGTCGCGGTTGGCGTGGTACACCAGGTTCCAGTGGATCTGGGTATGGATCACGCTCTTGGTGAAGCGGTCGAAGTTGCGCACCACGTCCTTGAACGGCAGGGCGGCGCTGGCCAGCGCCATCGACATGTTGCCGTTGGTGCGCAGCGCCTCGCTCGGTGCGTTCTCGAAGTCGCCACCGGTCATCGGGTTGACGAAGGTTTCGGTGTCGGCCAGCTCGCGGCCGAGGTTGATCGCCGACAGCAGCTCGGTCATGTGGCTGTTGAAGGTGATGCTCTGCACGGCGCGGGCACCGTTGCTGCTCGGGCTGTCCTTCAACCACGTCTTGAACGGGTGGATGGTGTTCGGGTTGGTCACCGGGGACAACTGCTCCAGGTCCACCTCGACGTTCGGGCCGCACACGGCGCTGGCGTTGTCCACCAGCATGCGGGTGAACGAGCTGACCATGAGCTGGCTGTCGCGCATGATCGCCGGCAGGCCGCTGCCCATCAGGTTGACTTCATCCTGTTCGAAGACGAACTGGTGGTAGACGGCGGTGCCGGCCGGGAACGGACTGGCGGCGACCTTGATGACCACATCGTCGATCATCCATACGCAGGCCTGGGCGTCCTTGGCCAGATCGGCCTCGGCCACCTCGACACCGGCGCCTTGCAGGTCGTGACCGCTGACGGTGCCCCAATACTCGATGACCTCGAACTTCTTGCCTTCGCCGGGCTGGCCCTGCTGGCGCTCGTCGCTGAGGGCTTCGAGTTCAGTCTCGTAGCTCATCTTGCGGTAGTTGCCGTCGGCGTGCTCGCGCAGGTAGCTGCGGATGGCGTCGCCCATGAAGTCGTCACGGTCGGCCAGTGAGGACAGTGCGCTGCGGGTGTAGACGTGGCGCTGGAACTGGCCGTCCATGCAGTCGAACGACTTGGCGGAAAAGTCCGGGTAGTAGTCCCAGTTGGACACCACCTCGAAATACGGGCGGTACAGGGTTTCCTCGACGATCAGCGGCACACCAGTGTCGCCGACGACGATGCGCGCGCCAGACTCGCCGATGGTCATCGGCCCCTTGAGCACGCCGCAGTTGTACAGCACGGCGTTGAACATCACCTCGCGGACCAGATCCTGGTAGTCCACCGCGCCGTAGACCACGGCGTCGCCGAGCTGGTCGTTGATGATCGCGGTCATCTCGCGGGCGATCTCGGTGGCCTTGGCGCGCACCAGCTTGTCCATCACGTCCTGGGTGGCCGGCGCGCCGGGGTTCTGCTGCAACCAGTCGTTGACCAGCTGCGACAGGGTGTCGGCCGGCAGCACGGGCTGCGGGCTGGCCTCGACGCTCCAGTTCTTCTCGCCGGCCGGGAACAGCAGGGCGTGCAGGCGGGCGACCATCGACAGCACCTTGACGCGGGTGATCCGCGGGTAGGCGCGCGACTGGTTGTCGCCGAGCTTGGCCAGGATGCTCGAATCGTACTCACCGATGAACTGGCGGACGTTCTTCATCCACTGGTTCTCGGTGGCGCTGCGTGCGGCGACATTAGCGGCAAACCGGGCGCGCAGCTCCTGACCCAGCTTCTTCATGCGCTCCGCGTTGATCGCCAGCGGTTGCTGCTCGTCCATGCGTTATACCTAGTAGGCGTAAGAATTGCGGTACTGTACCGCGTGGTGCTGGTGTTTTCTAGCACGGGCTTCCTTGGCAGCGCCGTCGGCGAAGCCCAGGGCCATGTACTGAATGCTGTCTGCCAAATGCGAATGATTATTCTTTTCAGGTGCATCGGCCGCCACGCCCTTCGCGTTGATCGCGTAGCGGTAGCCGGCGACGAAGCCAGTGATGGCGTTCTTGCACGTCGGGTCGATCAGCAGCGCCGGCCCGGCCTCGGTCAGCAGGGTCAGGAACCCATCCACAGCGCCCAGACGCGCGGCCAGTGTGTTGCTCGACGCGGGTTGTACCCGAACCCCCAGCTCCTTTTCCAGCACGCTGGCGACGGTCTTCTCGTCGGTCTGCGCGCGCTGCTTGGTAGCCGGGTCGGCTACCACGGTGAGGCGGCAGCCGGGGAATAGCCGGTTGATCAGCGGCTTGACCTTCTCGCGGCAGAAGCGTTGTGCGCCCATGTTCTCCGACACCAGCTCGGCGAGGATCAGCACCCGGCCGAAGCTGTCCTGCTGGGCGAACACGGCGGCCGGAGTCAGCCCGGCGTCGAAACCCATCAGGATCGGCAGGTGCGGGTTGTACTGCAGAGGCTTGGTGGCAACGTGCAGATCGCGCTTGAACGCCTTGAACACCGGCTTGCCGCGCTGGCTGTAGCCCCACTGCACCTCGATGAACTGCTTGATCCACGCCTCGGTCTTGCCCTTGGCCAGCTCGCGGTAGTAGGTGTTGTCGTTCGGCTTGTACGGCGGCAGGTTCTCCAAGTTCTCGGCGTCGGGGCTGAACCCAGACGGCTGCTCGAAGAAGTTGAGCACTTCCTCCTGGGCGTCCTCGCCGCCTTCCTCCTCGGGCCACGGCTCGTACAGCCAGTCGTACCACCACGAGTCTTGTGTGCCGGGGTTGGACGCCCCCCAGACGCCCTTCCACGAGTTGCCGCCCAGCAGCGGGCCGGGATAGCGGCCGGTGCGCGACTCCACGGCGTCGACGATCTCACGGGGGATCTCGACGAACTCGTCGATCATCGCCCCGGTCAGTTCCAGCGACAGCACGTTGGACACGTCGGCTGGGCTTTCCAGCGGGCGGAACAGCACCTCGCAGTACACATCGTCGAAGCGGAATACGAAGGTCTTTTGCGTGGCCTGCCACTCGCCGGCGACGCCCGGCGGGAACCACTGGAAGAACGACTTGAGGGTGGTGTCGAACAACTGCCGGTTGGTGGCGCGCACGATGACGAACCGCGTATAGCGGATACCGTCAGCTGGGTTGGGGCGCTGGCGCTTGGCATGGTAGAGGATCTTGAACAGGCACGCTGTGGTCTTCGAACTACCCACAGGTCCGGCTATGAAGCTGTACTTCTTGAGGCTCTGGATGAGCGCCTGCCCATAGGGGGTCGGGGTGTAGCTGATGGCGCTCATGGGTACACCTCAATTGTCGGCGTGCCGCGGCACATCCCATGCGGGCGCTTTGGATAGCCCACAGGGTTGTGGAACCACACGCCGCCGTACACCTCGTCCATGTACCAGCACTCCCAACGCCCACCGCGTAGGCGTCGGTACCACTTGAACCTGCTCAGTAGCCAGCTCATACGTCCTCGGCCTCCATGTCGTAGGTGTCGCCCTTCTTGCCGTTGAGGTTGATGGTGATGCTGAACCCGCCGGTGCCATCGACGGCCGGGCCGTTGCGGTCAAAGCCCGCCCAGCGCACGGTGTCGGCGATCAGCTTGGCGCGCACGCGGTCGTCGACGTTGCTGTTCATCGCCATCTTGAACGACTCCTCCAGCAGTACCTCGGCCTGCAGCTTGGCCTTGAGGGCGAAGGTGGCGCCGTCCTTCTCCAACTCCTTCTTGAGCGCGGCGACCTTGCCCATGAAGCCGATGTCGAGCTTGACGCGCTCGAACGCCTGGTGGGTCAGGTTGTATTCTTCGAGGATCGCCTCGGTGCTCACGCCGAGCACGTAGTCGATCACCAGGCGGGCGTCCCACTCAGGGCGCACCGCGCCGCTCACCGGCGACGGGGCTACGTACTGGACGGTGCGGGCGATGACCTGCGGATCGTCCTCGGGAAAGGCGTACTCGACCGGGTGCGAGGTCGTCGCCTCGGCTTCCTCCGGCCACGCAAACGGGTTGTTCATGCTCTGTGCTCCTGGTTATCAGACTGTAAAAGCGGTCAGGGCGTCGAGCGGCAGAACTGCGTCCGCAACGGCATGCACAACCTCCCACACCGCGGCGTCGTCGGAGCACTCAAGCGTCCATGTGTCGGGGAGATATGGTGTGCCGTTGGTTGTGAACAGCGCATACTCAACAACGCTGGTCGGCGCCGCGAACGAATAACGAATCCACGCCGGCATGGACGTGGACAGCCAGATGGTCCCGGCGTTGTTATCGAACGCTTTTCCGGCGCCATACTCGGCCGAATACTCCGAGCTTGCGGCAGCCCTGGCCGTGTCCGTTGCCATGTTCGCTCCGCCTACTGCGCCCCTGAACTGCAGCTCGCGCAGCTCGGTGCTTGAGCGGTCGCCGTGCGTTGACGTGATGTTAAGCCGCCAGTACAAGGCTTCACGGGCGCCGCCGCCAGACTGGGGCGTAGACTGCCCCGCCACGATTCCGGGAATCATGCCGCCACCGTCTGACCGAGCACGTCCCAGACGTTCTCGGCTCCGCGCTTGAGGGTGAACGATCCTCCCGGCGGAACAACCAGGGTGCCGCCGTAGGGCACAAGCAGGGTCACGCCGCTACCCGGCGTCAGGGTCAGGTCGGTGGCGCCGACGTTGCGCCCGTGGATCTCGCTGTCAGCGACCCACGCCACGGACACCTGTGGCTGCACGGTGTAGGTCTTGGCGCCGGTGTTGGTGAAGCGGATATAGCTGCCGGCGTCGCCGAGGGCGCTGATCCGTGCAGCGCCGGACTCGATGATGACCGGGGCGAAGGTGGCCTTGTCCAATGCCATCTGTAGGTCTGTGACGGTGCTGATCGCCTGCGTGCCGGTGTGGTTGGCGCGCCCCAGCAGGGTGGCGTCGCTGCTATTCGCCGTGGCACCGCTAGCGATGCCGTCGAGCTTGTCCTTGTCCGCCGCAGCCATGAACCCCGCCACGCTGGTGGTGGCGTTGCCGTGAGCCGTGCCGGTATCGCCGACGTGGCTATTGGGCGCGTACACGCCGGCGAGACTCACCGCACCCGTCGCGCCGTTGACCGACTGCACCGGGGCCGCTGCGCTGGCGCGGGCATTGGTGAACCACAGGTTGCTCACCCCCTCGTCGATGTCGTCGCTGTCGAGCACGACGATACCGGTGGCGCCGTTGACCGACACGACTGCCGACTCGCCACCCGCGGTGGCGGTGATGGTCAGGGTTGTGCCGTCGCTGGCGAGGCTGATGTTGGCCCCCGCGACGACGGTCTTGAACTGCAGGTCGGCGCCAACCTTCTGGGCGAACAACCCTTCGCCGGCGCCGAGGTTGCTCGCCGTGTTCGCCTCGCCGCTGCCAGCCCCCGGCGTCTCGTTTATCCACGTCTGCGTGGCACCGTCGTAGGTCAGCACCTGCCCGTCGCTGGGGGTGGTGAGTACCACGTCGCTGGTGGCCACCGCGAGGCTGCCGCTGGCGCGCACGTTGACGAACAGGACGCCCGTGCTGGCGTGACTGCGCGCGCAGTAACCGACGAGGATCTGCCGGATCGGCGCGCTGGGGCGGGTGGCGGTTATCGCCCCCGGCGTGGTCGGGTGCAGCCACAGCTCGACGCCCTCGGCGAACGTGCTGGTGTCCAGCCCCCGCACCAGGCCAGTGACGGTGGCGAAGCCCTCCTGGTTGTTGCCGATGGTCTGGGTGACCATCGCCAGAGTCCGAGCGCCGACGGTCGGGGTGGCCTTTCCGACGGTGACGCGCTGGCCGCTGGCGCCGGTGATGTACACCATGTCGCCGTTGTTCAGGGTCACCCCGGTGTTGTTGAGCACGCGCACCAGCAGCTCCTGCCCCACCTGCAGCACGGACCCACCAGGTAGGCCGAGGTCCACCGTGCGGTCGGTGGCGTTCCACGCCATCTGGCCTTCGCCGACCGCAATGCCTGCAGTCATATCGAAGCTCAGGCTGTCGACGCCGCCGAGCGTGGCGTGCGGTGTAGCGCCGGCTGCGTGGGCGGTGACTGCCGCGGCGGCCGTACCCGTGGCGTCAGCACCGACATCGGCGGCGTCCAGGGTCACCTCGCCAAACTGGCCGTTGACGCTGCTGACGCCGCTCACCAACGCGCTCAGCGGCACCCAGGCGCCGTCCTTGCGACCGTACGACTCGCCATCACGCGGCGCGTCGCTCAGGTACTCAACGTCGGGCAGCGGCAGGGTGCCGCTGGTGGCGACGCTGCGGAAGGCGATCTGCACCACGCAGTCCACGTCGTCGACCAGCACCTGCCCGTCCGGGTGCTCGGCGTCGTCGGCGATCAGGTACACCGGCTGCACGCTGGTCGGCACATCGTAGCCGGACAGGTCGAGGGTCAGGGTGCTACCGGACGCGCTGAACACGCCTGGCACGGTGTCGGAGTCGAACGCCGCGTCCAGCGTCGGTAGGACCAGGCG
>RCUJ01000990.1_pt1 | contig 15852 bp, 19 predicted proteins | sample 2166321 | NCBI WGS metagenome assembly RCUJ01 (sample SAMN09932808, study PRJNA488358) | compost metagenome | feature: garden; material: soil; isolation source: compost soil in an enriched community after 118 h of incubation | place: Germany: Experimental Botanical Garden Goettingen | collected... | reverse complement strand
CACCCTTGCCGCGCTCTATCCAGGGCGCATCGAGCTGGGCCTCGGCCGCGCGCCGGGTTCCGATCCGCAGACCGCCCGCGCCCTGCGCCGCGAGCGCAGCGGCAGCGCCGACGACTTCCCCGAGGATGTCGCCGAGCTGCAGGCGCTGCTCGGCCCGCGCCAGCCGGGGCAGACGGTGATCGCCATGCCCGGCATGGACAGCAACGTGCCGATCTGGCTGCTCGGCTCCAGCCTGTTCAGCGCCCAGCTGGCGGCGCAGATGGGCCTGCCCTACGCCTTCGCCGCGCACTTCGCGCCGCGCTACCTGCATCAGGCGCTGCGCATCTACCGCGACAACTTCCAGCCGTCCGCGGCGCTCGCCAAGCCCTACGCCATGGTCGGCGTGCCGCTGATCGCCGCGCCCAGCGACGAGGAAGCCGAGTTCCTCGCCACCACCGCCTACCAGCGCGTGCTGGCGCTGATGCGCGGCGAGAGCCTGGTGCTGCGCCCGCCGGTGGAGAGCATGGCCGGCCGCTGGCTGCCGCGCGAGCAGGCGGCGGTGGGCGACTTCCTCGGCCTTGCGGTGATCGGCGGGCCGGAGAAGGTGCGCGCCCGCCTGGAGGTGCTGCTGGAGCAGACCGGCGCCGACGAGCTGATCTTCACCGGCGACCTCTACCAGCACGAGCACCGCCTGCGCAGCTTCGAGATCGTCGCCGGGCTGCGCTAGCAAGCGTGGGCTTCTTGATCCTGCCCACTGAACTGCCCCTGCGGCTGGAGGCGGAGCGTCGATGATTCGGGCTCCCACGCCGGAGCCTAGGAGCCATCAAGGTGCGTGGCGATGCAGCGCGCAGGACGAGGCACCCGCCTTCAGAAGTAGCCCACCAGCCGGCCGAGTCCGAGCGCCGTGGGCCACGCCGCGAGCGAGAAAGCCGCGGCCAGACGGATGCGCGGGGGCACCTTGTCGGCCTCGCCGTGCACGCCCGCCGGATCGAAGCCGGTCCGGCGCAGCGCGAGCGCGTTGAGTGTCGCGAGCAGAACCAGCGCCATCTTTCCCAGGAACAGGCCGGACGCCGCGTATTCGGTCGCGCGCGTTGCGAAGAGCAGCCCGCCGCACACCACGGCCAGGGCGAGGCCCACTGCGGCGGTGCGCGTCAGGACAGTCCACAACGGGATGAGGGGCAGCGTGCGCCAGGCCCCCAGCAGGCGCAGGTCAAGCGGCACGATGGCCCCGACCAGGAGCGCCACGCCCAGCACATGCCCCGCGTTGACCAGCGGGTAGGACCACACCGAGTCGCGCAGCGCCTGGGCGAATCCGGTCGCCTCCAGCGCAGCGAGCCAGCTCGCCATGTTCCGCTCGTCTCAGGAGGCGCGATCGGGATACAGGTTGTAGCTCTTGCCCTCGATCACGATGCGCTCGGCCTTCATCAGGCGCTGCTCCGGGTTGGAAGAGCGGTGGCCATGGGCGGTGAGCTCCCGGCCGATGCTCAACAGATCGTCGTCGAGGCCCGCCCGCTTGTTGCGCCATGGCTGGCCGACCTCCACGATCCAGCGCTGGCCGTCCGCCTCCACGGTCAGCTCGCCGTGGGGATTGCCGAGGCGTACCGCCACGATCTTGCCGGTGAGCACGAACTCCTCGTTGCTCGTCCAGCCCCAGCCATGGTGAGCGAGCGCGACCTGCGCCCCCAACACGCCGACCGCGAGCGCGAGTGCGAACGCAGCCACTTTCAACTTCGTCCAGAGGTGCATGCCCGTTCCTCCGCCTGTGCGCGTCATGCCCCGGACCGCGGGGCCGCTTCATCGGACCAGAGTATAGGCAGCTCGTAGACCTCGGCCGCCCCGCGGCTGGACGCGGAGCGTCCGGAGTGAGCCTGTCTAGTGGCCTGTGCGGTTAGTTTGTTAACTCAAGTTCGGATGACCATGGTTCCGAGACAAGGCGCCGCGACGAGTCATAGCAGGGCTATGGCGAGGAGTGGCAACGCAGTATCGGGGCCATGGGCGCCGAAATTGACTAACTGAACTAACCAAACAGGCCACTAGCCCTTCACGACCAGCAACTCCACCGCCCGGCGCGCCAGCGGGGCGATGACCAGCACCGCCGGAAAGGCGAACAGCCAGGCGGTCAGCCAGGCGTCGATCCACAGGCCGGCGAAGTCGGGTACCGACCCCACGGCGCGCAGGGTGGAGATTCCCGACACCATCAGGGACATCAGCCCGGAGAGGATCAGGGCGAACAATACCTGGCTGTATTTCCTGGGAATCATCGGGCGACCTCCAGTTGCTGGCTGCAGCGCTCGTCGCTGCGGATGGCTGTGATTTTCTTCATTTTTCGTTCTCCGGTGAAGGTTGGTCGGGTTCGACTTCAGGGCAGGAGCCAGGCGAGCAGGACGGCGCTCAGGTAGAGGCCCAGGCCGAAGACCGCGTGATTGGCCACGCTGCGGATGCAGTTCTTCAGCGGGGTGGGCGTTCGGGAGGCCGCGAAGCCGGAGCCCATGGCGGGCTGGATCGCGAACAGGGGGATGACCACCGTAGCGATGCCGACCAGCAGTGCGGGCAGCAGGCTCGGGCTGCCCGCCCAGTCCATGCCGACGATGCCGAGCAGCAGGCCGGCGAAGGCGATGCCGGTGACGTAGTGCATCAGCCAGCCCAGGGCGAGTTCGCCCTTGATCGGCTGCGCCCTGGCAATGGCGTCGTGCCTCACTTTTCCACGGGCCAGGTGCCCGACCCAGCGGCCGATGAAGGCGAAGTCGAGCGTCTTGACGCCCCTGGATTTGAGGAACGTCAGCCAGATATCCATGACCGCGGTGGCGCCGATGCCGATTCCGGCGGCCAGGATGATGTCGTGCAACAGGTAGCCCATGATGACCTCGCTCAGGTTGACCGGTGAAGCGTTCGAGGCAACTATAGAAGTTCAAGTAAACTTGAGGTCAAGGGGTTATTTGTGGATATCGCCGAGGTCGCAAAACGCTCCGGGGTACCGGCATCGACACTGAGGTTCTACGAGGAGAAGGGGCTGATCGCATCGCTCGGCAGCCCTGGCGAGCGGCGCCGCTTCGCGCCGCAGATCCTCGACCAGCTGGCGCTGATTTCCCTGGGCCAGTCGGCGGGCTTCAGCCTGGAGGAAATCCGCTCGATGTTCGGCGCCAACGGCGAGCCCGAGATCGACCGGCAGATGCTCGCGGCCAAGGCCGACGAGCTGGATGCGACCATCAAGCGCCTGCAGGCCATGAGCCGGGGGCTGCGCCATGCGGCCGCCTGCCCGGCCCCCAGCCATGCCGAATGCCCCACCTTCCAGCGGCTGGTGAAGACCGCGGCGGCGAGCGCCCATGCGCGCAAGCACACGCCCCCCGGGCGCGGGCGCCTGCGCAAGTGAGACGACCGCCGGCCCGGCGCAATCGCAGCGCGAGTTAACTACCCCATCCGCCTGCAAGTGATCATCGAAGCGGCACGCGCACCAATTGGAACGAAGTGCACGGATGCTACTGCGGGGCGGCGCTGGACATTGGCCGGTGATTCGCTACCGGCAAACCACCTCACACCCCGTGTCCCCATTTTCAGGGGACAGGGCAGTGTCTCTTATCGACCTATGCTGTTGCTCAGTGTCAAAGCAGAGTGACGGCGTCCTGACGTGCGCTCAGCCGACAACAACGACAAGAGGATTCTGCTCATGCAATACCATCTGAACGGTTTCAAGCCCGGCAACTATCAGGTTCGTGATGAAGCGCGGGTGCCGGCATCGCCGCCGCCGATGGTCGATCTGCCGAAAGAGGTCGATGTGCTGATCGTCGGCTGTGGCCCGGCGGGTCTGGCGTTGGCGCGGCAGCTGGCGGATTTTGCCGATATCAAGACCTGTATCGTCGAGCAGAAAGCCGGACCGATGCTGTTCGGTCAGGCAGATGGTATTTCCTGCCGCACCATGGAAATCATGGAGGCCTTCAACAGCAGCGCACTGCTGGAGAAGGAGGCCTACCAGCTGCACCAGAACGCCTTCTGGGAGCCGGATGCGCAGAATCCGCAGCAGATCAAGCGCACGCACAAGGTGCCGGATGCGCGGCTGGGGCTGTCCGAGTTCACCCACTGCGTGGTGAACCAGGCGCGCCTGCACGACATCCTGCTCGACGGCATGGAGCATTCGGTCACCCACCTGGTGCCGCATTACAACCGCCGCTTGCTGGAGCTGGTGGTGGATCAGAGCCTGACTCAGGATCTGAACGCACACCCGATCACCGCGACCTTCGAGCGCAACGATGCCAGCCAGTCGAGCAAGGTCGAAACCATCAAGGCCCGCTATGTGGTTGGCTGTGATGGTGCCCGCAGTGCGGTACGCAAGAATCTGGGGATCGAACTGCAAGGCGACTCGGCCAACAAGGCCTGGGGCGTGATGGATGTGCTGCTGGCGACGGACTTCCCGGATATCCGGGTGAAGAGTTTCATCCAGTCGAAGGACAACGGCGCGGTGATGCTGGTGCCGCGTGAGGGCGGCTATCTGGTGCGCCTGTATGTCGAGCTCGATCTGCTGGGCAAGGATCAGCGGGCTTCGCAGCTGAACCTGAGCGTCGATGACGTCATCGCCAAGGCCAAGCTGATCATGAGTCCGTATCAGGTGGATGTTAAGGAAGTCGCCTGGTGGTCCATCTATGAAGTCGGGCAGCGCGTTGCCGAGCGCTTCGACGACACCCCGGTGGGCAATCCGGATGGCCTGATTCCGCGTGCCTTCGTCGCCGGCGATGCCTGCCATACCCACAGCCCGAAAGGCGGCTGGGGCCTGAACACCTCGCTGCCCGATACCTTCAACCTGGGCTGGAAGCTGGCGGCGGTGCTGCAGGGCAAGTCGCAGCCGAAACTGTTGCAGACCTACGCAACCGAGCGCCGCAAGGTGGCCTTCATGCTGATCAACGCCGACCGCGAAATGTCGGCACTGGTCGCCACCCGCGCCAGCAAGGACGCCACCGCGGCGAAGACCAGTACTGCCGACATCGAAAAGTTCATCGCCCGGCAGAACGGCTTCATCGCCGGCACCTCGATCGGCTATGACGAATCCTGGCTGTGCACGGGGCATGAGCATCAGGCGCTGGCGACCGGCTTCCCGATCGGGCAGCGTTTCCATTCCGCCCAGGCCGTGCGCGTGGCGGATGGTTGCCCGGTGCACCTGGGGCACCTGAACAAGGCGGATGGCCGCTGGCGCATCTTCATCTTTGGCGATGCGCAAGGCCCGCTGAATGCGAACTCCACGTCGGCCAAGCTGGTCGAGTTCCTGGCCAACGCGGATACCTCGCCGGTGAAGCAATTCACCCCGGCCGGCGCGGATATCGACTCGGTGATCGATGTCTACGCGGTGTTCCAGCAGCAGGATCTGTCCATCGAAGACATGCCGGACTTCCTCTGGCCGGCCAAGGGAAAATTCGGCCTGCGCGATTACGAAAAGGTCTTCCAGACCAGCGCGGAGCACGACATCTTCGCCCAGCGCGGCATCGACCGTGCCAAAGGCTGCATGGTGGTGGTTCGCCCGGACCAGCACATCGCCAACATCCTGCCGCTCGATGCCCATGCCGAGCTGAGTCAGTTCTTTGCCGGGTTCATGCTGAAGTAAATCTGCTCGCCCTTCTGGCACAACGAAACAGCCCGCGAAAGCGGGCTGTTTCGTTGTTGGCCAGTGACTGTCCTGATTGGGATGAAGGCAGTCGCTTACTCGATGACGCTGGCCTTGGCTTGCTCGGAATCGCTTTGAGTGGTCGTCAGTAATTCGCTGATTGCGTTGGGCCGGGCACGCCCTGCCGGACGCGGATCAGCGGGCGTCACGACCGGCGGTGCGGTGCCGCCACCCCCTTTCTTGGACAAGCGCAATGGGATGGTCAAAGCTGACGTTGACGGTCGATAGGGCTATCAGCCATCACATCAACCGTGGAGGTCAGCATGAAAACATATCCCAAACGCCTGCTGATGGGGCTTGGCTGCATTGCCGCTCTGTCGGCGCCCCTGGTGCAGGCGCAAACTGAGTCGACGCCACAGGATTCCGGGTCGAATTTATTGTTCAACGCCAAGATTGCGCAATTGCAGTGTGAAATCCGCGTGCGCAACCAGCTTGCCGACGAGTTGGTCCGATCCCAGTTAGCCCAGGGATACAGTGCGACCACTTCCGAAGAACTCGCCCAGCAGGGGAAAACCATGCTCTCGCGCGCGGACAACGACGCCTTCGCCAAGGAGATGGAAAACCTGCGGGAGATGATCGCCTTGTACGAATTGAGAGCCTGTGGTCCCAAATGAAATGCAGGACGCGGTAGAGACAGTGGTCTGTCGCTGACCGCCTGTTCCACCCTCGTGCCGGGCCTGACGTGGTGAAAACGGAATCCGCCCGCAACTCCTACCGCTTTCCATGTAGCGGGCCGTTCAAGATGTTTTCCGGAGGATGGGCGAACGGCCAGCTGCGGTCGTTCGCCGTGTCCACGCCAGCGGGAGCGGCTCACTTCATCGCGCGGCGGAGTCCTGCGGTTGCGCGAGGATCGCGGCGGCCAGTTCCTGGTCGCTCGCCTGCAAGCCGGGATGCTCGCGGCGGATCTGCTGCAGCGCGGCCTCCAGGTAGGCGCCGCGGATGCTGCCGCCGCTGGCGATGAAGCTGCTGGCGTCGTCCTTGGCGGCAACCACGATCTTGTCGTCCTTGAAGGTGGAATACAGCGAGGCGGAAATCCCCGCGGAGGTGGCGACATCTTTTGCATCCACGTTGGCAGCCATTGCCGTGACTACCGGCAGGCAGAGCGAAAGTGAAGCGACAACCAGCAGTATGCGGCGCATGGCAAATACCTCTTGCGGCCAGAACGGCCTATTGAGTTAGAGCCGCGGCGCGGGCGGGAATTCCCGGCTGCCAGGCACCGGCCATCGGTGTCTATTGGGCACGTCTCTCGCTCAGTGGCTAGCCAGTTGCATCCTGAGATCCAATGCATGCCACGCCACTAGATGTAGGGCTGACCTTTGAACCCCCTTGGCAGTCGCTGGAGTCCCGGCATCTCGGTGAGCCTCTGCACCCAGGCTGCGCGCCAGTCATTCACCGCGTGAGCTGCCTTGGCGGCTTGCCGTGCGGCTCTGCGCGCCGCGTTGCGGTCGAGTCTGCGCGCCTCGCGGAACGCCTCGGTGGCACGGCAGTTGCGACATTTCACCCGCCCCACCTCCGTGGTGGAGACCAGCGTGTCGCCGTGGCGGCCGCAGGCGAGGTGCCCGCCGACCATGAAGTGGGTAACGTGAATAACCATCTGTGAATCTCCTGCGCGGTGAGTGCGCTACAGGGCAAGCATCACGCCTAGGCCTGCCACATCTCACGGTTGGAAATGCCGTATCCCTGGCCGCCCCGCACCTTGGTTACCACGGCTATTCCCTGGAGCTTCAAACCTGTTCGGGGCTTGATCGGTGATGGTCCCATCTATCAAGGTTAGACCACCGGGGTGGTCCGGGCGCGCATTCTGGGTCGGCTTGAGCCAGTCAGTGGCGCGAATCTCCAGCGGTCACTCCACGACGCTTGCGCTCAAGGCCATTGCCCGGGCGGCTCAGCCCTCGCCGGATCGACAGGCGGCTCCGGTTTCGCTGGCGGCGTGCGTTCTTCCCTGTGGCGATCGGTGACGATTTCGACGGCGATGGCGGCGGCCTGCGCGGCGGGCATGCCTTCGGCCCGACGCTCGTACTCCGCTTCACCGCGCTCGTCGCTCTTGCGGGTCTGCACATCGGCGGCCTGCTCCTGCTGCCCCGGCAACTCGACGCGGAGTTCCTGGATGAGCATCAGCAGCGCCGCCTCAGGTGCACCCGCGCAGGACAAACAGAATCAACAGGATCGGGATCGGGATTCCCAATAGCCACAGCAGAATCCAGCCCACCTTCCCTTCTTCTTTGTTGCGCATGGCGATCACCCTTCACTCAGGCCGCATTTACCCCTTACGCCCCCTGGCAGACAGGCCAGGGGGCCGCTCGGAATGCCACAGCACGCACCTCAAGGCTTCAACAGATGCAAGACCTTGCAAGAGCCGGCTGTCAGCGCTTGATCAGGGAAATCTTGGTGCCTTCGATGCTGACCCCGGCCATCAAGCCTTGCTGATCGAAGACGAACGCGTAGGCATCGTCCTTCAGCGTCGAGCTCGACAGGTTCTTGGCCATCCCTTCGTCAACCACGACCACGGTCGGACCCACGCCGATTTCCCAGCCCTTGGTCTCGCTCACATAGTTCACGGCCTTCTCGGTCATCAGGAACACCGCATACGCATACGACTGGGCGCCCGCCTGCAGTCCCCAGGAGCCGGTCACGGAGTTGTAGTAACCGTCCACCTTGGAGCCGCGCATCAACACCCCTTCGCCATAGCTGCCACCGAACACCAGCCCCGCCTTTATGATCTTCGGGAAGACCAGCACCGCCTTGGCATTGCGCGAAATGGTCTCGGCAAACGGATGGGCCTTGTAGAGGATCTGCAACGCCTGCTTGGAGTCGGCATTCAGATCCTCGGCGGTGGCCGCGCTGGCGTTGTTCAGCAGGCTCGCCGATGCCAATGCGACGGTCGCGAGGATGATCGCGAGGAAGGATCTTAGTGACTGGGTCATTTTCGTACTCCGATAGCAGTGATGGATCGCATGTGACGAGCCATCGAGCAGTGACCCGCGCATGCATCGAGCAGAATCCGCTCCCTGCCAGAGGCAATCCGGCGCCTCAGGCTGCTGTGCGCATCAGCGCCGCCCTTGAATGAGCTGGACCAGGACCACCACGATTGCCACCACCAGCAGGATGTGGATGAACCCGCCCATGGTGTAGGTCGAAACCAGCCCCAGCAGCCACAGGATTATCAGGATGATTGCGATCGTCATGAGCATGTCTGTATCTCCGATCAATGTCGTCCGGCAGCCATCTGCCTGCCGCTAGATTGAGGGTAGTCACCGGGACGGGTCTGTTCGCTAGCAAACACAGCGCCGGCCAACCCATGGCGTGGGGGTGCTGCTGGACTATCCTTCCTTGCGACGAACGGAATGACGTTCCCAGCCAGGTTGACTCCATGTCCGAGATGACCGCGCCGCCACAAAACCACCTTCTGGCCGCCCTGCCCGCCGAGGTGCGCAACCGTATGCTGCCTCACCTGGAAGGGGTGCCCATGCCGTTCGGCAAGGTTCTCTACGAGTCCGGCGATCTCATGCGTCACGTCTATTTCCCGATCGACTGCATCGTGTCGATGCTCTACGTGATGGAAAGCGGCGCCTCGACGGAAATCTCCATGGTGGGCAACGAAGGCTTCGTCGGCGTCGCCATGCTCATGGGCGGCGGCACCACAGGGCGGGCGGTGGTGCAGAGCGCCGGTCACGCCTGGCGGTTGCCGGCCTCGCGGCTGCGCGAGGAGTTCGAACAGCGCGGCGATTTGCAGGACCTGGTGCTGCGCTACACCCAGTCATTGCTCACCCAGATGGCCCAGACGGCGGCCTGCAACCGCCACCACACCATCGACCAGCAGTTGTGCCGCTGGCTGCTGCTGTCGCTGGACCGACTGCCGGACAACCACCTGACCATGACCCAGGAGCTGATCGCCAACATGCTGGGCGTGCGCCGCGAAGGCGTCACCGAGGCGGCCTGCAAGCTGCAGAAACGCGGCGTGATCGAGTACAGCCGCGGGCACATCACCGTGCTGGACCGACCCGCTCTCGAGCAGCTGAGCTGCGAGTGCTATGCCGTGGTCAAGCAGGAAACCGATCGCTTGCTGCCCTGGGTTCCCGTGCGCCGCGTGGGCGGCGAACTGCGCGACATGCGGGTCTCACAGCCGTCCCATCAGCACCAGGATGAGGATGATGATCAGCACCAGCCCCAGGCCGCCCGTGGGCGCGTAGCCCCAGTTGCGACTGTGCGGCCAGGTCGGCAGGACACCGAGCAGCATCAGGATCAGGATGATTAGCAGGATGGTACCCAGGCTCATGGCTTTCTCCGCGGACTCGTTGAGGCAGGCTCGCTGCACAGGGGCCACAGCTCCAGTCGGCTATCGGCACATCCACACAATGGGCGCATGTGCCGAGTCGGCTCTGTTCGTCAGCACACACAGGGCGGAGTTTTTGTCAGTGGATACCGACCCTGGGTCACGCTGAAAAATTCGTCATTCCCGCCGGCTCCATCGCTGAATAGCGCTGGCGCTGGCCCGAAGGGGAATCATCCAGAAGGTCCCTAGCCGCAAGGCCCGTAGCCGCTGGGCTCCCGCCTGCGCGGGAGCGACGGCAGGAGTCGCCCTAGCGCCCCCCCTTCTCCGGCGCCTGCTGGCGATGGATTTCCCTGCGCTTCATCTCCAGGTAGGCATCGCTTGCCGGCTCCTGCAGTTGCAACGGGTAACGCCGGGCACTGGCGTGCCAGAGCTGCAGGCGCCGCTCCTGCCGTTGCGCCGGCGGCACCGACAGGGCGCCGAGGAAGGCTTCGATCGCCAGGTAGTAGCGCATGGTGTTGCGCTCGACCACCCCGCGCATGCCAGCGACATGGATCGGTTGCCCGTCGGCCTGACGCCCGACGATGGTGAAACCCACCCGGTTGCGCCCGGCGGTCGCCAGGTAGCCCTGCATCGCCAGCCGCGCCGCCAGGCCGTAGTTGTACGCATAGGACATGTGCAGGAAGCTGCGCCGGGCATCGAGTGCCACCACTTCCACGGCCATGCGGTAGCCACTGGTACCCAGCGGCCCACGCTCCGCGCTCAGCGCCAGGTGCAGGTAGTCGGGGGTGGCCGACACCACCTGATAGCGGAACTCGAAAGCGTAGGCATGGGCCAGCGGCTGCTCGAAATTGCGTCCGACGTCGATACGCAGGCGATCATCCGCCAGGCGGCGGCAACTCTTCACGTTGGGGTGCAGGATCAGGATGTCGCACCAGTGCGCGCTACCCTGCAGCGCCGGGCCGAGCACGCCATAGGGCTGCTCGAAGCGCGCGTAGATGTCGCCTTTCAGGATCCCGGCCTTCTGGCTCGACTCGATGTACAGCGGACGCTCGAACGGGTTGCCGGTCAACTGGCCGCGCAAGGCGTCATGGCGCGCCTGCAGCGCTGCCGCGTCCTGGGCACAGACCAGCGGCACGACCAACAGGGCCAGGCTGCACAGCACGAGGGTGCGCAGCAGCCCGGAACATCCGTCACGGCCCATGATGGCCCATTTCATCGCCTTCTCGCTCCCCGCGGACTCGCCGTGCTCGCCGCCTCACAGCCAATATGCCCACAGGCGCCCGAGCAGCTCGCGGGCGCGGTCTTCGAGCGGACGGCGCCGCCATTGCGCGAGGGTGATCGGGGCCGACGTCTCCAGGTCGGCGAGGAACGCGGCGCGCATCCGCGCGCCGAAGTCGTTGCCGAGCACCACGGCATTGACCTCGTGGTTGTGCAGGAAACTGCGCCAGTCGAGGTTGGTTGAACCGACCGTGGACCACACGCCATCGATCACCGCGGTCTTCACGTGCAGCAGGGCGTCACGGTGTTCGTATAGCTTGACGCCTGCCTTCAGCAGCTCGCTGTAGGAGGCGCGACCGGCGTGCAGGACCAGCCACGAATCGGTATGGCTGGGCAGCAGCAGCCTGACATCGACGCCGCGCGCCACCGCCTCCTTGAGTGCCGCCAGCAGCTGCGGGTCAGGTACGAAGTAGGCGTTGGCCAGCCAGATTTCGCTTTGCGCGCTGCGTAGTGCCGAGATCAGCGTGACGTAGATCAGGCTGTAGGGGTCTTCCGGCGAGCTGCCGATGGCGCGCACCACCTCGTTGCCCTGGCGTTCGAGCGGCGGAAAGTAGGCGCGCGCCGCCAGCGGCGGGCCTTTCTGCTTTTGCCAGGCGTCGATGAACAGCTTCTGCAACTCGGCGACCACCGGTCCCTCGAGGCGCAGGTCGGTGTCGCGCCAGGGCGACTTGCCGCCGGGCCGCACCTTGGAGTGCTGGCTGAACGAACCGCCCGAATAGACGCTGCTGATGTTGATGCCGCCGAGGAAGGCTATGCGCCCGTCGACGATCAGCAGCTTGCGGTGGTCGCGCTGGTTCACTTCCCAGCCGGCCTTGGCGGTCAGGGGATTGACCGGGTTGAACTCCAGCACGTTGATGCCGGCGTCGCTGAGGCGGGTGAAGAATTCGCCCGGCGTGGCGAGGGTGCCGACGCTGTCGCGGATCAGGTTGACCTGCACGCCGTCGCGTTGCCGGGCGATCAGCGCCTCGGCGAAGCGCTGGCCGACCTCGTCGTCGTCGAGGATGTAGGTTTCCATGTTGATGTGGTCGCGTGCCGCGCCGATGGCCGCCATCATCGCCTGATAGGTCTGCGGGCCGTCCTGCAGCAGCTCGACATGATTGCCGGTGGTCAGCGGACTGCCGGCGATGGCCTCCTCGACCGCCAGGTGCAGGTCGAAGATGTCGGTGGCCACGCCGCGGGCCTCGATGCGCTCGAGGATGGCCTTGCTGCGTTCGGCTGACAGCGGGCCGGCGGCGCTGTCGAGTTGTACCGACCGCGTGCCGTGGCGCGCCATGTCCGGCACCAGGGTCGGCAACGAGCTGCAGGCGGCGAACAGCGTCAGGCACAGCAGCGCCGTCGCTTTCATCGCGGTCGCTGCCCACCGCCTGCGCACATGCACTGCCGGTATCCTTGCGGACTTCCGCTAGCCGAGCTGGTCGATCATCACCGCGTTGCTGTAGATCAGACTGCCATCGCTTGCCAGATGGCCGACCAGGTGGAACTGGCCGCGCTGGTCTTCTCCGCCCAGATAGACGCGGAACTGGCAGTCGGACAACGGGCCGCAGCTCCCCGGTATGACCAGATTCAGCGTGTCCATATCGGCATCGACCATGACTTCCGTCTCAGGCGAGCGCAGAGACTCCTCCGCCTCATGCACCTCCTTGCTCTTGTTCAGACGCTCTTCGGCTTTCTCCAGCAGCAGATGGGTGGCCTCGCTGACGTAGAACTGGATATACCCCACCGGGGTGGATTCTTCGTCGCCAATCCTTTTGCACCAGCCTTCGATGCTCAGGGTATTCATGGTGAAACCTCCTGAAGTGGACTGCCGGGTTCGGTGACGCGTACCCGTAAAGTTTCAGACCGCGAGCAAGGGACTTTGCTCCACCAGCGCCGCCTGCGCGACTACGGCTGCCGGCGCGCTAGAACGTCAGGCCCTTGGCATCGACGCTCTTCACGCCGCGCACGTTCTGCGCCAGTTCGACCGCCAGGTCACGCTCGGCGCCGCTGCTCACCTTGCCGCTCAGGGTGACGATGCCGCCCTGGGTGCTGACATCGATGTCGGAGCCGGCCACATTGCTGGAATACAGCAGGGTGGACTTCACCTTGGTGGTGATCCAGCTGTCGGCGATTTCGCCCTTGACCTCGCTGGCGGTGCTCTTGGCACTATCGACGGCGGTCGGCTTGCCACTGTCGACCACCAGCTGATTGTTCACCGAAACCACGCCGCGGGTGCCCATGGCCAGACGTCCGGCGTTATCCCGCGCCGCCGCGCTGTCGGCGGTGCCGCTCAGTGTCACCCGGCCCCGGCGAGTCTCGACCTTGGCGGTCATGCCCTCGGCGTGGCGACTCCACAGCAGCTTCGACTTGACCGCCGCGGTGATGCTGGCGTCCTCGATGCGCTCGCCATAACCGGGCTCGGGGCTCGGCTTGGGCGTGTACTCGGGCTGGACCACGATCTGGTTGTCCACCGCCGTGATGCCACTGACGCCGAGGGCAATCTCCTTGGCCAACTCCTTGTTGACCTCTTCCTCGACCGTGCCGGTCAGCGTGGCCTTGCCGTTCTTCACCGACACCTTGAGGTCGAGGGCGCGCAGGTAGGGGTTCAGGGCATAGGTGGTCCAGATCTGGGTTTCCTGGCGGGCGTCGGTGATCTCCTGGGACACCGTGGCGGCGGCGGCCATGCCGCTCATGGCGCTCAGCGCCAGGGCGATGCCGGCGGCGAGGATGAGCTTGCGGGGTTGTGCGTACATATTTGTTTCTCCGTTGGAGAAGGGAACCGCTGCCGGTCGCGGAGCCTGACGGCACCCGACCGGCATGCATCAATGTCGCCCTGAGGGCTAAAGTCCCGGCGCTGCAGGAACGGCGGGGCTAGCGACTGAGCGCGTTACTTGATCTTGTCGAGGAATTCCTTGACCTGCTTTTCCGCTTCCTCGCGGGCGATGGCATAGCGTTCCTGAATCAGGCCGGCGAGTTTGTCCTGACGGCCCTCGGCCTGCAGCAGCTCATCCTCGGTCAACTTGCCCCACACGAGCTTGGCGTTGCCGACATGCTGCTTCCACTTGCCCTTGAGTTCGTCTGCACTAGGTATGGTCATGATGGTTTGTCCTCCGGACCGGCGACATCGCGTGATTGCGCAGTGCCTAAAGCAGAACAATGACAGTGAACGAACCCTTCCTCAGTGCGCTGGCCCACTTATGCCATTCGGTTTCGGGCATCGCGCGCAACTGCGAGCACACCTTTGAGCAGGTCAGCGGTTCGCATCATTGAGGAACAGGTACGGATTGACCGCCTCGCCTTTCCACCACTGCCTCTCGGGTCCCAAGCGGAAGATCGCGAAATGCAGGTGTGGCGCAGCGGCCGCCGCATTGCCGGTGACGCCGACATAGCCCAGCAGGTCGCCGCGCTTGAGCGTCGCGCCCTCGCTCAAGCCCGGGGCATAGGCGTCGAGGTGCGCGTAGTAGTAGGCGAACTGCTCGTCGGGATCGAACTGGTAGACCGTCAGCCCGCCGGGCACGCTGGTGAACAGCTTGACGACCTGTCCATCGCCCGCGGCGATGACCGGAGTGCCGAGGGGTGCCGCAATATCGATCGCTTGGTGTCGATGCCTGCCGCGGCACTCACTGAAGGAGTCGCGCAGGTTCACGCGCAGGACGCCCTCGACCGGGATGATCAAGCCCGCAGCGGTGAGCCGCGCCCTGTCCTCTTCCGTCGAACTGTCTTCTGCCGTCAAGCTGGCCGTGGCGCAGTCGGGACCGGCCATTTCGGCAGCATCCTGTGCCGCCCCGCCATCGGCGGCGCACGTTTCGCTGTCGGCCGCGCGGCCCTGTGGCGGGGACAGGGTCAAAGCGACGGCCAGCAACAGTAAGCCATGCGCCGCTGCGAAGCGGCGCATGAGCGCACGAGTGGCTGAGCGAGGCGACATCATGGCCACGGAATCTCTGGCGGTGACAGATGAACTCTAGATTTGCCTGGTCAAGATCACCTCCCGATGGCGCGGATGTGCTGAACTGTATTTACGGCCCGCAGTGATCGCGACCGCCGCCCCTGCAGGATGTTCATGCCAGTATCGACGCGTGAGGCAGGCAATCATGTACCACGGTGAACGCTTCAACGCCTGGACCCATCTGATCGGCGCGGTGCTGGCCTGTATCGGCGCGGTCTGCCTGCTGGTGCAGGCGCTGTGGGAAGGCGAGCCGCTGAAGATCGGCAGCGTCGCGGTCTACGGTGGCAGCCTGGTGCTGCTCTACGTGGTCTCGACCGTCTATCACAGCGTGCGCGGGCGAGCGAAGGCGGTCATGCGCAAGCTCGATCACCTGTCGATCTATCTGCTGATCGCCGGCAGCTACACGCCGTTCTGCGTGCTGACCCTGCAAGGTCCCTGGGGCTGGTCGCTGCTCGGCCTGGTGTGGGGCATGGCGCTGGTGGGGATGCTGCAGGAACTCAAGCCGCGCTCCGAGGCGCGGGGGCTGTCGCTGGTGATCTACGCGCTGATGGGCTGGAGCGCCGTGCTGGCGCTGGGCCCGCTGGCCGACGCCCTCGGCAGTGGCGGGCTGGGCTGGCTGGTTGCCGGCGGGATTGCCTACACGGTCGGCATCGTGTTTTTCGTCTTCGACGAGCGCTTTCGCCACTGGCACGGCATCTGGCACCTGTTCGTGATCGGCGGCAGCACCCTGCACTACGTGACGGTGCTGGTGTA
>RCUJ01000989.1_pt1 | contig 15862 bp, 20 predicted proteins | sample 2166321 | NCBI WGS metagenome assembly RCUJ01 (sample SAMN09932808, study PRJNA488358) | compost metagenome | feature: garden; material: soil; isolation source: compost soil in an enriched community after 118 h of incubation | place: Germany: Experimental Botanical Garden Goettingen | collected... | reverse complement strand
CTTGTGAAAAAATCGAGCGCAGTAGGCGAGAGTTTTTCACCAACGCTCAACCATAGGGCAACCATAAGGGCGCAGAGCGATGATTCAGTGTAAGCGGGTATACGAGGCGGCGGCCGCAACCGATGGCCGGCGGGTATTGGTCGACCGGCTCTGGCCACGCGGGTGCAGCAAGGCAACCTTGCAACTGGACGCCTGGCTGCGCGAGGTGGCGCCCTCCGCCGAACTGCGCCGCCAGTTTAATCATGCGCCCGAGCGCTTCGCCGAGTTTCGCCAACTCTACCGGCGCGAACTGGCCGGCCATCCGGAATATTGGCAAGGGCTGCTGGAGAGCGCCGGGAACGGCACTCTGACCCTGCTGTTCGCCGCACGCGAGCAGCAGTTGAACAACGCCCAGGTACTGGCCGAGTTTCTCGAAGAGGAACTGGACCGCCGAGCCGAACCCAGCTCGGCGGTGTGCTACGCAGACAGGTTCTAAGCCCTGCGACTGAGGCTAGCCGGCCAGGCCGACGTAGACGTTCTGCACATCGTCATGGCCGTCGATGGCCTCGAGGAAGGCTTCGACTTCCTCCAGTTCGGCATCCGTCAGGCTGGTGACCGGGTTCTTCGGGCGATAGCCGAGGTTGGCCGAGTTGACCGTGAAGCCCTGGTCGGGCAGGGCGCGGCACACCGCGTCGAGATCGGTCAGCTCGGTGATGAACAGGGTATTGCCCTCATCGGACGGTTCGAAATCCTGGGCGCCGGCTTCGATGGCGGCCAGTTCCGGGTCGGCGCCGCTGTCGCTGGAGGCTTCGATCAGGCCGACGTGGTCGAAGTCCCAGGTGACCGAGCCGGAAGCGCCCATCTGGCCCTTGCGGAACAGCACGCGGATCTCGGCCACGGTGCGGTTGATGTTGTCGGTCAGGCATTCGACGATCACCGGCACCTGATGCGGGGCGAAGCCTTCATAGGTGGTGCGCTCGAAGTTGACGGTTTCCCCGCTCAGGCCCGCGCCTTTCTTGATCGCCCGTTCCAGGGTGTCCTTGGGCATCGAGGCTTTTTTCGCCTGATGCACGGCCAGGCGCAGCTTGGGGTTCATGTCCGGATCGGCGCCGTTACGCGCGGCGATCATGATTTCTTTCACCAGCCTGCCGAAGATCTTGCCTCTGGCGTTGGCGGCGGCTTCTTTAGGTTTGGCTTTCCATTGTGCGCCCATGCGGATTCTCTTGGTCTGTGCGGGTGGATGAGTGGCCGGCCGTACGCTACCCCACCCAGCAGATGAGCGGCAGTCAGCAGGAAACCGGACTACGGAGTTAGACAAGCGATTTTAATCGCTCCGTCTGCGCCTGGCACCCTTTGATTGGCCATGGCGCCTTCGCCAGCGTTAGCGGGTATCTGTCGGAGGGCTCGGGCGCTGACAACTTGTCCTGGCGCAACGGATGAGCCGATGCCCTGGTCTATGCTTGTCGTGGACCATTTTGAGGAGGCAGGTTATGCGCAAGGTATTGGTTGCATTCGATGGTTCGGACAGTTCGAAGCGTGCGTTGCAGTACGTCATCGATTTCGCCCGTGATCACGCCGCGACGCTGGAGGTGCATCTGCTCAATGTGCAGCATGAGCCGGTGCTGTATGGCGAGTACGTGACTGGCGAGATCATCGATCAACTGCAGCAGTCACTGCTGGCGAGCGCAGCCCAGGCTCTCGAGTGGCCGGCCGATCAACTGAAGGCCGCCGGTATCGGCTACAAGGCGCATACCGCGCTCGGCAACGTGGCGGCCCAGGTGAGCGAATTCGCCGATCGACTGGGTTGTGACACTGTGGTGATGGGCACGCGCGGTCTGGGCAGTTTCACCGGCATGCTGCTGGGTTCGGTGGCCACGCGGGTGATCCATGAAGTGTCGGTCCCGGTGCTGCTGGTGAAATAACTGCTCGAGTGGCTCAGCGCCGATCATGCCCTGAACCTGTATCAGGCAGCACCGGTCTATGCTTGTAAATGAGGCGGAAAAGGAGACTTGTCATGCGCAAGATACTGCTTGCATTCGATGGTTCGGACAGCTCGAGACGTGCCCTGCAGTACGTGCTCGACTTCGTCCGCATGCATGCTGCAACGCTGGAGGTGCACCTGCTCAACGTGCAGCATGAACCCGCGCTCTACGGCGAATATGTAAATGATGAAATGATCAGCAATATGCGCCACTCCCTGGAAGTGGCGGCCATTGAGGCGCTCCAATGGCCGGCCGAGCAATTGCAGGCGGCGGAAATTGCCCATGAAAAACATACCGCCTTCGGCAATGTGGCAGAGCAGATAGGCATCGCCGCCAAACAACTGCAGTGCGATACGGTGGTGATGGGGACGCGCGGCCTGGGCAGCTTCACCGGCATGCTGCTGGGCTCGGTGGCCACCCGGGTGATTCATGAGGTGTCGGTGCCGGTGTTGCTGGTGAAGTAGCTGTTCGGAGGTGGCGAGAATATCGAAGGCAGGTTCCTCGCCTAGCGCAACGTCAGCAGCGGGGCGTGGCGGCGCCCGCAGCAGGCGGGAGGTTTTCACAACCACTCAACCCAACCTGCTGAATCGGCGCCGTCGTGCACATAAGTCGCGTTCTGCCAGCGGTGCGCACGGCGCACCCTGGTGGCGGTGATTGCCGGCGTTTAACGGCAAATACCCAGCAGCAGCCAGTCAAGGCCGCCACTCGTCGGCTCAGGCAGCGACTCGCGATGTGCGTATCCCAAGTACTTTTCTATGCTTTCTCCAGATTGTGTGGGCGGCCAATGTTGGCTGCCTCGCCATGTATGAGGAGGAGGCGATGAAAACACCTACCCAGTGGCTTGCCACCTGCCTGTTGGGCATCAGCCTGCTGCTGGCGGGCAACCTGCTGCAAGCCGAGGACGCGCAGGACGTATCGCGGATCGGCATCATCGGCACCGGCAACATCGGTGGTGCCTTGGCGCGTCTGTGGGTGGAGGCCGGGCATGAGGTGCTGATCTCTTCGCGGCACCCTGAGCGCTTGCAGCCATTGGCCGATGAGCTTGGCCCCAGGGCGCGGGTCGGTACGCCGCAGGAAGCCGCGGCCTTCGGCGAGGTGGTGCTGCTCGCCGTGCCTTACGGCGCCATGCCGCAGATTGGTCGCGATCATGCACAAGCCTTGGTCGGCAAGGTGGTGCTCGATGCCGGCAACCCGATCCCTGCGCGCGACGGCGCCATGGCGCAAGAGGCGCGCAGGCTTGGTGCCGGGCTCGCGTCCCAGGGCTATCTGCCGGGTGCGCGGCTGGTGCGCGCGTTCAATGCCATCGCCGCCTTCAATTTGCGCAGTCAGGCCCACCGTAGCGGGGAGCAGCTCGCCATCCCGCTGGCCAGCGACGACAGCGCGGCGTTGCAAGTGGCCGCCAGGCTGGTCAGCGATGCCGGGTTCGAGCCGGTGATCGTCGGGCCGCTGAGCAGCGCCAAGCAGTTCGACTACGGCAGCGGCATCTCGGCCAAAATGCTCACCGCCCGCCAATTGCGCCAGGAACTGGGGCTGCAGGAGCCCTGAAGGTGTTACTGCGCCGTCAGGCGCTCCAGCTCGCGGCGCACCATGGCGGCGTATGCGGCCGGGCTCAGGCGGTAGAGCTCGCTCGCCACCCAGGGCAGCCAGCGCGCCCCCAGGTTCTCCCGCTCGGCCAGCAGGCGTCTGGCCTCGGCGCTCGCCTGCTCGGCGCGTTGCTGGTGAAACTCCGCTCGGCTCATTGCTGGTCTCCTGTTGGGTTGGCCCGCCTGAATAACAGAGTCGCCAGGCATCCGCCAGCCGGTTCCTACAGGTTCTGCCAGATCAGCTGGACGCCCGCCAGCAACATGCCCAGGCGGGCGATGCGGTAGAACCAGCCGTGATTGACCCGTGATTGCAGCCACAGGCCGCTCCACACACCCAGCGGCACGATAGGCGCAAGCATCAGGCTGAGCAGCAGATTCTCCTCGCTGAACTGGCCCAGGGCCGCGTAGGGGATGAGTTTCAGGGCATTGGTGAGCAGGAAGAACATATTGATGGTGGCGACGTAGCGCACCTTGTCGAGCTGTTGCGGCAGCAGGTGCATCATCACCGGCGGGCCGCCGGCGTGGGCGACGAAGCTGGTGAAGCCGGCCAGGGCCGAGAGCAGGGTGCCGCGGCCCTTGTGCAGTGGCCGCGGCGTCTGGCTGCCGTTGACCAGCCCCAGCAGCACGAAGGACACGGCGATCACCCCGATCAGCAAGCCGATCAGGTTTTCATTGAGCAGTTCGAAGGTCAGCGCGCCGATGCCGATGCCGATCAGCGCGCCGGGCATCATCACTTTCAGGTTGGCCAGATCCCACTTGCCGAAATAGGCCTTGAGTCCCACCACATCGGCCAGGCAGAGAATCGGCAGCATCACGGCCGCCGCCTGCTTCGGCGTGCTGGCCAACGCCAGCAGCGGCACCGCGATGCCGCCCAGGGCACCACCGAAGCCACCTTTGGAGAGCCCGGTGAGGAATACCGCCGGGAGGGCGAACAGGAGGAAATCGGACAGGCTCATAAGGCAGGCCACGGCACAGGGGTGCGCAGGTTAGCAGAGGGCGGGCCGTTGCTGCATGCCGTTTGCGGGGATTGCTGCCGCCGGTTCCGCGCAGGAGGCGCGCGGTTGACTGTGTGGCTGTTTAGTCGAGCGACTGTATATGGATGCGCTCTGCCGTGGCTGCTCTAATGGCCGCTCACCCGTGCTGATGAGGACGCGCCATGTCGCCCAAGGATTTGCTGTTGGCGCTGGTGGTGATCATCGTCTGGGGCCTGAATTTCGTGGTGATCAAGGTCGGCCTGGATGACATGCCGCCGATGCTGCTGGGCGCGCTGCGGTTCATGCTCGCGGCCTTTCCGGCGATTCTGTTCGTCAGGCGCCCGCAGATCCCGCTGCGCTGGCTGCTGCTCTATGGCCTGACCATCTCGCTGGGGCAGTTCGCCTTCCTCTTCTATGCCATGTCGGTGGGCATGCCGGCGGGCCTGGCTTCGCTGGTGCTGCAATCCCAGGCGTTCTTCACCCTGTTGTTCGCTGCGCTGTTTCTCGGCGAACGCCTGCGCATGACCAACCTGTTCGGCTTGTTGGTGGCGGCGGCGGGCTTGCTGCTGATTGGCCTGCAGGGCGACCGGCTGATGACCATGGCCGGGTTTGCCATGACCATTGGCGCGGCCTCGATGTGGGCGCTGGGCAATATAGTCACGCGCAAGCTGGGCAAGGTGAACCTGGTCGGCCTGGTGGTCTGGGGCAGCCTGGTGCCGCCGCTGCCATTTCTGGCGCTGTCCTGGTCGCTGGAAGGACCCGAGGCGATCGAGGCCGCGCTACGCGGCATCAATCTGGATTCGATCCTGGTGCTGATCTACCTGTCCTTCGGCGCGACCATTCTCGGCTATGGCCTGTGGAGCCGCCTGCTGTCGCGCTACCCGGCCAGCCAGGTGGCGCCGTTTTCGCTGCTGGTGCCGGTGGTAGGGCTGACGTCCTCGGCGCTGCTGCTCGACGAACGCCTCGGCCCGCTGCAAGTGCTCGGCGCGCTGCTGGTCATGCTCGGGCTGCTGATCAACGTCTGCGGCGGCTGGCTGTACGGGCGCCTGCGTCTGGCTTGAGAACGCCAGTCTGCTAGCGCTTGCCCATGGAACGGCGGGTTCCATTCGGTGCCGGGCCGATCTTCTTTTCGTGAGCGGACTTGTTGCCCTTGCGCTGCCAGGCCTGGCCAGCGTTCTTGGCCGAGGCGCCCGCAGCGGCGGAAAACAGCGAGGCAAAGCCCGGCAGGCCGGCTTTTTTAGCCAGGGTCGGCGCGTCGGTTGCGGCTGTGGCGGGTTCGATTTCGGCAGCCTGAGTGGCGAGCGTTGGGTCAGGCGAGTGGGTGCTGGTCATGGAAGGTCCGCGGCTGCCGAGGGAAGTGGGGCGCGAGTATACCCGTCTATTCGCCGTGACCACATTCCGTTGATCGACCCCGCCTGTGACGCCCGGCGTCACGCTATTGCCTGGGCGCGATCGACGAAGCTTTACCCTTGGCTTACTCACGGTTGACCTCAGCTGACGCGTAACCGTTGTTTGATGGACGTAGGGGAATACGTCCCCTTGGATACCGGGAGGTACTTATGCTCAGTCGAATTTCCAAGGTTGTACTGTTGGCCGGATGCCTGGTGGCGGCAGGCGGTGCTTCCGCTTTCGAGCGAAGCGATGTCGTCCCTGTGATCGCTGGCGTTGCCGTCGGTGCGCTGCTGGTCTCCACGTTGAATAACTCCCATGACGACCGCCACCGCCATGATTACCGCCAGTCGCAACGGGTGGTGCATTACGCCCCACGCCCCCATCCACATCATCGCTACCGTCACGCGCCACGCCAGGTGCGTTACGTGGCCGTACCGGTCCGCGAGGTTCGCGGGTATTACCGCAATGATCGTGGCTATCGCGACCAGCGTAATCATCGCGATTATCGCCGGAACTGAGGGCGAAGCTTGTTGTGCTGCTCTTACGTTACTGAGGAAACGCCGATGGCGCCCAGGCTCCAGCGTGGGCGCCTGTCGGTGACGCCACGCGTCGCGCGGTTGGGTGGGGCGCTTAGCAGGTGTCCGGTTGGGCAAGGTTTCAGGTGCGCGGCAGCTGATCGAGCAGCTTGATGAAGTTGCGTTTGGCTTTGTAGGACTGGCGCAACTTGATCAGTTCGGCAGTGAAGGCGGTGTCGAGTTGTTGAGCGCGCATCAGTGTGCCCATTCGCCGGATCAGGCCGACGGCTCTTTCATAGGCCTGATTGTTGGTCTGCTGAATGATCGGCTCGAGCATGCGGCGGTACAGGCCGATGGCGTCTGTCGGACGGGTGCTTTCCAGTTTGAGTGCGAGGTCGTGGAGCAACTCCACTCTATGGTCGCCCTGTTGGCTGAGCAGCCAGGCCGCATCGAGGTCTTCCTCCCACAGGGCAATCGCCAGGCGTAGCGAGCGTGCGTGGACCTGTAACTGCGGGTTGCTCGCGCTTGTCTCGGTCAGCCGCGCCAGGGCGCGTTGGCGTTGTTCGGGCGCGCGCTGCAGGCGTTGCGCCAGGCCTTGCAGCTTCTGGTAGTTGCCCAGCGAGGGGGCTTCGTCGAACTGTACCCAGGTCAATTGCAAGGCCTGTTCATCACGGCCGCAGAGCAGGTACTGCTGGGCCAGGAAGTCGCGCAGGCGGTTGTCGGTTCTATGGGGGAAGGCGGTCAGGCCGCGCTCGGCCCAGTGTTGCGCCATATCGCTATTACCGGCTTCTGCATAGAGCTGGGCGATGCTCAGGTAGCGGTGGGCCGCCGTCAGGTCGCGGGCCTTGATGGCGACCAGGGTATCCAGATCGCCGTCGAGTTCGGCCAGGGTGGTCATAATGCGGGTGATGCAGGAGCGATTACCGCCGTACTGCGGCCGATCGGCGCCGGTCAGTGCCGGCACCCGGCTCCATTCGGCCTGGGCCAGGCGGCGGAAATGCTCCAGGCCAGTCTCGCCGAGTACCTGCTGATACTGCCTGGCACAGTTGTAAAAGCTCTCGAGGTGCTCATCCATTTCCAGCTGAAACAGGCGTTCGGCGAGCTCGACAGGGTCGGGCTTGAGCAGGTTGCAGGCGTGCAGATGAAGGTGCTTGAGGCGCTGCAGCGCCTGTTCCAGATCCTCGCAATACTCCTCGACCTGCTCTCGAGCCTGTTCGACGCGGGGAATGGCATATTCGCTCAGTTCGATAAGCAACGCCGCGCGCTCGGGGCTCAGCAACTCTTCAAGGGCATCGGTCAGCGTCAGCAGGTCATCGCCAAGACTTGAGGCCTGCCGCCAATCGAGCAATTGCTCGGCAGTGGTCGCCTGGTCGATGGCGCGGTACCAGTCCGTGGCGCCGTCATTTGCGCCGTTGCTGCGTTTGTCGAGGTCGATCTTGAGCCGCAGGCTGCGATGCAGGGCGTTGTCGCGCATCGCGATGTCGAACAGCAGACTGGCCAGTTCCGCCTGCGGTTGCAGGTTCAGCCAGTCGCGGATTTCCAGGTCGGGATCAATTACGACCTCGCCCTGGCCCGGTTCCAGCGTCTCGAGCCAGGCCAGACCGACGGCGACCACATGCTTGCAGAAGTTGCCGTCCGCCGCGTGGCGGCAGGTGCAGCGGAAGTCGAGGCGCTCGGCCGATTTGCTCAGCATGACCTGATAGCGCTCACTGCCTTTTACCCACGCCTGGGCGCTGTTGGAGCCGACCTCCAGGGCGCTGACCAGACCTTCCCTGAAGTAGTCGAGGCCGCGCTCGGCGGTAATCGGGCCGGCGCGGCCGAGTAGTTCGTCGAGGCTTGGAGCGGTGGCGGAGGTCATGCTCGAGGTGATCCTTGTGTGGGCAGTCGAGTCGATCAGGGGCATATTCTAGCGAGGTGTCGGTATGCGAAATACCTGGCTTGGTCTGCTTGCCATCTGTCGATACCCGGTTACCTCAGGGTCCCGCCCACTCGAGGATCTTGCCGGGCAGGCCGTCCGGCCGTAACCCGTCATCTTTTGCCTCAAGGGGCTACCCTGAGATAAGCCGCCCCAGCCTGAACCGAAGGGCAAATTCGGGTGCAGGTCCAACATGAGGAAATCCGCATGGAAAATAAAACAGAGCTCGAGACCTATCAGCGCTTGAGAAGGCAGCACCCGGATTATTTCGATGCCGTGGAGGCGCTGGGCAAGGCCGTACGCAATGCTGGCCCGCTGGAGCAACAGGCCATTCAACTGGTGCAGCTTGGCGCCGCGGCGGCCATCCGTTCCGAAGGTGCGGTACACAGTCATGTCCGCCGGGCGCTGGAGGCGGGTGCCACTGCAGAGCAGATCCACCATGCGCTGCTTTCGCTTACCAGCACTATCGGTTTCCCGACCGTGGTGGCGGCGTTGAGTTGGGCGGACGATGTGATCGGCAAGGCCAAGCTCGATGGCTAACGGCAATCCGCGATCCGGGGTCGATCGGTGTGGGGTAATGCTGGTGGGCTGTCGCTGCGTTCCAAACGGAACACCGCCCGGACCGTCCCAGCTTCTGCGCCGCCCGGATCGGCTGCCCGGGTGATCCGTGATGGGTATCGCTGCGCTCGACACATCCTACAAAAGCTCCGATCGCGCTGCCCCGACCAATCGAGCAATCCGCGATCCTGTTGAGCTTCGCTCCTCGGCAGCAACCTGCAATCGGGCTCTGCAGCGCAGAGGAGGTTGAGCGTACCTGTGCCTGGCCCAGGTACGCTCCAGACCGTCAGTCCTGGCGGCTGGTGACTTCGAGCAGGTGGTAGCCGAACTGGGTTTTCACCGGGCCTTGCACCACATTGAGCGGGGCGCTGAACACCACGGTGTCGAATTCCTTGACCATCTGGCCCGGGCCGAACGAACCGAGGTCGCCGCCGCTGCGGCTGGACGGGCAGGTGGAATTGTCTTTGGCAACCTGGGCGAAGTCGGCACCGCCTTCGATAGCGGCTTTCAGTTCGAGGCACTTGGCTTCGGATGCAACCAGGATGTGACGGGCAGTGGCTTTGGCCATGGGGGATTACTCCTTTTCAAATAAGCTGCAGAGCCTACCGCAATCAGGCCGCTATTAAAACGCTGGACCGGGCAGGGCCAGCGTCGCTGGTGCAGCCCCTCGGGCGCACTGGTGGCAAGTCGTTTACGGGGCCAGCATTGAAAACTGAGCACGCTGTTTCGCATCGGTCTGAGCTGCGATCGTTTGGTCGGAGCCTGTCGTCCGTGGATCGCCGCACCGCTCGTTGCTCTGGTTGCCGCCACCATTGCCCTGGGTGGCTGACCGGGGTGATTACTCGCGAGCTTTGATGCAGGTCAATGGGGGCGGCGAGTATCTGCAACTATGCTTGTGACGGTCACCACACGGCCATCATCATCGGCAGGGAGAACGCTATGCATAATGTACTGGTTCCATTCGACGGCTCGCCCAGCGCCAAGCGGGCAATTCAATACCTGGTGGATTCCGCTCGGAGCAATCCGAACCTGTCGGTGCATGTGATCAACGTGCAGACCGAACCGACCTTCTTTGGCAACTACGGCTCGGCGAGCATGATCGAGCAGTTCAATGCTGCGGCCCTGGAGCATGCGGGGGCGATCAATGCCGAGGCTGTGGCGTTGCTCGGGGCGGCCAAGATCCGCTGCCAGTCCCATGAGGTGCTGGGCGAGGTGGTGGCCGAGGTGACCCAGGCCGCCGCGAAATACGACTGCGACACCGTGGTCATGGGCACCCGTGGGATGAGCAGCTTGGGCAACCTGGTGATGGGCTCGGTGGCCAGCCGGGTGGTGCACGGGGTGCCGGTGCCGGTGCTGCTGGTCAAATAGCGACTTTTGCGGCTGGGGGCAGCGCAGCATCCTGATGGATGCTGCCTGGTGTCCTATCGCGCAATAATCATTGCTCAAGCGGCTGGCCTGGCCTGTGTAGGGTGCGCGGTGCGCACCACTGGCAGCCCGGTGCACGAGTCGGTGTCAGCGGAACAATAATTATGAGGCAGGGTATGGCCCGGTGCCGCCGTCCCTGCCAGGACCGTGGGCAACTTCCGTTGGCGTGGATCGTCTAAAATTCGTACCGGAGCGAATAGAAAATACGGACATCCACTTCAGGAGGTCTTGCCATGAATACCTTGACTATAGAGGGTTGGTGCAAAGCCAGCGGCGCCACAAAGTCCACCCCGGTGGGAAGCTTCCATTTCCGCGTCAGCGAGCCCGATCATTTGCGCCTGGAGCAAGCCGAAGAGCGTTTGCAGAAGACCCACGAGGCAGAAACCATGGTCGATGCCGATGTCAGCACTATGGAGTTGAGCACCCCGGAGGAATGCGGCCCCCTGTCCGATATCCAGTGGCGCGTCTATCTGGATGCGGATGAACGTGGCCAGTTTCATCTGGTCGGGCATCGGGCGAGTGACGGCGGTTTGGTATACACCAACGCGGTCATGATCGATCAGCTGGGTTAGCCGGCGGCTGCGCAGGGCCGCTAGCCGTTGCGCAGAACGACGCGAGTGGATCCGTGCTCCCGCCTGGGGCGCGGCGCGGGGGGGGCGTTTCACCTCACGCCGTGCTTTGCGATTGGCGGATTGTGCTGCAACTGATCTGGGCCAGGTACTGATATTCTCCGCTGTCCAGCGGCAGCCCAGCCTGGCGATCAAGCCCCATGACGCGGATGAACCGAACCATGCCCCATACTGCACATTCAACCTGTCGCCAGCGCCTGAGTCGCTGGGCGTTACTCGTGCTGGCGATAGTCGCGCTGTTCGGTGGCGCATCGGCATCCGCCAGCGACAGTCAGCAGCTCATCGCGCTGATCAACCAGTACCGCGAATCGCCACGCAGCTGCGCCGGCCAGTCAACCGAGGTCGCCGGCCCGCTGCTCGCCGACGAGCGCCTGGCCCGCGTGCAACTGGCGCCCAGCGTGCAATTGCAGGACGCCTTGCAGCAGGTCGGCTATCAGCCGGCCACGGTACGGGTGCTCACCTTGTCCGGGCCGAGCGAGCTGGACGCCGCCTTCCAGGCGTTCAAGCAGCGCTACTGCGCCATGCTGCTGGATGTGCAATACAGCGAAGTCGGGGTGCAGCGCACCGCCAACACCTGGCAGGTGATCCTGGCCCGGCCGTTACTGCCCGCGGGCATGCCGGACTGGCAGGCGGCAGGCCAGGAAATCCTGCAATTGGTCAATGCCGCTCGCGGCAAACCGCAGCGCTGCGGCGCTCAGGCACTCGAGCCGGCAGCGCCGTTGCGCTGGAGCGAGCAACTCGGCCAAAGCGCCCTGGCACACAGCAGCGACATGGCCACGCATAACTACTTCAGCCACCGCGCAAGGGATGGCAGCCTGGCGGGAACTCGCGCCATGCTCGATGGCTATGACTGGCAACTGATCGGCGAAAATATCGGCGCCGGGCAGGGCTCGGCAAAGCAGATAGTTGCCGGCTGGCTGGCCAGTCCGTCGCACTGCTTCAACATCATGAACCCGGGTTTCACCGAGATGGGCGCGGCCTATGCGGTGAATCCGCAGAGTGATGCGGCCATCTACTGGACCCAGGTGTTCGGCACGCCGCACTAGGGCCGCTGCGCTGGGCGCTGGTCGACCACCTGTGCACGGCCGATCGACAGCGCTTCAGTGTTCCGCCATTGCAGGGCTGACGCCTCACTAGCTCTGCAACCAGGCCTCGGCTTGCGCTTCCTGAATCGAGTCGAATGCCTTGATCTTCAGGCCGGGAATTAGCACGCCCTCGAGCTCGCTGGCTTTTCTCACCCATTCCTTGTCGGCCACCACCGCCATGCGGTCGAAGCGCCGAACGAAGCGGAACAGTTGCGGGATACGCGACAACTCGACGGCCACCGCGCCCAGGGTCGGCAGCGAAAAATCACCAATCCGATACATCATCAGACCGTGCTCGATACCTTCGGATTGCTGGCTCAGTTCATCCAGGGCGACGCGCATTTCTGCGCTGTCGAGCTTGCCGGAAAATTCGACATCGATGCGGTTCTCGCCGTTGCGCATTACCTTGAACATAGCGACTTCTCCACGAGGGGATGTGACTTCCACCATACGCCTACTGCCTGCACAGGTTAATCGGCAAGTAGCACTGCATCACGCGCAAACGCCGGTGTTCGAGCCGCCCAGGTCGCGCGGCGCACCAGCGCGCAGACGCCTGCCGAGAGTACGCGAGCAGGGATTTTCAGCAGGTTGCGTACGGGAGTGGCGCGCAGGGACAGTTCATGCCGGTTGCCATCCTGCTCCTGCCTCATGACCGGCGGATGGTGAAAAAAAGCCGCCTGCTGCGACTGCTTCCAGGCGCCCGCTGCTGAGGGTGCACGATATTTTCACCCGCTTTGAGTTGGGCAGGCCGGGCTTGCTTCGCCGGGGTTCGCCATACCCAGGCAATATTGATTGTTGCCGTGGCGCTTGGCCGCATACATCGCCTGGTCGGCAATGTGGATGAGGCTGTCGATGCTCGGCCCGTGCTCCGGATACAGGGCAATCCCCAGACTGGCGCCGACCTGGTGGCTGGCAGCGCCGACATCGATCGGCTGGGCCAGCCGCTGCAGAATCTTCTCGCCGATTATTTGCGCCTCGTCGTGCAGGCTCCTGCCCAGTGGCAGTCCCTCGATAACCACCACGAACTCATCGCCGCCCAGCCGCGCCACCATGTCGGATTCGCGCAGCGTCTGCTGCAAGCGCTGCGCCGTGCCGACCAATACCTGGTCGCCAACGGCATGGCCGTAGCTGTCGTTGATTTGCTTGAAACCGTTGAGGTCGATAAAGACCAGGGCCACCCGGGTTGCGTTGCGGCGAGCACGCGCCAGTGCACGGGTTAAGAATTCTTCCAGCAGCAGACGGTTGGCCAGCCCGGTCAGCGGGTCGTGCCGGGCCATTTTCTCCAGCTGGTTGACCGATGCCTTCTCTTCGCTGATGTCGCGCACGACGCCCATCATCCTGATCGGTTGGCCATTGGCGTCCTTGACCACGTTGCCGGTCTCGCGCAGCCAGTGGATGCTGCCATCGGGCCAGACCACCCGATACTCTTCGTCATGGTTATGCCCGGTTTCGATGCAGCGCAGTTCACCGGCGCGCACTCGCTCGCGGTCATCCGGGTGGACGCAGGCACAGAACAGTGCATAGCTCGGGGTCACTTCGCCGAGCTTGAAGCCGAACATGCCGTAGATGGCCTCCGACCAATACAGCGTGTCGCTATCGATCGACCAGTCCCAGGTGCCAATGCGGGCGAAGTACTGACTGCGCTTGAAGCGTTCGGCATCTTCGCCGGGGGCGTCCAGCACGGCTGGCGCCCGGGTCAGGACAACGGCATGGCCGTGAGCGGCCGCGGGTACTCGGCTGACATCCAGCAGCGGCTGTCTGCCATCCGCCGGAATGGGTTGGCGCGCAGGCGTGGCGGCGTGCTCGCCGGCTGGCGGCAACCAACGCTGCAGCGGCGTGCCGAGCAGCGTTGCGGCGGGATGGCCCAGCAGCCTTGCCGCCGCCGCGTTATGCACGCTGATATGACCGTCGCTGCTCACCAGCAACAACCCTTCGGGGCGGGCGTCGAGCAAGGCCTGATGTTGGGCCAGCTGCTGTTTTGCTCGGCGCAGGCGCCGTAACAGCAGCAGTGTCGGCGAAACGATCAGTAGCGCAGCGATGATGGCGAGGCTGGTGGCAAGCATTGGCTTCCGTGCACAAGAGAGAAGGGCCGGCCGCCGAAAAACGGCTGATGGCGGTCATTATGCCCGGTAACCAGGGCGTTAAGTACTTGGCCGTTAGCGGGGGGATGCCTGAAGGTCCGGCCAGGCCAGGCCAGGCCAGGCCGCGCTGCGCCGCGCTTGATGCTTGCGGGCTGTCGCTGCGCTCCGAACGGATCGTCGCCCGGGTGGCCTGTGATGGGTATCGCTGCGCTCAAACCTACGCGGTCCGCCACATCCTGCAAGGCGGTTACTTGGCTACATCCAGGCGCTGATCGGTGAACACGCAGAGCACGCCGGCGCGGTTGTGCATCACCGGATGGTTGAAGTCGCAATAGGCGGCCGCCACGCTCAGCGCCATCTCCTCGCTGATCAACTTGCCCTGATCCGGGCGGAACCAGGCCATCTGGCCGGCCTTGCAGCGCTCCGCCTGGGGATCGGTGTTGTAGGTGCACAGACCGCTCAGATCGATGGGTGGAACCTCATTATTGAAGCAGGCGGACAAAGACAGGGCAGCGGTGCTCAGCAGGAGCAGGCGGACGATGGGGCGCATGGCAGGGTATCCCGACTTAGGAGGAAAGACTGCGGGATTAGTACCGGAAAAGCGGCGAAGGTTCCGTTGCCGGCCGCCCTGGCCGAGGGGCAAGTAGCCGCGAGCAACCACGGCAAACTCGCCGTCGGGGCCGAAGTCGACTTTCGGGTAGGTCGATTCTGCTCTCCTCTTTCCTTCCTCCTTCCCGATATTCGGTCGTTGACGCTCGGGCTGACAGTATTAATCTCAATACGTGGGAAAAAATCCCACGCAACGATGCCGGCTGGCTTGGATGGATCGTGCGGTAACCGCAGTTGTACATTCATGCTGCCGATAGATGACCGCGCCGGTTGGCTGGCCGCCCCAATGGGCGGCAGGAAATTTACTGATCGTTGCGTTCGATACGGAAATGACTACGCAACTCCAAGCGGAGGTGCATCATGCTGCTCAAGAAATGTTTGTTGGCTCTGGCAATTGGCGGAGTCCTGTCGGCATCGACAGTCCTGGTGCCCGATTACGTCGGTAGTTTCTCCAGCGTGTATGCCAAAGATGGTAGTAGTGGCGGCAGCGGTGGCGGAGGTGGTCACGGCGGCAGCGGCAGCGGTGGTGGTGGAGGCGGCCACGGCGGCAGTGGTACCGGTGGCTCCGGCAGTGGAGGCTCTGGAAGCGGTGGTCACGGCGGTGACGGTGGTGGCAGTGGTACCAGCGGCGGCCATGGAGGCGGTGGCCATGGTGGCGATGGTGGCGCTGGGGGCCATGCCGGTGACGGTCATGGCGGCCCGGGACGCGGCGACGCCGATCATGACGGTATTGCTGGGAACAGAGGCCCAGGCAATGCGCGTGACAACGATGCTGCAGATGCAGCCAGGGACGCTGCCAGAGGTGATGCGGATGCAGCCAGGGACGCTGCCAGGGCTGCTGCAGATGCAGCCAGGGACACTGCCAGAGCTGATGCAGATGCAGCCAGGGACGCTGCCAGAGCTGCTGCAGATGCAGCCAGAGACGCTGCCAAGGCGGCCGGCGTAGAGGGCGCAGATGCAGCCAGGGACGCTGCCAGAGCTGCTGCGGATGCAGCCAGGGACGCTGCCAGAGCTGATGCAGATGCAGCCAGGGACGCTGCCAAAGCTGAGGCAGATGCAGTCAGGGATGCTGCCAAAGCTGAGGCAGATGCAGTCAGAGACGCCGCCAAAGATGCTGCGCAGGACGCCCCTGACG
>RCUJ01000988.1_pt1 | contig 15882 bp, 16 predicted proteins | sample 2166321 | NCBI WGS metagenome assembly RCUJ01 (sample SAMN09932808, study PRJNA488358) | compost metagenome | feature: garden; material: soil; isolation source: compost soil in an enriched community after 118 h of incubation | place: Germany: Experimental Botanical Garden Goettingen | collected... | reverse complement strand
CGGCGGACTCGGCCTGCATCTGCTCTTCGGTGCAGAAGATGTGGGCGTCGTCCTGAGTGAACGCGCGCACGCGCATGATGCCGTGCAAGGCACCCGATGGCTCGTTACGGTGGCACGCACCAAACTCGGCCAGGCGCATTGGCAGCTCGCGGTAGCTTTTCAGGCCCTGGTTGAACACCTGCACGTGGCAAGGGCAGTTCATTGGCTTGATCGCGTAGTCGCGGTTTTCCGACTGGGTGGTGAACATGTTGTCGGCGTAGTTGGCCCAGTGCCCGGATTTCTCCCACAGGCTGCGGTCAACGACTTGCGGCGTCTTGATCTCCAGGTAGCCGTTGTCACGCTGAACCTTGCGCATGTACTGCTCGAGCACCTGGTACAAAGTCCAGCCGTTCGGGTGCCAGAACACCATGCCCGGCGACTCTTCCTGGGTGTGGAACAGGCCCAGGCGCTTGCCGATCTTGCGGTGATCGCGCTTCTCGGCTTCTTCGATGCGCTGGATGTAGGCAGCCAGTTGCTTCTTGTCAGCCCAAGCGGTGCCGTAAACGCGCTGCAACTGCTCGTTCTTGGCATCGCCGCGCCAGTAGGCGCCGGACAGCTTGGTCAGCTTGAAGGATTTCAGGAAACGCGTGTTCGGCACGTGCGGACCACGGCACATGTCGACGTATTCTTCGTGATAGTACAGACCCATGGCCTGCTCGCCCGGCATGTCTTCGACCAGACGCAGCTTGTAGTCCTCGCCACGGGAGGCGAACACATCGATCACCTCGGCCCGCGGGGTCACCTTCTTGATCACGTCGTAGTCTTTTTCGATCAGCTGCTGCATGCGCTGCTCGATCGCCGCCACGTCATCCAGGGTAAACGGACGCTCGCTGGCAATGTCGTAGTAGAAACCTTCTTCAATGACCGGACCGATCACCATCTTGGCGCTCGGAAACAGCTGCTTGACCGCATGACCGACCAAATGCGCACAGGAGTGGCGAATGATCTCCAGCCCCTCCTGGTCTTTCGGCGTAATGATCTGCAGGGTCGCGTCGCTGTCGATCAGATCGCAGGCATCGACCAGCTTACCGTTGACCTTGCCGGCCACCGTCGCCTTGGCCAGGCCGGCGCCAATGGACTGGGCCACCTCGAGCACGGATACCGGATGATCGAACGAACGCTGACTGCCGTCGGGAAGAGTAATGATGGGCATGGCGCCTCCTCTCCTAGTGGTGACCTCTACCAAAGGCCACATGGGTTGGGATGAGCCAGTAAGCGATTCGGCGGTATGCCTGCCATACAGTGGCAGGAGCTCGTGAGCCAACCAAAACCGAACCGGGGTCACTGGAGGTTTTATACGTATCAAGCAACGGCAGGATGCTTCCAGAAAGCCTGAGCCCTGGCAAGCCGCCCAATAAAAAAGGGTCGCCTGGGCGACCCTTTTTATCGAATTGGTAGGCACAATTGGATTCGAACCAACGACCCCCACCATGTCAAGGTGGTGCTCTAACCAACTGAGCTATGTGCCTTCGATGGGTGGGCATTCTACGGAGGCGCTAAAAAGAGTCAACACTTTTTTCGCTAACTGCCTGAATAAATGAATTTTTTACTGTTCAGCCCTGCGTTTAATATTTCGCACGGGGCACTAGCCGGGCATTTTCAACTCGGGTAGCATCAGCGCATCCGTAAAAAATAAAGAACAGAGGTTGCAATATGGCGCACACGGCTTATCCACAATCCTACTATGCCGCTTCAGCCAACCCGGCTCCGCCGCGCCCGGAATTGCATGGCGAAGTGGAAACAGACGTCTGCATTGTCGGTGCGGGCTACACCGGCTTGTCCACGGCCATAGCTCTGCTGGAAAGCGGCTTCAAGGTGAACATTGTCGAGGCTGCCAAAGTCGGTTTCGGCGCCTCTGGTCGCAACGGCGGTCAAATCGTCAACAGTTACAGTCGCGACATCGACACCATAGAGCGCACCGTCGGCCCCAAACATGCGCAACTGCTGGGCCAGATGGCGTTCGAAGGCGGCCGGATCATTCGCGAGCGGGTAGCCAAGTACAACATCCAGTGCGACCTCAAGGATGGCGGCGTGTTTGCCGCGATCACGCCCAAGCAGATGGGCCACCTGGAAGCACAGAAGAAATTGTGGGAGCGCTATGGCCATACCCAACTAGAGCTGCTGGACGCCAAGCGCATACGCGAAGTGGTGGCGACCGACAACTATATAGGCGGCATGCTCGACATGAGTGGTGGCCATATCCACCCGCTCAACCTGGCGCTCGGTGAGGCGGCTGCCGTTGAATCCCTGGGCGGGGTGATTTACGAACAGTCGCCGGCCATTCGCATCGAGCGCGGCGCCAACCCAGTGGTGCATACCCCCAACGGCCGGATCAAGGCAAAGTTCGTAGTAGTGGCGGGCAACGCCTACCTGGGCAACCTGATCCCCGAACTGTCGGCCAAGTCGATGCCCTGCGGTACCCAGGTGATCACCACCGAACCGCTGTCGGACGAGCTGGCGAAGAGCCTGCTGCCGCAGGACTACTGCGTCGAAGACTGCAACTACCTGCTCGACTACTACCGCCTGAGCGGTGACAAGCGCCTGATCTTCGGTGGCGGCGTGGTCTATGGCGCGCGCGATCCGGCCAACATCGAGGCGATCATCCGGCCAAACATGCTCAAGACCTTCCCGCAACTGAAGGACGTGAAGATCGATTACGCCTGGACCGGCAACTTCCTGTTGACCCTGTCGCGCCTACCCCAGGTCGGCCGCCTCGGCGACAATATCTACTACTCGCAGGGCTGTAGCGGCCATGGTGTGACCTACACCCACCTGGCCGGCAAGGTGCTGGCCGAAGCCCTGCGCGGCCAGGCCGAGCGTTTCGACGCCTTCGCCGAGCTGCCGCACTACCCCTTCCCGGGTGGCCAGCTGTTGCGCATCCCCTTCACGGCGATGGGTGCCTGGTACTACAGCCTGCGCGACAGGCTCGGATTCTAACCACTCGCCCGGACAAACCAACGGCGCCTACTGGCGCCGTTGGTTTTTTCAGCTCGTTCAGTTCTGTGGGCAGGCAGGAGGAGGCAGGCACTGTTGCACCGATCCGCCGGCCGCGGGCTGCACGACTGCGGCAAACCGCCGATCATCCGGAGCCAGTCGCTGGGCGCAGCCCCTCGCTTGTTCGGCGGCCTGCTGGCAACCGCGATCGGCCAATACCTGAGAAAGGTTGAACCAGCCCACGGCGAAGTCCGGCTGCTGCGCCAGGCTTTTACGTAAAGCCGCTTCCGCCCCCGGCGCATCGCCACCGGCATGGCGGCTGTTGGCCAAGGCAAACCAAGCCAATGATTCATTCGGCCAATGTTGAGTGGCGGTGCGATAGGCGCGCTGCGCCGCAGCGACCCGCCCGGTTTCCTCAAGATCGCTGGCAGCCTTGAGCCAGGGGCGCAATTCCACCTGCGCCGGCAGCGTATCTGCCGGCAAGGTCAAGACCGCCCAACGCCCACCCCGCGCCCAGGTCCTGTCGAAACTGCTGAAGCTGGTCAGCCAACGGCGCGTGGTGCCCGAGCGCAAAATCAAGGTACGTTCACGCAGGTCATAACCGACCACCACCGCGAAGTGCCAGCGCGGGTACCAGTCGAAGGCCAGGTTCTGCAAGACCAACACCGGATTCCCCGCCGCCACTTCGGCAAGCAACGCCTCCAGACGCGGTTGCAACGGGTACACCAACATATCGTGAGCCCGCGCGGTCGCCACCATCTCTACCTGCAGGCTGCCTTCACGCGCAGGAATGAACACCCGGTCCTTGAGCAGGCCGGGGCTGGTCATTACACCGCGCTGGTTGAGCATGGTCGCCAGCGCTGCCGGCCCGCATTGATAGGCGCTCTGCGGAAAAAATGGCACATCGCTCAGTTCTACCCGTTCAGGCAAGCGCGAAGTTTCCGGTGGTAACAGCGGAGACTTCGCGCAGGCTGTCAGCAGGACGATCAAAGCGAAGGGGAGGAAACGCCAAGCAATCAACGATTTATGCATTTGATGAAACTGAAGATGTCGGTTGCGCAGAGCATATCGGTGATGATGAAAATCACCAAGAACAGGACGATGATGCCGACGATGCCGCCCGCCGGCGCGTCTTGCAGTTGCTGATTGAATTGCGCCAGTTCGGCGCCGGTCAGGCTGCTGATGCGCCCCTCGATTTGCGAGCGTTCAACGCCCATGGCCTGCAGTTTATCTTGCACGCCCTGATCGTCGAGCATGCTCAACAGCTGCTGGCGATCGACCTGTTGTTGTTGCTCCGCCAACACTTCGACGGTACCGATCATTGCCGCGTTGGCCAGCGGAACCTGCACAACCATGAGCACGTGAAACACTGCCAAAACGGCTGCCAAACGACGGAACAGCGAGAGCTTGCTCATTATGGTTATCTCCATAGTCAACCAGGGCTTTGTAGACCCGAACGATACACAAAGGTTCTTATCCGGCATAGACAATCAGCGCTTGGCCAACTGCGCTGCAGTGCGCAGCTTGACGCTACGGTTGTTGCGACAACTGGCGCGGTTGCATCCGCAGCCCTTCAACCCGGCGGGGACTCGCGTAGCATCTGACTGACTACTGCGCGCAATTTGCCGGGCTTGACCGGTTTGTTCAGCAGCGGCATGCCCATGCGCTGCAATTCGCGACGACATTGGTCGCTACGATCCGCGGTGATCATCACCGCTGGAAGCGGCGAGCCGAAGTACTGCCGCAAGTACGCCACCACCGCGCAACCCAGCACGTCATGGTCGAGGTGGAAATCCGCAAGAATCAAATCCGGCGCCTGCCCATTAAGCACCCGCACGGCGTCTTCCTGATCGACCGCAGTCACCACGACGCAGCCCCACTGCTCAAGCAGCGCCGCCATGCTATGGAGGATGCTTAACTCGTTATCCAGTACCAACAGGCGCCGCCCTGGCAATGGATCACCGACTAACGACCGAACCGATGAAGTAACGGGTGCCTCGTTAATAACCCGCTGCGTCAACGGCACCCGAATGGAGAACACCGAGCCGCGCCCAGGCTGCGAGCGCACCGCGACCGGGTAGCCCAGCATCCGCGCGATCCGCTCGACGATCGCCAGGCCCAGACCAACCCCTCGGCGTTCTGCCGCGCGACCGACATTCAGCTGATTGAATTCCAGAAAGATGTTTTCCAGTTGATCCTCGGATATGCCGCGACCGGTGTCCCACACTTGCAGTTCGAGGAACTCACCGCGTTTTCGTCCCCCCAAGAGAATGCGCCCCTGCTCGGTATAGCGACAGGCATTAGTCAAAAAGTTGCGCAGGATGCGCGTCAGCAGACGGAAATCCGTACTGATCGTATAGTCGGGAATGCGTGCCTTGAACTGCAAACCCTCGGCGGCGGCCACCGACTGGAACTCGGACGCCAAAGGCGCCAGCAGATCCTGCAAACGGTACACATCGATATCCGGCTTGATCGCCGCCTGGTCGAGTTTGGAGATATCGAGCAAGTCAGTAAGCAGATCCTCGGCCCCCTCCAACGCCTGATGGCTGCGTTCAACCAGATTGTGCTCGGCCGCCGGCAAATTGCGCTCGCGCAGTGTGGAAATCAACAGGCGCGCGGCATTGAGTGGCTGTAACAGGTCATGGCTGGCCGTCGCCAGGTACTTGTCCTTGCTGTGGTTGGCTTCTTGCGCGGCATCGCGCGCCTCACGCAATTCCTGCTCGATGCGCTTGCGCTCGACGATCTGCTGCAACAGGTTGCGGTTGACCTCCTGCAACTCGGCGGTGCGGGCCTGGACTCGCAGCTCCAGCTCATCATTGAGCAATTGCAGGCGCTGCTGCGCCAGCTTACGCTCGGTGATGTCGGCGACGAACCCCTCGATGAGACCATCCTCACCCGGCTTGAGCAGCAGGTTCATCAATACATAGACGGTACTGCCATCCTTGCGTCGTAGCTGGGTCTCATAGCCAAACAAACCAGGCGCATGCTCCAGCACCTGACGAATATGCTGCAACTCCTCGCTACCACCGACGAACAGGTAGCTAGCCAGGTCGGCGGGCGACCACAGCACCTCCCGCGGGTCGTCGTAACCGAGCATCCGCGCCAAGGCCGGATTGGCCGAGTGCAGACCCTCCTGCAGGCTGGCCTGGAAGATGCCGTGTACCGCGTGTTCGAACAGCCATTTGTAGCGATTCCGCTCCGTTTCCAGCTCTTCCAGGCGCGCCAACAACTCCGGGTAATGGCTCTTGCGCACCGAATGACCGCCTAGCCCGAGCAGTTCGGTGAGTACCTGGCGCTGCTGGTCAGAGGGCTTCGGCATAAACGACCTCGACATCGCCTTGAGTCGAATCCCTCGGGTTGGTGAGGATACATGGATCCTGCATGGCATTGCGCGACAGGAATGGGATGTCGGAACAACCAACCCCGTGCAACCCCAGGGTTTCATGGAAGCCGACCGCCCGCTTGAACTGGATCAGGTGCCCGACCAGACGCTGGCGGATCTGCGAGTGATTGAGGCCACGGGTGTCGATACCGAGGGTTTCGGCGACCATCTTGAAGCGCTCCGGCGCGGCCTTGTAGTTGAACGCCACCACATGCTCGATCAGCACTGCATTGCACAGACCATGCGGCAGGTCGAGAAAACCGCCGAGACTGTGCGACATCGCATGCACCGCGCCGAGGATGGCATTGGAAAAGGCCAGGCCGGCCTGCATGCTGCCGAGCATGATCTTCTCGCGCAGGGTGATGTCCTTGGGGTTGGCGATCATCGCCACCAGGTTGCCGCTGATCAGACGCATGGCTTCCAGTGCATGGGAATCGGTCAAGGGTCCCGAGCCCGTGGAGACAAAGGCCTCGATGGCGTGCACTAGCGCATCGATGCCGGTACAGGCGGAGAGGAACGGGTCCATGCTCAGGGTGGTTTCCGGATCGATCAGCGAGACGTCGGGTACCGCGCCCTTGCTGACGATGGAAAACTTCATCCGCGCGTCCTGATTGGAGATGATCACGAATTGCGATACGTCCGCCGAAGTGCCGGCAGTGGTTGGAATCAGGATCAGTGGCGGACTCGGCACGCGCAGGGTATCGACCCCCTCGAACTCGATGATGTTGCGACCATGGGCCACGGCAATGCCGATGCCCTTGGCGCAGTCCATCGGGCTGCCGCCGCCCACCGCGACTATCACGTTGCAGCCCTGGCTACGATAAAGCTCGGCGCCGAGCATCACCTCTTCACTGCGCGGATTTGGCGATACCTGGGTGTACAGGCAGTGCGCGATGCCCTGGCGCAGCAGACTGGCTTGCACGTCGGCCACCCAGCCGGCGGCCTCCACCCCGGGATCCGACACCAGCAGCACCTTGCGTGCACCGAAGTTACTGGCGTAATTGCCCACGCTATGCCGGCAACCCGCACCAAAGACGATTTCCGGCGAGACGAATTTACGATGAAGACTGATATCGGCACTCATGCAACGGCCTACCGCTTGCTGATCTGACTACCGCCCAGCGTACTTGATTCACCTGTCAATGCAATGCCGCCAGCGTAGCCATGCACGCTAGCCGGACATGCTTGTAGAAGGGGCTGTCGTTGCCTGCGGTCACGAGGTGCTCAACAGGTTGCAATAGAAGCGCCACTCATGCTCCAGGGCATGAGCCAGGTTCTTCGCCTGGCGAAAACCGTGGCGCTCTTGCGGATACAGATGGTATTCCACCGGCACGCCACGCAGCCGTAGCGCGGCGACCATCTGCTCGGTCTGCGCCGGCAGCACCACCGCATCCTGACCGCCCTGGAAAAAGATCACCGGCACCTCGATGTTGTCGGCATGCAACAGCGGCGTGCGCGCCTGATAGCGCTGGGCATCGCGCACCGGATCGCCAATCAACCAGTCCAGGTAGTCGGCCTCGAACTTGTGCGTCACCTGGCGCAGGGCCAGTGGATCGCTGACCCCGTAGAGACTGGCACCACCGCGAAACACCCGACTGAAGGCCAGCGCGCATAAGGCCGTGTAGCCGCCGGCACTGGCGCCGCGGATAAACGCCCGCGCCGGGTCGATCAGCGCGCTGGCCGCCAGGTGCGCTACCGCGGCCTGGGCGTCCACCACTTCGATATGCCCCCACTCCCCCGCCAGGCGCAGGCGATAGGCGCGACCGTAACCGCTGCTGCCGCGGTAATTAAGGTCGAGCACGGCATAGCCGCGCAACGTCCAGAACGGGATGCGCGGGTCGAACACCGGATAGCAGGCCGAAGTGGGCCCGCCGTGCAGGAACACCAGCAGCGGCGGTTTCTCCACTTGTTCCACGGGCGCATAGAAGAAACCCTGACTGCATTCACCCTCACCGACCGAACAGCTGAAGGGCTGCGGCCTGGGCAGGTGCTGGCTACCCAGGGGCTGTTCACCTCCGACGATAATGCGCACCGCGCCGCTATCACGGGTAATGGCCAGAACCGCCGGCAGGCGATTCGCTGCCCCGGCGATACAGTAATAGTGCTCGGCATCCGCAGCCAGGCCGCGAAAGCGGCTGAAGCCCGAGGCCAGACATCGCTCGCAGGGCGACGCGGGATCTACGGCTCGCTCCAGCAGCACACCGAAGCCCTGCTCGAAACGGCTCAGCAGCATACCGCCCGCCTCCAGCAGCAGGTAGGTACAGCCACCCAGCTGCCAGGGCGCTGGCGCATGATCGTAGGGTGACGCGGGGCCACCTAGGCCATACGCACCTTCGGCTGCTTCGGAATCACCGGTGACGCGCACCGGCTGCCACCAGCCGTGAAGATCGGAGAGCACCCAGAGCTGACCGCCGACGCTGAAACGCGGCTGCTGCAGGGACTGGTCGTGGTCAGCGCCGGTCAGAATCCGCCCGGGCTCCTCGCCCTCACGCAGACACAAGCGGGTGGCGATCCAGGGCTGACAGGGTCTGTCCCACTCGATCCAGGCCAACTGGCGGCCGTCAGCACTGGCAACCGGATCGGCATAGAAGTCGGCACCCTCGACCAACACTCGACGGCCGCCATCCAGGTCGATGCACACCAGGCGATGGATCACCCCGGCCGCTTCGTGGCTTTCCTCCACGGCCAACAGTGCCTGCCAGGCCGAGACGAAGGACAGGCCGCCATAACGGCACTCCGGGCGGGCGGTCAGCTTGCAAGCTGCACTCGCCGCATCACTGGTGCGCGTGGCGCACTCCACCAGGTAGATCTGCTGATCGGCTTCGTTGACGAACGCCGCACCCCGGTCGGTGGCGCAGCAGGCGCCGCCGCCGTACTCGTAGACCCGGCTGCGCACGGAGAAACCCGAGGGGGTCAGCTCGCGCAACTCGCCCTCACGCCAGAAAAACAGGCCGCAACGCGCCTGCTGCGGATCGAAAGCCACCCATAACAGGCCGCCATGAGCAGCGTGCAGTTCGGCGAAATCGCCACTGGCGGTCGCGGCCTGGGCGGCATTCCAGATGCCGTCGGCCTCATCGGCTCGCATCACGCACCTAGGCCTTGCAGATCAGTTTGGAAGTCTTCTCGTTGCGGAACATCAGGTTCTCCAGCGCTCCCGGTGCCCGCTCGGCCTCTTCGCGCGCGGCAAGGATGATGCCGTGGTGCGCCGACTTGCTGCACACCGGGTCGGCATTGCTGGCGTCACCCGTGAGCATGAAAGCCTGGCAGCGGCAGCCGCCGAAATCCTTGGCCTTTTCGTCACAGGAGCGGCATGGCTCCGGCATCCAGTCGTCGCCGCGAAAACGGTTGAAGCCGAAGGAGTCGCGCCAGATGTGCTCGATGCTGTGCTCGCGTACGTTGGGGAACTGCACCGGCAACTGGCGGGCGCTGTGGCATGGTAGCGCGGTGCCGTCCGGGGTGATGTCGAGGAACAGGTTGCCCCAGCCGTTCATGCAGGCCTTGGGCCGTTCCTCGTAGTAATCCGGAGTGACGAAGATCAGCTTGCACGGGTGGTTCTCGGCCGCCAGCTTGGCGCGCCACTCGTTAGTGATGCGCTCGGCACGCTCGAGCTGGGCGCGGGTCGGCAACAGGCCGGCGCGATTGAGTTCGGCCCAGCCGTAAAATTGGCAGGTGGCCAACTCGACGAAATCCGCCTCCAGCTCCAGGCACAGCTGGATGATCCGCTCGATGTTGTCGATGTTGTGCCGGTGGGTGACGAAGTTCAGCACCATGGGGTAACCGGCTGCCTTGACCGCCCGGGCCATGGCTAGTTTCTGGGCGAAGGCCTTCTTCGAACCGGCCAGCAGGTTGTTGACCTCCTCGTCGGCGGCCTGGAAGCTGATCTGGATATGATCCAGGCCGGCCTCGCTGAAACTGGCGATACGCTCTTCGGTCAAGCCGATGCCGGAGGTGATCAGGTTGGTGTAGTAGCCCAGGTCGCGCGCCGCCTTGATCAGCTCGGCCAGATCCTGACGCACCAGCGGTTCGCCACCGGAAAAACCCAGTTGCGCCGCGCCCAGCGCGCGCGCCTGGCGAAACACCTCGATCCACTCGGCGGTGGTCAGTTCCTCGCCTTGCTGGGAGAAATCCAGCGGATTGGAGCAATACGGGCACTGCAGCGGGCAGCGGTAGGTCAGCTCGGCCAGCAGCCACAATGGAGGACCCGGCGTATGGCCGGGTTTACTGCAACTCGATCCAGAACTGAGCATTGGCTACCTCCATAAAGGCCAGGATGTCTTCATCGAGCCCCGGCACGTCTGGAAAGCGTTCACTCAAGGTGTCGATAATCTGGCCGACACTGTGCGCACCATTGACCTGCAGGAGAATTTCCCCGGCACTGTCATTGAGCTTGATCATGCCTTCCGGGTAAAGCAGCACATGGCAGTTTTGCACAGGTTCGAACTGCAGGCGAAAGCCGCGGCGCAGCTTGGGGATCTTGCTAGCAAGGGACTGGTTCATACAATCGACTCCGCGGTGATGCGCGCGGCGCCCCCCACGAGGGATACGCCGGTCGTAGGGTGCGCCATGCGCACCAATTGATTGCGGCTCACAGCACTATCCCCTTATGCCAGACCCGCTCAGCCGTCACCGTGTGATAAGGCGCGCGCTCCAGCTCGTAGGCCATGCTCATGGCATCAAGCATGCTCCACAGCACGTCCAGCTTGAATTGCAGGATTTCCAGCATGCGTTGCTGACCCTCGTAGGTCGTGTAGTGCTGCAAGGTGATGCGCAGGCCATGTTCGACATCGCGGCGCGCCTCCTTCAGGCGTTTGCGGAAGTAGTCGTAACCGCCGGCATCGATCCAGGGGTAATGCTGCGGCCAGGTATCCAGACGCGACTGGTGAATGGTGGGGGCGAACAGTTCGGTCAGCGAACTGCTGGCCGCCTCCTGCCAGCAGGCGCGGCGGGCGAAGTTGACGTAGGCATCGACGGCGAAGCGCACCCCCGGCAATACCAGCTCCTGGGACAGCACCTGCTCGCGGTCCAGCCCCACGGCCTCGGCCAGGCGCAGCCAGGCTTCGATGCCGCCCTCCTCGCCAGGCGCGCCGTCGTGGTCGAGGATGCGCTGCACCCACTCGCGACGGGTGTCGCGATCCGGGCAGTTGGCCATGATCGCCGCATCCTTCACCGGGATGCACACCTGGTAGTAGAAGCGGTTGGCCACCCAGCCCTGGATCTGCTCGCGGCTGGATTGACCGGCGTACATCGCCTGATGGAAAGGATGATGAATGTGGTAATAGGCGCCCTTGGCGCGCAGCGCCTGCTCGAATTCGGCAGGGCTCATGGCGGTCTTGCTCATCGAGGCTCTCCAGTGCGCGGTGCCGCTCGCCCGGGGTGCGCCCTGCGCACCATTGGCGGCGGCGTCATTCTTGGGGCGCGCGTGGGCCTAGGCGGCCCCGCGCACCCTACAAAGTGATGCTCAGGCCGTCCCAGGCGACGTCGATACCGTGGGCGCTCAGCTCGGCACGCTCCGGCGAATCGACATCGAGGATCGGATTGGTGTTGTTGATATGGATCAGAATCTTCTGCTTGCCCGGCAGGCCGTCGAGCACCTCGATCATGCCGCCGGGGCCGCTTTGCGGCAGATGGCCCATTTCGCTGCCGAGCTTGTCGCCGACCTCGCACTGGCGCATTTCGTCGTCGCGCCACAGGGTGCCATCGACCAGCAGGCAATCGGCGCGGCGCATCCAGCCCAGCAGCTGATCATCCACCTGCCCCAGTCCAGGGGCGTAGAACAGGGTGCCGCCCGTGCGCAGGTCTTCGACGAACAGGCCGATATTGTCACCCGGATGCGGATTGCCACGGTGCGGCGAGTACGGCGGCGCGCTGCTGCGCAAGGCAATCGCGGTGATCTGCAGATCCGGGCAGACTGGGATGCTGAACGGAACGCCATCCAGCTCGATCAGGTTGTGCTGCAAGCCACCGTTCCAGTGATCGAGCATATTGAACAGCGGAAAGCCGCTGGTCAGGTCCTGATGCACCATCTCGGTACACCAGACCTGATGCGGACAACCCTCGCGCAGGGTCAGCAGCCCGGTACAGTGGTCGATCTGGCTGTCGATCAGAATGACCCCGCCGATCGCCGTGTCACGCGGTTTGCGCGCCGGCTGCAAGGCCGGGAACGACTCGATCTGCGCGCGGATATCCGGTGAAGCGTTGCACAGGATCCAGTCCTTGCCATTGTCGCTCAGGGCGATCGAGGACTGGGTACGCGGCTGCGCACGCAGGCTGCCGTCGCGCACGCCACGGCAGTTGCGACAGTTGCAGTTCCACTGGGGAAAGCCGCCGCCGGCGGCGGAACCGAGAATCTGGATATGCATGGCGAGTTCCGATGAGATGCCCCGACGGTGCCGGGGCAAGGTCAATCAACGATTGGCGAAGTACATGGTGACTTCAAAACCAATGCGCATATCGGTGAAGGCGGGTTTAGTCCACATAGCGCGGTCCTCTTCTTATCAAAGCCGGCGAATTCCGGTAGTGCTAGTTATGCACCCAGAAAGCTCGCGACAGAATGGTACTTTGGGAGGAGGTCCGGCTGGCTTTGGTAGGCCTGACTAGAATGCATCCAGACTACGAGGACCGCCTGGATCAGGCCCGTGGGGACTCCTTGCTGCCGAGGTCCGTCTTTGGGCGTGGATATATCAACGACACGCACGCCTTGCGGCTGATATTTACCGGCTAACGGCCCGATTATTGTTAGGTTCGGCCAAGACGTTTCACGTAGCCAGCAAGTCATGTCGAGGAGCCCAGCCGTCGCACTTTTACTCAGGCTGAGGAACAGAGGTAAGCGCTCCATAAACCTCATCTACAAATGATCCTCAGGCCGGCCAATGCTGTGCTCCAATTTTTTTCTGGAGCCAGCCGTCATGATGCGCCCCGACGCCAAAGTCGATAAAGTCTACCTCTACCCCAAGCCGGTGGATTTTCGGAAGTCCATCGACGGCCTAGCCGCCCTGGTCGAGCTGGACATCAAAGTAGCCGTGTTCGACCCGGTACTGTTCGTCTTTCTCAACAAGTCGCGTAACCGGGTGAAGATTTTGTATTGGGAGCGCAACGGCTTCTGTTTGTGGCTCAAGCGCCTTGATGCCGAGCGGTTCAAAACATCGCCAGACGATCAAGAGGAAGCCATCGTGCTGACGGTTCAGGAATTGAACTGGCTGCTGGATGGTTTCGACCTCTGGGGCAACCGCCCACACCAGGTTTTGACTCCGCGTTTCGTGACCTGAGCCGGTATAATCCACGGCATGATTTCCGTGCCCGAAACCCTTCCTGACGACCCTATTTTGCTGAAGCAGCTTCTGCTGTCGCTGCATGAGCAGATGTCTTCGAAGGGCAAGGAAATAACTGCCAAGGACGGGCAGATCGAGCGCCTTCGTGAGCAAAACGCGCTCCTGATCTAGCGTCTGTTCGGCCGTAAATCCGAGCAGAGCAGCGATCCGGATTCACCGCAGCTAGAGATATTCAACGAGGCCGAAAGCCTGGCCGAAGCAGCGCCTGAAGCCCCTGCCGATGAGGCCGAGGAAGAAGTCGTTGCGCCGGTCAAGCGTCGCGGCAAGCGCAAGCCGTTGCCGGCCGAGCTGCCGCGCGTCGAAGTCATCCACGAGCTGCCCGAACATGAGCTGACCTGCGAGTGCGGTTGCCGCAAGCAGGCCATCGGCGAGGAAACCAGTGAACAGCTGGAAATCATCCCGATGCAGGTTCAGGTAATTCGCCACATCCGCAAGACCTACGCCTGCAAAGCCTGCGAAAGCGCCCCGGTCACCGCCGACAAGCCGGCGCAATTGATTGAGAAAAGCCTGGCCAGCCCGAGCGTGCTGGCGATGCTGCTGACCAGTAAATACGCTGACGGCATACCGCTGTATCGCTTCGAAAAGATGCTCAGTCGCCACGGCATCGACATCCCCCGGCAGACCCTGGCCCGTTGGGTGATCCAGTGCGGCGAACAGCTGCAGCCGCTGCTCAACCTGCTGCGCGACAGGTTGCTGGACAGCCCAGTGATCCACTGCGATGAAACCCGTGTGCAGGTGCTCAAGGAGCCGGGCCGAGACCCCAGCAGCCACTCCTGGATGTGGGTGCAAACCGGTGCCCGCCTGGCAAACCGGTGATCCTGTTCGACTACACAACCAGCCGCGCACAGGAGGTTCCGCTGCGCCTGCTCGACGGTTATCGCGGCTATCTGATGACCGACGACTACGCCGGCTACAACGCCGTGGCCGCGCAAGCGGGCGTCGAACGCCTGACCTGCTGGGCGCATGCGCGGCGCAAGTTCGTCGAGGCGCAGAAGGTGCAGCCGAAGGGCAAAATCGGACGCGCCGACATCGCGCTGGGGATGATCAACAAACTCTACGGCATCGAGCGCGAGCTCAAGGATGCCAGCGATGAACAGCGCCACCACGGCCGTCAGCAGCACAGCCTGCCGTTGCTCGCCCAACTCAAGGCCTGGCTGGAGAAAACCCAGCCACAGGTCACCGCGCAGAATGTCCTGGGCAAGGCGGTGAACTATCTAGCGAGCAACTGGAGCCGGCTCGAACGCTATATCGAGGCCGGCCACCTGCCGATCGATAACAACGCCGCCGAGCGGGCCATCCGGCCCTTCGTCATCGGCCGCAAAAACTGGCTGTTCAGCGACACGCCCAAAGGCGCGACCGCCAGCGCCCAACTCTACAGCCTGGTGGAAACCGCCAGGGCCAACGGCCAGGAGCCTTATGCCTGGCTGCGTCATGTCCTCGAGCGCCTGCCGCTGATCAACAGCGTTGAAGGCTACGAAGCGCTGCTGCCGTGGAGCTGCAAGCCAACGACGTCACTGTAAAACGCAAAACACCACCAGTGAGAGGTGGGGTTTATGGAGCGTTTACAAACCGAGAGCATGGCTCATCGATTCGATTGTTGGCCATCAGACGGCAGTCTCTAGTGACCACCGAGTTCTGGGTGGCCGCGTGCAAGTCGGAGAACTTGCGTAGGACATGAGCCATGCAAGCAATCTCATGGATGCTCAGGGCAAACAGGGCCTTTCGGCAAAGCTGTCTGCACCAGACGCCCTTTCCAATCCCCCGAAAGTCTCGCGCATGCTCGCAGCTATGCGCACGGAGATGCACGGCCCTTTGTCCAAGTCGCTGCTGCGGCAGGCCCAGGTGCAACGGTCGCGGATCGGGTCGAGGTGACGGGATTGCGGCCGCCCCCCCTCCCACACCACCGGACATGCGGTTTTCCGCATCCGGCGGTTGAGCACATCAGCGTTGGGCCGATGCGAAGTCTGATGGTGTCCCTTCCCTCTGTACTTCGGTCAATACGTCTCGTCTCCTCTACGCCGGATGCCTCGCTTGCCCCTCGCGCCCTACCTCTGTCGGGGAATCCACCCCGCAGCCATCGGCCGCCCAACCCCTATCGGCACAAGGCTCTCAGGTCGGTTTCATAGGACTCTCGCGTTTCATCCGAGATCTCGGTCGGTATTGCTGCTCTTCCGCCCTGCTCCAGAGCCATTACAGCCC
>RCUJ01000984.1_pt1 | contig 15915 bp, 15 predicted proteins | sample 2166321 | NCBI WGS metagenome assembly RCUJ01 (sample SAMN09932808, study PRJNA488358) | compost metagenome | feature: garden; material: soil; isolation source: compost soil in an enriched community after 118 h of incubation | place: Germany: Experimental Botanical Garden Goettingen | collected... | reverse complement strand
CTTCCACCACCGCCGGCAGGCCGTGCGTCCACTTGGCGCGGCGCTTGCGCAGGTGGTTGGCGGTGGAGGCCAGCGCGTCGGGCAGCGAATGGTAGAGGTCGATGCGGCCATCGCCATCACCGTCTGCCGCCAACTCATAGAAAGACGTCGGGATGAATTGCGTCATGCCGAACGCACCGCTCCAGGAGCCTACGAAGCTATCGGCCGGCACGGTACCGTCGCGCAGCAGCCGCACCGAAGCGTAGGCATTCTTTTCCCACAGGGTCTTGTTCTCGGTGCAGGCGCGCGTCAGCCAGGCGTTCAGCACATCGGTCTTGCCGATCTGCCGGCCATAGTTGGTTTCGATACCGAAGATGGCGACCAGCGTCGCGGGGTCCACCTGGTATTGCTGGCCGATGGCGGACAGTTGCGGCCCCACCTTCTTCATCACGGCCAGGCCGTCGTTGACGCGCTCATCGTCCACGGTCTTGGCGATGTAGTCCCACCAGCTCTCACGCCCTTCCGGCTGGCCCTTGGCCGATGCCACGGTCGTGGGCAGCAGCTTGGCGTTGGCGGTGTACTTGTCCCAATCCGCAACGGTCAGGCCATTGGCGGTAGCGCCGTTGCGCAACTTGGCGATACACGCCTTGGTGTCGAGCTCGGTCGGGATGATGACGGTGGGGGCTGCGGCGGCAGGTGCGGCGGTAGCTGCGGGTGCGGCTGTGGCTGCGGGTGCGGCTGTGGCGGGTGCGGCGGCAGGTGCGGTGGCGGGCGTTGAAGAACCCGCGGAAGGCGCCGTTGCCGGCGCCGGCGCTGCTGCAGCGGGGGCCGCCGTCTTTGCCGCTTCCTGCGCGGCGACCACATCGTCAAAACTACGCTTGGGTGTCAAAGCCGGTTGCGGCTGTGCCGGCGCGGGCGTGGTCTGCGCGCGCGATCCGGTGGCGGAAGCGGGCGATTGTGCCTGGGCAGCGGTTCCAGCGGCAGCCGTGATGCAAGCCGCAAGCACAACGCGGGATAGGGAATCGATTCGAGGGCGTGATGAACGCTGACGCATGGTATTCCTGAAAAATCGAAGTCAGCCAGGATCGTACCGCGACCGGCTGCCGAAATCGAACGCGCAGGCTCGAACCTGCAGCCGGTCGTAACGTTGCGCTACCTCTTCCTACTCAAGCCGACGGGGCCTGTGGACGACTCGGCCCACGCGCCATGCCATACCTACCGAGCCGCCGCCTGCCCGCGCAATTGCGCCAGGCGCTCAATGGAAGCCTCATGCCCTTGGGCAGCGGCCGTCTCGTACCAGCGCAGCGCCTCTTTCATGTCCACCTGTTCCAGCATCAGGCCCTGCATGAACTGCGCTTCGGGGTTGCCGCGTTGCGCGTCGGCCAGTAAAGCCCGCAGGGCCTGGGCGTCTTCGCGTGGCGACTCGCCATAGACGTGCGCGTTGCTGCCCACCGGGTCTTCGATCAGCCCGCGTAGCGAAGGCGCCGTGTGGGCGAACTGGTGGCGCCAGAACAATGCCACAAGCAGCGTGAACGCAATCAGGAGCAAGGTCGAGATAAACAGGCTTTTACGTGTCATGAGTCAGAAGCAAATCGGCATGCCGCAGCCGCGGCGTCACCTGGTTGAAAAATATCAGCGGGCAACCGGGGCGAACCAGTACTGCGACACGCTGCTTTCGTTGGAATACCACGGCAAGAGACCAATGCTGTCCGACTCGCGTTGCACGGTTACGAGCAGGCCGCCGGCTTGCGGACGGAATATCGCCACGTGCCGTCTGACGCCCATGGATTCATGTTGGCGCCAGTCGTGCCGCACGCTGACCCACAGCCGGCCTTGCGTGCAGCCCGTATAGCGGCGGATGTCGTCGGGCATGTAGAACCCGCCCTCGCCGGACTTGGCCGCCGGATCCTCGCCGCCATCCAGCATGGGCAATCGCGCTGTGGAACGCGCGCCCTGCCCGTCCAGGGCCAGCACGTTCCACCCCTTGCCATCGGCCGACAGCGACACCGTCGCCTCGGGCGTCGAGCGCCATTCCGGCAAAAGCGTGTCACGCATGCCGGGCAGCGCCAAGGGATACAGGAAAAACGTGCGCAGGTCTTTCAGGGAATAGGAGGGTTCGCCCGACCGCAGCTCGCCCTGGGCGCGGTAGGTACCGCCCAAGTCCGGGCATTGCGCCGGGTCCGCCGCCAGCACCACCGGCGTTCCGCTCTTGAAAGACGGCCACTTCACCGACACCTCGTCCACACGAGAGACGCCGCAGGCGCTTAGTGCAAGCAGCATCAGCCCGGCCCCCGCATACTGGGCCAGCCGCCGCGCGCGGGGTGAGTCAATGGCAGATCGGGATGGATGCATGTTGTGCCTTTCTTGCCGCCGCACGGGCGGGCTACGCAGCGTGCGGCGCGATGGGGTCGAGGCCTCGCTTGGCGACGAACTATATCTGAATCCCACACCGCCGTTGCCAAGCCTGGCGGGGCAGAGAATAATCGGCACATCGCCACCGGCCGCTTCCCATGACACCGTTCCGAGGCAAACTCCGCATCCGGCACCTGGAAATCGTGCTGACCGTCTCCGAATTGGGCAACCTGTCCAAAGCGGCGGCGCAGTTGCACAGCACGCAGTCGGGCTTGTCGCGCGCCATCGCTGAAATCGAAGAACTGGTTGGCGCGCGCTTGTTCGAGCGCACGGCCAAGGGAACGACCTGCACGCCGCTGGGCGACGCCATGTGCCGTCACGCCCGCCTGCTGCTGACCGACTTCCGCAAGGCCGAGATCGATCTGGCCGCCGTATCGCGCGGCGACGAAGGCAGCCTGACGGTCGGCTGTTTTTCCATGTTCGCGGGCTGGCCGGTGGCTGAAGCCGCCCGATCGTTCCGCCAGGCCTATCCGCGCATTACGCTCACCATCGAGATCGGCACGCACGAGCGCCTGATCGAAGACCTGGACGCGGGCGCGGTGGACGTGCTGATCAGCCGTTTTTCGTCCACCGTCAACCCGCAGGTCTACCGGTCCACCACCTTGCTGGAAGACCCCGTCGTGCTGGGCTGCGCCACGGATCATCCCTTGGCGGGGCTGCCGGACACCACGCTGGCCGACTATGTGGCCTACCCGTGGATCACCGCTTTGCCCGGCAGCCGCATCCGTGGCGAACTGGAAATGTCGCTGCGCCAGGCGGGTTTGGCAATTCCGGATATGATCGGCGCCCTGTCCCTGGAGTTCGGCCGCGAAATGCTGCTGGACGGGCACTACCTGTGGATGCTGCCCGGCAGCGTGGCCGCCGTCCGCCAGGCGCGCGGCGAACTCGTCGTGCTGCCCGCGCGCCCCGCCATCAAGAAATCGCCCCTTGCCGCGATATGGCGGCGCGATCGCCCCAGCACCCGCCAGGCGCGCGCCTTTGCAGCGCACCTGGAACAAGCCATCCAGGCGGATCAGACCGCGCTGGCCGCCTAGGCCCCGCGCTTAAGCCTCCGCACTTAATCCTCATTGATCACGCCCCTTTTTTATCGGAGCACCCATGTACGACTGGCTCAACGCACTGCCCAAGGCGGAACTGCACCTGCACCTGGAAGGCTCATTGGAACCCGAGCTACTGTTCCAGTTGGCGCAACGCAACGGCGTGGCGCTCCCCTGGCCCGACATCGATGCCCTGCGCGGCGCCTACAACTACGGCAATCTTCAGGAATTCCTGGACCTGTATTACATGGGCGCCAACGTCTTGCGCACCGAACAGGACTTCTACGACCTGACCTGGGCCTATCTCTTGAAGTGCCGCGAACAGAACGTGGTGCACACCGAACCCTTCTTCGACCCGCAGACGCATACCGATCGCGGCATCCCCTTCGCTGTCGTGCTGGAGGGCATCAGCCGGGCGCTGGAAGACGGGCGCAAGCAACTGGGCGTCTCCAGCGGATTGATCCTGAGCTTTCTGCGCCACCTGCCCGAAGAACAGGCGATGCGCACCCTGGACGAAGCCCTGCCCTATCGCGACGCCTTTATCGCCGTCGGCCTGGACAGCAGCGAAATGGGTTTTCCGCCGCGTCTGTTCCAGCGCGTATTCGACCGCGCCCGCGCCGAAGGCCTGCCCGCCGTGGCGCACGCGGGCGAGGAAGGCCCACCCGAATACATCTGGGAAGCGCTGGACCTGCTGAAGGTGCTGCGCGTTGACCACGGCGTGCGCGCCGCCGAAGACCCGAACCTGATCGCGCGCCTGATCGACGAACAGATCCCCCTGACCGTCTGTCCGCTGTCGAACACGCGGCTGCGCGTGTTCGAACACATGCGCGATCACAACATCCTGTCGCTGTTGGACGCGGGCGTGAAAGTCACCGTGAACTCCGACGACCCGGCTTACTTTGGCGGCTACGTGAACGAGAACTTCCATGCGCTGCATGAGCACTTGGGCATGACGCAGGAACAGGCCAAGGCGCTGGCGGATAACAGCCTGGATGCGCGGATCGTGAAGTGAAGCGGTGGCCATGCGTGTTCCGCATGGCCTCGATCAAATCCGGCATGCCCACCCCGCCCCGTTCGTCCCTACCATTAAGCCTTACGGCGACGGCGCCCTTCGCGCCAGCCACCTCACAACAAGGCAAGGGGCAGATATGGGTCAACCCGTCCAGGCGGCGCTGCGAGCCGGCACGCTGACCGGCGTGCAAGAAGCCAGCGGCGTGTGCCGCTACAGCGCCATTCCCTATGCGCAGGCGCCCGTGGGCAGCCTGCGCTTTGCGCCGCCGCAACCGGCAACGTGGCGCGGCGAGCGCGACGCCACCCGGCCGGGGCCGGTATCGCCACAACTGCCCTCGCGGCTGCGCGAGGCCATGGGCGATTTCGACATCCCGCAATCCGAAGACTGCCTGCACCTGACGGTGTGGACGCCCGCCGCTGACCAACAGCGCCGGCCGGTGGTCGTGTGGTTGCATGGCGGCGCGTGGCAAAGCGGCGGCGGCGCGCTGGACTGGTACGACGGTGCTGGCCTGGCGGCGCGCGGTGACCTGGTGGTCGTGGCCGTCAACTATCGCCTGGCCGCATTGGGTTGGCTCTATGTGCCGGGGCAGACAGCCAATGTGGGCCTGCTGGATCAGGAAGCCGCCATTGATTGGGTGCTGGACAACATCCAGGACCTGGGCGGCGACCCCGAACGCATCACGGTCATGGGCCAATCGGCCGGCGCGTCGTCCATCTGCGCGATGTTGGCGCGCCGTCCGCGCTTCTCGCGCGCCATTCTGCAAAGCGCCGCGCTGGGTCGGGGGTTCCGCACCGCATCCCAAGCCGACGCGCTGGGACGTGCCTTTCTACAGGCCGCCGGCGTCGATACCCTGGACGCCGCGCGCGCGCTTCCCGTGTCGGCATTGCTGGCCGCGCAGCAGGCGCCCGCCGTGGCCGACGCGCTACGCGCCGAAGGCAGCAGCCGCAGCCAATTCGGCCCCGTACAGGACGGACAGGTGTTGCCGGAAGACATTGCGCCGGCATTGCGCCAGGCCGCGTCGCGCGCGGATGTGCTGGTGGCGTATACCCGCGACGAAATGGCCGCGTTTCCCGGCCACGCCGTGGATGCGGCCAGCCACCAGATGGGGGACGAGGTCTTCGGCGCGCCTTCCCGTCTGTGGGCGCAAGAGGCGCTTAGCCAAGGTCGCCAAGCCTGGCTGGCGCGCTTTGACGTGGCGCCTTCCGCGCGCTTCGGCGCCTGCCATTGCATTGAATTGCCCTTCGTGTTCGGCACGCTACCGGCCTTTGCCGATGCGCCCATGCTTGCTGGGTTGAGCCAAGGGCACGCTGAGCAACTGGTCGCGCAGACCCAGCGGGCATGGATCGCGTTCATACGCGGCGATGCACCCGACTGGCCGATGGCGCCGCACCAGCAACTGCTGGCCTGACCATTCGGGCGGCACAGCCAGGCAAATAGGCTGCGCGATACGCCGGACAAAGCAGCCGCAAATAAGCAAAGCAAACAAACCAAGCAACAACAAGGGGAATTTCATGTTCAAGCAAACCGTGCTGGCGCTTGCGCTGCTGGCGCCATTGACCGTTCAGACCGCGCAGGCCGCCTATCCCGACAAAGCAGTGAAGATCATCGTGTCGAACCCGCCGGGCGGGCCGGTGGACGTGATGCTGCGCGTCCTGGCCAGCAAGCTCGGCGCCGCCTGGGGCCAGCCGGTAGTGGTGGAAAACCGGCCGGGCGCATCCGGCATCATCAGCACCAGCGCGCTGGTCAAGTCCGCGCCTGACGGCTACACCCTGGGCATGGTGGTGGCCTCGTCGGTCACCATCGTGCCCTTCGCGGTCGACAGCCTGCCGTTCGATACGGAAAAAGACCTGCAACCCATTTCACTGGTGGCGCGCACGCCGTTCATTTTCATCGTACCCAAAGACAGCCCCATCAAGACCTGGGACGACTTTGTGCGCGAGAGCAAAACGCGCAGCCTGAGCGTGGGCTCGTTTTCAATCGGCACCGCGTTCCACCTGGTGTGGGAACAGACCGCGCGGCGCGCGGGAATAACGGCGTTGTACGTGCCGTCATCGTCATCAGGCAAAACGCAAAATGACCTGATCGGCGGCCAACTGGATGTGGGTCTGGATGCGCCCTCCAGTTCCAAGGGCCTGATCGACAGCGGCCGGCTGCGTGCGTTGGCCATCACCAGCCCGCAACGTTTCGGCGGCTTGCCCGACACACCGACGCTGAAGGAATCCGGTTTAAAGGACTACGCGCCGCAGCCGTGGATTGGCCTGATGGCGCCGGCAGGCGTGCCGCAAGACCGCGTGGCGCTGATCCAGAAAGCCGTGGCCGACATCCTGAAGCAACCCGAGATGCGCGCGCAAATGGAAACGCTGGGGATGATACCGATCGGCAGTTCGCCGGAAGAACTCGCGGCCACGATCAAGGCGGATCGCGCCGATATGGCGCCCCTGATCAAGGAGCTGGGGATCAAATTGCAGTAGCGAAAATTTCACGGCTCGGAATCAAACGGGCCGGAATTTAAGCATCCGTAACAAACGCGCCAGCCGCGCCGCGCTTGGGTAAGATCCTCAGCCAATAACAGGTTAACAACCACGAGGAGAACACCCCATGCCGTCTTGCAAACCGCTGTTCCGGCTGGCGCCGCTGGCGCTCGCCGCCCATCTTCTGATCGCTGGCCCGGCCGCCGCGCAACCGGCGCCCGGCACGCAAGGCCCGCTGATGCCCGCGCCCAATGCGGCGCTGTCCGAGCAGATCGAGCAACGCGCCCGCGCCATCGAAGACAAACTCATCGCGTGGCGCCGCGACATTCATCAGCACCCCGAATTGGGCAACCAGGAAACGCGCACCGCCAAGCTGGTCGCCGACCATCTGCGCGCGCTGGGCATGGACGTGAAGACAGGCGTGGCGGGCACGGGCGTTGTTGCCGTGCTCAAGGGCGGCAAACCCGGCCCGGTCGTCGCGCTGCGCGCCGACATGGATGCGCTTCCCGTCAAGGAACAGGTGGACGTGCCCTTCGCGTCGAAGGCCAAGGGCACGTATCTGGGTAAGGAAGTCGACGTCATGCACGCCTGCGGCCACGACACCCACACCGCCATCCTGATGGCCACGGCCGAAGTGCTGGCCGGCATGAAAGACCAGTTGCCCGGCAGCGTGAAATTCATCTTCCAGCCCGCCGAGGAAAGCCCCGCGGACTTCGAACCCGACGGCAAGAAAATCTGGGGCGCCAAGATGATGGTGCAAGAAGGCGTACTGGAAAATCCCAAGGTGGATGCCATCTTCGGCCTGCACGTATCCAGCGCCTATCCAGCGGGTTGGCTGTCGTGGCGCAGCGGCCCCGCCATGGCGGCGGCGGACCAGTTCTGGATCGACGTCACCGGCAAACAGACGCACGGCGCGCGCCCTTGGTCGGGCATTGATCCTATCGTCGTCAGCTCGCAGATCATCCTGGGCTTGCAGACCATTCCCAGCCGCCAGATCAACAGCATGCTGGAGCCCGCCGTCATCACCGTGGGCGCCATCCACGGCGGCAACCGCATGAACATCGTGCCGGACAGCGTGGCCATGACGGGCACCATCCGCACCTACGACGAAGGCATGAAGAAGGATATCCACCAACGCATCGCCCGCACCGCCGACATGATTGCGCAAAGCGCCGGCGCCCGCGCGGATGTGCGCGTGGTCGAGCTCTACAACGCCACCGTCAACAACCCCGCCCTGACCGAGAAAATGGGCGCGACGCTGCGGCGCGTGGCGGGTGAAGGCAACTACGGCCTGCAACCCAAGTCCACGGCGTCGGAAGACTTTTCCTTCTATCAGGAAAAAGTGCCGGGCATGTTTTTCTACCTGGGCGTAACCCCCAAGGGCACCGACGTGGACAAGGCCGCCCCCAACCATTCGCCACGCTTTTACGTGGATGAATCGGGCTTGATCAACGGCGTGCGTGCCTTGTCCAACCTGACCATCGACTACATGGCCCGCGCGCAACCAGGAAGCTGATCGACACCTTGCGGCCATCCCGCATTGACGCCTGGCCGGGCCCTGGATACATTGGCCGGCAACCCTGCGCCATCGACATCGATGGCGTTGCCTTTTTTACCCCGTGTGCGTTTGCGTTTACGTGTACGTGTACGCCTCGGGGCCAATCCGCATCAACCCAGGAATTTTCATGAACAGCTACCGCGTCGGCATCGCCGGCTTCGGCGCCATCGGCCAGGCCGTGGCGCAATCCCTGGATGCCGGGCTACCCGGCCTGACCCTTGCCGCCGTTGCGGTGCGCGACCCCAAGGCCCCGCCCGACTTTGCCTGGACCCAGGCAGCACCGGCCTTCACCACCATCGACGCGCTGCACGAACATTGCGACGTGGTGGTGGAATGCGCACCCGCCTCGGTATTCCGCAACATTGCCGAACCCGTGCTGCGCGCCGGCAAGAAGATGGTGGTGCTGAGTTCCGGCGCGCTGCTGCAAAACGATGACCTGATCGAGCTCGCCCGCGAGCATCACGGGCAGATCCTGGTACCCTCGGGCGCCATCCTGGGGCTGGACGCCATCACCGCCGCCGCCGAAGGCGTCATCCACTCCGTCACGATGATCACCCGCAAGCCGCCGCGCGGCCTGATGGGCGCCCCCTACCTGACCGACAACAACATCAATCTTGAAGGCCTTGCCGAACCGCGCCTGATCTTCCGTGGATCGCCGCGCGAAGCCGCCACGGGCTTTCCGGCGAATTTGAACGTGGCGGTAAGCGTGTCCTTGGCGGGCATCGGGCCCGACCGGACCACGCTGGAAATCTGGGCCGACCCGTCCTTGGAACGCAACGTGCACCGCGTGGAAGTCGTGTCCGATTCCGCCATGTTCTCGATGGAAATCCAGAACATTCCGTCCGCCAATCCCAAGACCGGCCGCATCACCGCGCAAAGCGTCATCGCCGCCTTGCGCAAGCTGACCGGGCCGTTGCGCGTGGGGACCTGAGCCGAATCACGCGGCTTCTCGCAGCGCGGCCTCGTCCTGGGGCGGCGCCATGGGGCCCGTCGTCCACCCGCCCACGCCGTCCAGAACCAGCCGATGCGTATGGAACGGGTCCAGCGTGCTGCGATGCCCCACGCTGACCAGCATGCACTCAGGCAAAGCGCTGCGCAGCAGGCCGTACAGCATGTGTTCCAGCCCTTCATCCGTGGCGGACGTGGCTTCATCCAGGAACACGATGGCCGGGCGGTTGAACAGCACGCGCGCAAACGCCACGCGCTGCTGCTCACCAATCGACAGAATGCGCGACCAATCCGCCACCTCGTCCAGCCGTTGGCTCAAATGCCCAAGGTTGACCAGGCGCAGCGCATCCGCCAGCCGCGCGTCGTCTTGCGGCAGTGCTTGCCCGGGATAGGCCACCGCGCTGCGCAGGTCACCCAGCGGCAGATACGGCCGCTGCGACAGGAACAAGGCCGACGTCCCCTCGGGCCGCCGCACATGGCCTTGCGCATAGGGCCACAAGCCCGCCAGCGCGCGCAACAAGGTGGTCTTGCCGCTACCGGACGGCCCCTTGATCAGCAGGGTCTGCCCCGGACGCAAACGCAGGTTCAAGCCCTGCAGCAAGGCGTGGCCGTCGGGCCGCCTGACCGTCACGCCATTGATGTCCAGCCCATCGGGCAAGGGTTCCGTATCCACCGAGGGCAACGCACGCGCGGCTTCGTTGGCGTCGAGAAAACCGTTCAGCCGGTCCAGCGTGGCGCGGTACTGCGCGAAGCTGTCGTAAGACGTACGAAAGAACGACAGCGCGTCCTGCACCTGCCCGAACGCCTGCGACGTTTGAATGACATCGCCCAGCTTGATCGCCCCGCTGAAAAAACGCGGCGCTTGCAGGATGAAGGGGAACACCACCGCCACCTGGCTCACCGACAGATTGAAGCCGTCGAACTTCAAGCCCCGGTAGACGCGCGCCCACAGGTTGGCGATGTAGGCGCTAAAGCGCGTCCACAAGTTGCCGCGCTCGACCGCTTCGCCTTGATAAAACGCCACGCTCTCAGCGTTTTCGCGTAGCCGCACGAGCGCATAACGGAAGTTGGCGGTCAGCCTTTCGGACAGAAAATTCAGCTTGATCAGCGGCCGGCCGATCTTGAAGGCGAACCACGTCGCGACGATGACATAGAGAAACACCACAAACACCATGGCACGCGGAATTTCCACGCCCGCCACCGTCAAGGGGCCGGACAAGCCCCACAAGATGCCGGTGAACGCCACCAAGGACACAATCGCGCTTAACGCGCCGATGGCAAGCGTGCGCGACCCCGTCACGAACATCGAGATGTCTTGTTCGATGCGTTGGTCGGGGTTGTCCACGGGCTCGTCCACGAAGTGGCCCCGGTAGTACGCGCCCGCGCCCAGCCAATCCCGCGTGAGGCGGTCGTTGAGCCACACGCGCCAATGGATGTCGAAGGCCTGGCCCACGTAGCTGTCGGCCAGCGCGCGCACCACGTGCACACAGGCCAGCACCGAAAAAATGCCCAGAAAGCGCCAGAACGCGGTCTGGTCCAGCGCTTGCAGCGCGCTGTAAAAGCCGTTGTACCAAAACGAGAACAGCACCGTCATGCGCACGGCGGCCATGGCCAACAGCAGCAGCAAGGCCAGTGTCAGCAAGGGTCGCCAACTGCGCCGGGGCGTCAGATACGGCCATGCCAGGCGCCAGAACTTGCGACCCCAATCCGTCGTGCGCGCCAGCACCACGGCCACCACGGCCAGCGCAACGGCCGTGATGCCAAACGCGCTTGCCAGCCAGATGGCGCTTTCCACCAATTGCTGCTGCCAGTTCAGATCCATCGACACGCCCCTATCAACACCGATCCTGGTTAGACGGGGCCTTTGCTCCGGGTTCCGCGAAAAATGCGGTCTTAAGCGTCGCTTAAGCGTTCTGGCTGGGTAACTGAAGGCGGTTTGAAAGCATGGGCAGCATCACCGCGTGCCCAGGTCCAGATTGGCGAACACATCGGCCAAGCCAGGCACCGAGCGCGCGGGCCAGATGGCGCTCAGGTCGAAGCTGGGTAGCGCTTGGCCGTCGCGCACTTCGCAGAAGCGCACGCCGCCAAAGTTCATCGTGCGGATCCAACTGGGCAGCAAGGCCACGCCGCATCCACCCGCCACGCACGACAGCACCGTCAACGTGCGGTTGGCCTCTTGCGCGACTTGCGCGTCGTGGCCGCCCTTGCGCATGGCGTCCAGAATGCCCGCATAGAACGCCGGCAGTTGCGCCTGCGGATACATCACCAGCCCGGCTTGCGCGATCTGCGCCATGGATACCGTGCCATCGTCAGCCACGTCGAACTCATCCGGCACGGCGGCCACCAAGCGGTCGCGCAGCAGTTGCCGTTCGCGCATGCGCCCGCCCACCGCCACCGGCGTGTGCATCAGGCCGATGTCGATCTCGCCCGTTTGCAGCGCGTCCGCCTGCTCGGCGTTGCTCATTTCGCGCAGAATCACGCGCACGCCGGGCGCCTGCCGCCGCATCTCGCGCAACGCGCGCGGCAAGGTGTCGAACAGTGCCGACGACACCAGGCCCACCGTCAACTGCCCGGCGCTGCCACGCCCGATCTCGCGCGCGCGGTGCGCCGCCGCGTCGATGCGCGCCACGCTGATGCGCACGTCTTCCAGAATGGCCAGCGCAGCCGGCGTGGGCGCGGCCCCGAGCCGCGACCGCTCAAAGAGGCGCACGCCCAGATCTTTTTCCATGCGGCTTAGCGCCTGGCTCAGGGCGGGTTGCGCAATGCCGAGCCATTCGGACGCGCGGCTCACGCTGCCGTGGTCCACCACCGCCAGGAAATACCGCAGGTGCCGGGTTTCCATATTGTTCCGATATATAAATTGCAGTTTTAACCAATAGAAAACTATACCTCGACTCCCTAGAATCCGGCCTATAGAAGAGCGCGCGGCCATGCCCGCGCCACGGACAGGAGACTGATTTGCCCCCGCTTTCGATCGGCGCCGCCGTCGACACCCATGCACACGTATTCCGGCAAGGCCTGGCGCTGGCCGGCACGCGCCGCCATACGCCGGACTACGACGCCACCCTGGCCGACTACCTGGCCCTGCTGGACACGCACGGCTTGAGCCATGGCGTGTTGGTTCAACCGAGCTTCCTGGGCACCGACAACAGCCACATGGTGCAAGCGCTGCGCGCGGCGCCCGAGCGGTTGCGCGGGGTGGCCGTGGTGGCGCTGGACATTACAGACGCGCAACTCCACGCCCTGGCCGACGCCGGCGTCGTGGGCATCCGCTTGAACCTGATAGGCCTGCCCACCCCCGCGCTGCACACCGCCCCTTGGCAGGCCTTGCTGGCCCGCGTCAATGCGCTGGGCTGGCACGTGGAAGTCCATTTGCAGGCCGCGCGTTTGCATGAGGTCTTGCCCGAATTACTGGCGGCCGGTTGCCGAGTGGTGGTCGACCATTTCGGCCGCCCCGATCCGGCGCTGGGTGTGTCCGACCCCGGCTTTGCCTACCTGCTGCAACACGCCGGCAGCGGCCAGGTTTGGGTGAAGCTGTCCGCGCCCTACCGCAACTGGGCGGGTGCGGACTGCGCCACATCCGGCCGGCAGGCCACCCAGCTTCTGCTTCAGGCCTACACGGCCGAACGCCTGATGTGGGGCAGTGACTGGCCCCACACCGAACATCGCGACGTGGCGTCCTACCCCGCGGCCACGCAATGGCTGGACGCCTGGATCGACGACCCAACGCAACGGCGCAGCGTGCTTGCGGATACGCCGTTGCAATTATTCCAATTCCAAGGAGACAAACCATGAACTCATTCTTCAAACGACTCGCCCACCGTGGCAGCGTGCTGATGGCGGCGGGCCTGTTGGCGGGCGCCGCCGGCACCGCATCGGCGGCCTACCCCGAGCGCCCCGTCACGCTGGTCGTCACGTATCCGCCAGGCGGCACCGTGGACGTGGTTGCCCGCCTGATCGGCCCGAAGCTGGCCGCCGAACTGGGCCAGCCCGTGGTGATTGAAAACCGGGGCGGCGCGGGCGGCATGATCGGCGGCGCGGTCGTGGCCAAGGCGCAGCCCGACGGCTACACCTTGATGCTGGACGCCTCCAACCACGCGCAGAATCCCGCGCTGCATTCCAAGATGCAGTTCGACACGCTGACCGCCTTTGCACCTGTCTCGCTGCTGCTGCGCGTGCCCAACGTGCTGGTCGTCACGCCCTCGTATGAAGTGAAGTCGGTGGCCGACCTGATCCGACTGGGGCAGCCCGACGCCAAGGAACCGGTGTACTTCGCGTCGGCCGGCCCTGGCTCGGCGCAGCACCTGGCCGGCGAACTCTTCAACCTGCTTGCCAAGACGCATCTGCAACACGTGGCCTACAAGGGCGGCGGCCCGGCCATGATCGACGTCATGTCGGGCCAGGTGCCCGTCATGTTCGCCAGCATGGGTTCGGCGTGGCAGCACGTGAAGAACGGCAAGCTGCGCGCGGTGGCCGTCGGTGGATCGGAGCGTTCCAAGGCCGCCCCCGATCTGCCCACCATCGCCGAGTCCGGCGTGCCGGGCTACGAAACCTATGAATGGAATGCCGTGTTCGCGCCGGCCGGCACGCCGCCCGCCATCGTGGACCAGGTGTCGCAAGCGCTGGCCAAGGTGTTGAAGGACCCCGCCATCGCCGCGCAGTTGGCCGGCATCGGCGCGGAACCCATCGGCTCGACCCCGGCTGAACTCGACACCTTCCGCCGCGCCGAAATCGCCAAATGGCAGCGCGTCGTCAAGGAAGCGAACCTGAAGCTGGACTAACAGACTGATTTAACAGACCTGCCGGGTCTACTCAGCGCGGTTTGCTGAAAGGGCCCGGTTTGCTAAAAGCCGCCGGACTTGCGGCGTCCTGACGGGCGCCGTTTTTTTTGGATGCGTCCCACGGGGCGCTTTTTTTTGGATGCGTGCTCGGGGCTATCATTGCGGCTTGGGCAACACACATCGCAAAGCGCTTCAATATGGACAAGATTCGACTCGACAAATGGCTGTGGGCCGCGCGCTTCTACAAGACGCGCAGCCTGGCCGTGCAAGAGATCGGCAAGGGCCGGGTTTTCGTGAACGACCAGGCCGCCAAACCGTCGCGCGAAGTCTCGGCCGGCGACCGCGTCACCATCCGCAAGGAAGACCCCGCGATTCATGTACGGGTGGTCGCGGTCAGCGGCGTGCGTGGCCCCGCGCCGGTTGCGCGCCTGCTGTATGAAGAAACGCCTGACAGCATTGCCGCGCGCGAACGCGCGGCGGAAATGCGCCGCCTGGCGCCGGAACCCGCATTGGGCATTGAAACCGGCCGCCCCACCAAGCGCGACCGCCGGCTGATCGACCTGATGCGAGGCAAGTAAACCCCCATGAAACGCAGCTCAACCGGCGGCCTGGTCTATTCCACCGAAACCGGCCGCATGTGCCCGACATGCCGCCAGGCGCTTGCGCAATGCCTATGCAAAGCCGCCGCCCGCGCCGCGCCCACGGGTGACGGCGTGGCGCGCGTATCGCGCGAAACCAAGGGGCGTGGCGGCAAAAGCGTAACGGTCGTGCGCGGGCTGGCACTGGACCCGATAGCGCTTGCAGCCCTGGGCAAGCAATTGCGCACGGCATGCGGCTCGGGCGGCACCACCAAGGATGGCGTGATCGAGGTGCAGGGCGATCACTGCGAACGCATCATCAACGCCCTGACAAGCAGCGGCCATCGCGCCAAGCGCGCGGGCGGCTGAACCGGACGAGACACTCATGAATGATCTGGCAATAAGCAGCGTGGCCAGTTGGCACGCGCATGTGTACTTCGACGCGGCCAGCCGCGACGCCGCGTTTGCATTGCGCGAACGAGTGCTTGCGCAATGGGACGGCAAGATGGAAATGGGGCGCTTCCATGAGCGCCCCGTCGGCCCGCATCCGCTCTGGAGCTACCAGATTGCGTTCGCGCCCGAGCACTTCGCCGAGATCGCCACCTGGCTCACGCTGAACCACGGCGCGCTGGATGTGTTCATGCATCCGAACACGGGCGATTCACTGCGCGACCACCGCGATTGCGCGGTGTGGATCGGGCACAGCCATGTGCTGAACCTGCACGCGCTAGGCGGCTGATTCCGCGGGCTTGGAGCGGCTGACCCCGCAGGCGCGGGGCGGCTGACTCCTTACAGCGCGCGGCCCACGATCAGCGGGTCCAGCGCCAGGCCGGGTTCACCGCTCTTGCCCTCGTAGGGCAGGCGGTTCAGCACATAGCGCATCGCGTTCAAACGCGCGCGCTTCTTGCAGTCCGACTTCACCACGATCCACGGCGCATCCGCCGTATCCGTATGCGCGAACATCGCCTCTTTGGCGCGCGTGTAGTCGTCCCATTTGTCCAAGGACGCCAGGTCCACCGGACTCAGCTTCCATTGCTTGAGCGGATGCACCTTGCGCTGCAAGAAGCGGCGGCGCTGCTCTTCGCGGCTGACCGAAAACCAGAACTTCACCAGGTGGATGCCGCTGGATACCAGGTGGC
>RCUJ01000983.1_pt1 | contig 15930 bp, 15 predicted proteins | sample 2166321 | NCBI WGS metagenome assembly RCUJ01 (sample SAMN09932808, study PRJNA488358) | compost metagenome | feature: garden; material: soil; isolation source: compost soil in an enriched community after 118 h of incubation | place: Germany: Experimental Botanical Garden Goettingen | collected... | reverse complement strand
GCGCGGCAGCCAGGTCGCCACCGAGACGTACCTGGCGCACCGCATCGACATGCCGCTGGGACCCGCCGCCCGTGCGTTCGCGGATGCGCTGCGGGCCAGCGCCTAAGCGCCCCGCGCGGGCGCTTGCGCGTAGCTCACGCCCATACCCGCGCGCACATCGTTCTGAATGCCGTAAGGCGGAATCGGATAGCGCAAGCCGTTGGCGGCCAAGGCCTTCATGCCCTCGATGGCAATCGGCAGGTAGCGCGGCGGCAACGCCATCAGCATTTCTTCATCGGGCACGCCACCGTAGCGGCGTTCGGCGAAACAGGGTAACGACAAGCTCGGTTCGTCCGTGGCAAGCGCCCGGCCCCAGGAATCCGCACAGGCGGTTTCGCCCACCACGCTGAAGTCAAAACGCCGATAGTTCTTCCACTGCAAGCCATTGATAAGAATGATCATCTGCCCCGGCGTGGCATACACCAGGCAGATGTCGGGCGGGTCCAGCCGGCCCGAGGCCAGCGGCGACACCACCATGCCCCGGTACTTGCCCGCGGGCACACAGGACAGCGGCGACACCACCATCGCCCGGTACTTGCCCGCGGGCACACAGGACAGCGCCTCCTGGCGCGCGCGGGCATCGGCTTCGGTCGCATGCCACACGCCCACGTAGTCCTTGCCGCTCTTCCAGGCCTCGTCCTGCGGGCCCAGTCCTATCACCGCGCGGCATTGCGACCCAACAAGATCATCGCCCGTGATGCCCACCGTCCAGCCCAGTCGCGCCGCCATGCCGACGATCTGGTCGGTGGTGTGCGTGGCCTGCGGCCGACGCAAGCCCTTCACGCCGGCCATGTCCGCTTCGTTCTCGAACAGCTTCATGCCGATGACCGTGGTCTTCAAGCGCAGCAGCTTGTTCAGGTCGTCTACCAACTGCGGCCAGTTCATGGCCGCGTCGTGCGTTGTCTCTTCCATACCCGTCCTTTGGACTGTTGTGCGCGGCGTCTACCGCGATGGGAATTTGTGCCGGCGAGTTGGCTGGGTGTTTACCGCGAGTGACCGCGGGTTGAGCGCGTGTCGACCGCGTGTTGCCCAATCGCTGACGAGGCATAAGCATGCACCAATCCGTCGGCGCGTGAAACATACAGGACCAGGGTCAGGGTGTGCGCCCAATGCCGCCTGGGGCCTGCCGCTGCAACATCGCAAACATAGCCTTAACCGGCGCGCTGTCCGCCGCCTGCGTGGATGCCGCCAACCCAAACGATCGATACAGCGGCGCAGCCAGTCGCAGCACACGCAAGCCGCGACGGTTCTCAGGCAAGGTCAGCGCGGGCACCAGCGACACACCCACGCCTTCGCGCACCAGCGCAAACGCGCTGCTCCAGTCGCGCACCGTGGCGCGCACGTCCGTGATCGTCACGCCCTCGCCATGCGCCACGGTTTGCGCATGCACGCTGCATCCGCCCGTGGCCAACACGAAAGGCTGCCCGGCAAGCTCAGCCAGATCGATGGCGTTACCCGCGCGCGCCAGCGGATGCGTGGCGGGCAGTACCGCCAACCATTCATCCTCGCCAAGCGGGCACACGTGCCGGTCTGGCGCCGCATTCAGCACCACGCCCACGTCCACGGTATTGGCCGCCAGCAGCGTTTCGACTTCGTCATCGCTGGCTTCCAGCGACACCACGGCGATGGCCGGATGCAATTGCCGAAAGCGCCGCAACACGGGCGGAAGGATGGTCGAGAACACCATCGGAAAACTGGCCAGCCGCAAGGTGCCGCGCGCCGCACCGCGCGCGTCTTGCGCCATCTCTTGAATGCGTCGCAGCGCATCCAGCATGGCGCGCGCTTCGTCCGCCACGCGCAGCCCCAATGCGGTGGGCAGCGTCTGCCGGCGTTCGCGCGTGAACAGCGGCGCGCCCAGCGTGTCTTCCAGATTGGCGATGGCCTGGCTGGCGCCGGACTGGGTCATGCCCACCTCGGCCGCCGCATGCGTGATATTGCCGGCGTCCGCCACGGCCAGCACCAGCCGCCAGTGCATCAGGTTCATCATGGCATTAGCCCTGCTTATTCCACATTTTTGAAGAAGTAATTTTACGCATGCCTCGAGCAGCCTCAATCTGAACGCCTTGTTGAATCAGGAGTGACCGATGAAGCTGTACTACGCCCCCGACACCTGCTCGCTGTCGCCGCACATCGTGCTACGCGAACTGGGCCTGCCCTTCACGCTGGTGCGCGTCAACAACCAGACCAAGCGCACGGAAGACGGCGGCGACTTCCTGGCGATCAACCCCAAGGGCTACGTCGCCGCGCTGCAACGTAACGATGGGCAAGTGCTGACCGAGGGGCCGGCCATCGTGCAGTACCTGGCGGACTTGAAGCCGGAAGCCGGATTGGCGCCCGCCAACGGCACGTGGGAGCGCAGCCGCTTGCAGGAATGGCTGAACTTCATCAGCACCGAAATCCATGGCGGCTTTGGCCCGCTGTTCAACCGTGCGCTGCCACCCGCTGCACGCCAGTGGTGGCAGGCGCGGTTGGAAAAACGGCTGGACTATGTGGCGGACGCCTTGCAGCCGCATTCGTATCTGGTCGACGACCGCTTCGGCGTGGCCGACGCCTACCTGTACACGGTCTTGCGCTGGGCCGCGTTCTTCGACATGAGCCTGGCGCGCTGGCCCACCCTGGCGGACTACATGGCCCGCATTGGCGAGCGGCCCAGCGTGCGGGCGGCGTTGGCGGCCGAAGGGCTTGCCAGCGGGACGTAACCCCTGACGCGCACCCTCTTGCCGCGAACGGCGCCGTCGCAGCGCGCCGTCGCAACGCGCCGTCCCGCTCAACGAAACGCATCCACGCCGCGCATCAGCGCCGCCGCCATGGCGGGCCGGCGCAACTGCTCCAGCCACCACTTCAGCGCCCGGCCCTCGTGGCCGCCGCGCCATGCCAGGTACAGCAGGTTGGGTTCACGCGGGGTCTCGGTCGCCATTTCCAACAGTTCGCCGCGCGCCAGCAAGGACGCCACGCGATGGCGCGGCACCCAGCCCACGCCCAGCCCATCGCGCTGCGCGAGGATCTTGGCGCGCATGCTGGGTACGGCCAAGACCGGCTGGCCGCTGACCCTGCCATAGCCGCGCGCCGCCGCCCCGCGCGACGTGTCCGCCACCACCACCGCGCGGTGCTGCTGGATCTGGTCCTGGCGCAAGGGGGTTTTCAGCTTGGCCAGCGGATGGCGCGGCGCCACCGCGAACAACCACTCCATCTCCCCCAATTGCGCCCACTGAAGATTCGGCATAGCTTGGGGCTCGTTCGTCGCGCCCACGATCAGGTCGGCCCGGCCTTCACGCAGCGCTTCCCAGGTGCCGCCCAGCACCTCGTGCGTCAAGCGCAGGCTGACCCCGGACGCCAGCTTGTCGAACTCGTGGATCAAGGGCGACATCAGCTCGAATTCCAGGATCTCGTCGCTGACGATATGCAGCCTGTCTTCCCAACCGCTGGCCACCTGCTTGACCCGCTGCGTCAGCCGCGACACGTCCAGCATCAGGCGGGCGGCTTCGTCGGCCAGCAGTTGGCCGGCCGGCGTCAGTTGCAGCCGGTAGCGGCGACGGTCGAACAGCAGCGCGTCAAAACGTTCTTCCAGTTGGCGGGCGGCGTGCGACACCGAGGATGGCGCGCGGCCCAGTTTCACCGCCGCGCGGGACAGGCTGCCGCTGTCCCGGATGGCTTCCAGCAGTGCCAGTTCATTGGCCGTCAACATGTGCGATTCCTTCGAACGTGTTCGTCCGAAAGATCGTACGACAAAGCGCCCACCCAGGCGCAACATGGCTACACCTTATCGAACGACTCCCAAGGAGATCACCATGAACCGTTTTGAACACAAGACCGTATTGGTCACCGGCGGCACCAGCGGCATCGGCTTGGCGGCCGCGCAGGCATTTGCCGCCGAAGGCGCGCGCGTTATCGTCACGGGCCGCGACGAAACCGCGCTGGAAGCGGCGCGGGCCACCCTGGGCGGCAATACGCTGGCCATCCGCAATGTGGCCGGAGCGCCGGGCGCATCCGCTGCGCTGGCCCAGGCGCTGAAAGACGCCGACGCGCGGCTGGATGCCGTCTTCGTCAACGCGGGCATCGCCAAGTTCGCCACCTTGGCCGAGGCCACCGAAGACCTGTGGGACCAAACCTTCGACACCAACATCAAGGGCGTGTTCTTTCAGCTACAGGCCCTGGAACCGCTGTTGAATCCGGGCGCGTCCATCGTGCTGAACGGCTCCATCAACGCCCACATCGGCATGCCCGCATCCAGCATTTACGCTGCCAGCAAAGCCGCGCTGATTTCATTGGCTCGATCAATGCCCATATCGGCATGCCGGCCTCCAGCATCTACGCAGCCAGCAAGGCCGCGCTGATTTCATTGGCCAAGACGCTGTCGGCCGAACTGCTGCCCCGGGGCATCCGCGTGAACGTGGTCAGCCCCGGCCCGATCTCAACGCCCATCTACGGCAAGCTGGGCCTGGACGCGGCCAGCCTGGAAAAGACGGCCGCCGGCATTCAAGCGCAGATCCCGCTGGGCCGCTTCGGCACCCCGCAGGAATTGGCCTCGACCGTGCTGCACCTGGCCGCCCCGGAATCCGCGTTCATCGTGGGCACCGAAATCATCGTGGATGGCGGCATGAGCCAGCTTTAAAGGCAGCCGCTACGCCCCGATCGAACGCAGGGCGCGCTTGCACAGGCGTTCGGTTGCGGCGGCCGGCTTGCCCGCCAGCCATCGCGCGCAGACCTCGCGCACCCAGGAGGGCTGGTCCTTGCCGGCGTCGTTCAGCCAGTTGGCCACCGAATCCTGCACATACACCGAGGGGTCCGCGCGCAACGGCTCAAGCAAGGGCAATGCCAGGGCGGGGTCGGCTTTAAGCGCCGCGATGTGCGCGCACCAGACACCACGCGGGCGCAGGCATTCGCTGGCAAAGCGGCGCACGCGCTCGGAAGGGTCTTGGGTCCAGGGGCGCAATGCCTGGATGGCCACCGGAAGATCCACCGCCAGGCGTGGGCGCACCGCCAGCCATGCCCATTCGCGTACGCCGAAATGCGCGTCGTCGGCCAAGGGGCGGATCCGCTCAAGCCGCGCGCGCAAGGGCAAGTCCGGCAGTGCGCCGATGACGAAGCAGGCCCAGCCGCGCACGGTGTCGGACGCATGCGCGGCAAGCTGCGCTTCGCAATCGGCGCCCAGTGCTTCCACCAGCAGTTCGGCGGCCAGCGCCATGCGTTTGGAAATTCCCAGCGCCGCCTGCGCCTGCATCCGCGCGATGGCCTCGTGCCCGGCTTGCGGCGCCGCCACCCGCATCAGCGCCGCGAAGTCCACCGCCAGGCATTCGGTCAGCGTCGTGGCCGGCGCGCCCGCGTTCAACTGCGCCAGTCGCGCGGCGGGAATGTCCTTGACGCCACGCCCGGAGGGCTTGGCGGTGGATGATTTCGCTGTACTCATGACTGCCTCTGCGCGATAGCGGCGCGGCCGGCATCGGTGCCGCGCCAGACGCGCGCCAGCAATCCGCTAAGTTGAGTCTTGTCGGCCGCGCTCAACTTGCCGAACAGCGACGCGATCCAGGCCGTGTGCTCGTCGAATAATTGCGCCGCCGCCGTCTTGCCCTTGGCGGTCAACGTCACCATGATCTTGCGGCGATCGCCCTGGCCCGCCTGGCGCAGCACGTAGCCGTCCCGCGCCAAGCCATCGAGCAGGCCCGTGATGGTGGCGCGCGTAACGCCCGCCCCGTCCGCCAACTGATGCGGCGACAAGCCATCGGGCTGCTCGTGCAACAGAAACAGCAGCACGAACTTGCCTTCCGACAACTGCCGGGGCGCCAGGCGCGCCGCGCAATCGCGGTCGATGGCATTGGCCAGCGACAACAACTGAAAGCACAGTCCGATATCGTCGGCCGAGGCCAGGCCGCGCCGCGCGGCTTCGTCCAGCAGCGCGTGATGTTTGGGTTCAAGCATGGGGAGGTCGGGGGGCAAGGCGAGATTCCTGGTTCAATTCACGGGCAGATAGTAAGGCACCTAATCATAAAATGACAAGGCGAGGCCTTGCCCGTTGAAAATTCCCGGGATCCAAAGCGAGCCCCCTGCCGCTATCATCCCCATCTTCCCCCTCCCAGCTATCCGCCCCTCCCGATGATCCCTATCCTTCCTGCCCGTCTGCTGCTTGGCGCGTTGGCACTGGCCGTGTTGGCGCCCTGCGCGGCACCGGCCGACGCCGCATTGCGCACCGTCTACCAGGGCACGCTCGAAGGCGCGGGCGATGTGGTGATGGAACTGGATAGCGAGGCGCCTTCGGGCGGCACCTTGACGGGCCGATATTTCTATCCGAAGCACGGCGTCGACATTCCCTTGAAGGGCACGCCCGAAGCGCTAACGGAACCCCGCCTGTTTCAGGACCTGGCGCAAGCCGGCATCGACCCCGACACGCCGGCAGCCGCCGCGGCCACCTGGCAAGGGCAGCGCGACGCCGACGGCTATCGCGGACGATGGATCGACGCGCGCACGGGCAGGCAACGCGCGTTCACGCTGCGCCGCGTGGCCCAGTACGATCCCGACGCGCTGGCGCCGGACAGCGTGCAAGCCGTTACCGACGCGATCAGCGGAGGCACGGGCAGCGGGATCGATCGCGGCGTTGGCATCAATGCCACCAACGCCCCGTACGAAACCCTGAAGCTTGCGGGTTACGCCAAACCGGTCGGCCCCGACAGCGGCACGGGCGCCGTCGCCTACCGGATGTGGCGCGATCCGCGCACCCAGTTCAGCTACCCGCGCCTGAGCCGCCACCCCGACCCGCAAGTGTTGGCGCGCATCAACCACCTGCTTGAACAACGCCATTGGCAGATGAACCTGGCCGCGCTGGCTTGCATGGCCTCGGCCTATACCGACGGCAACCCCGCCGCCGGCACGCTGGGCAGCTATGACGATGAAACCATCACCGTGCAGTGGCTGTCATCCGCGCTGATGACCGTGACCGAGTCCGGCAGCCTGTACTGCGGTGGCGCGCATCCCGACAATCATTTCGAGCCCTACACCTTCGACTTGCTGCAAGGCGGCTATCTGGATTGGAACCGCGTGCTGGACGCATACGTACCGGGCGAAAACGGATGGCGCCAGGAAAGCCCCGCCCTGCTTGCGCTGGTGGAGAAAGCCCGCGCGCCGCTGGCCGGCACAAAGATCGAGAACACGGAAGAGGCATCGCTGAAGGAATGCTCTGACCTTTGGCCCAGCTATCTGGCCTTGGGCACCCAGGCGCCGGGCGTGCTGACCCTGTCGGTCTCTGGCGTGGGCCACGCGATGGGCGTCTGCCTGGGCACGCACGCGACCGTGCCGTTCAAGGACCTGACGCCGTATCTGGCGCCGGGCGGGCAGGCGTATCTGGTGGGCGAATAGCGGGTTGCCGAACAGCGGGGCGGTCGCATAACGAACCGAAGCGCTTGATTACGTCACCAGCGCATCGTGAATACGCTTGGCAATGACCGGATCATCCAGGTAGCCCTCGATGCCGTGCTGATTGCCGGTATGGTTGGCGACGTCGGTCTTGTTTTCGATTGCCGGGTTGACCCGAAAATTTCGCTGGTCCAGCGGGTACAAGGCCACCACGTCGTGCGGGTCCAGCGCGTTGAACCAGTTGCCCACGCAGACCGGATGCGACACGCCGCCCAGCCGGTCGCGTATGGCCTTAATGCCCAGCGGCGAGCCCAGCGTGATCAAGGTGGGCACGCGCCAGCCTGCCTGTGCGGTCGTTTGGCGCAGCATCAGATAGGCAACGACGGAGCCCAGCGAATGGGCCACCACCACCTTGTCCGACGGGTTATCAAAGGCGAGCCCCACGCCGCGGTGAATGACGGTGCGCACGTTGGTTTTGCGCAAGTACATATAGACGTCATGGGTCAGCATGCCGATCAAGGCACCGCCGCCCGGCATGTGCTGGTCGATCGTGCGCAGCACCGCGTGAACCCAGCGCCAATTCTGCACGCCGCGCTCGATCACCAACGGCCCGCCGTCGCGTGGGATGTTGCGGTTGATCTCGTCCTCGCCGATTCGGCAGGCCACGATATATTCATCCAGCAAGTCCAGCAGGAAATCGGAAGCGGCAGCGTCGTCTTGCGCGCCGCGCACGATGATCTTCGCGGCCGAGTGCTCGTCAACACCGCGCACCAGATCCCTGAGCGTGTCGCCGTAGAACGGGAACCGGATTCGCTCGACGGGAATGGGCAGGGACAGCCCCGCGCGCCCAAGCCCCCGCTCCCAGGCGGCGATCCACTCGCGCTTGAGCGTCTCGGAGGCTTGGTCGTGTTGCGAGCGACCATGGATCAGCACCAGCTCTTTCATAACGTCGGCGCCGACATCGAGTAGGCCTCGGCCTGTCCGGTGGAAGGCTCCAGCCACCCCGCCAAACGCTGCACCCCTTGCGGCGAGTAATGCGCCCACAACTGGCCGGTGTCGTACTGGCGCAGGCTGCGCAATTCAGCGGGCAGCCTGCGCCCCAAGGCATCCATCAAGACCCATCCGGTTGAAAGCAAGGGCGTGGCCGGCATGAAATCGGTGGGCGTATACGGGCCGCGCAGCAGGTCGCGTGACAGCAATGCCAGGTCGAACAGATGGACGCCCAAGCGCTGGAACAGGTAGTCGCGCAGCGCGCGGATACGGTCAATTTCACCGATTTCGCGGTAGGCGTAGGCCGCGTACAGGGCCAAGGCGGGGTCCAGGAATTGCAGCTTGGCCATGCGCTCGTCCAAGGCCTGCGCGCTGGCCTTGTCGACTTCAAATACGTTTTGCTTGGCGGCTTCCGCCACCACGGCGCGCAGCCACTGAAGCTGGCGCATATCGTCGGTGTCGGCATGGGCGTACAGCGGATCGTAGTGCAGCGCCATCCGCCCTTCGGGGTCCCATTTCAGCGTGGCGATGCATCCGTTGAAAATGGGAACCAGCAAGCCCGAGCCGTCGCGCAGTTGCACCAGCGCCTGCTTGGGCGTCCAGAGGTCCGGGAATTCCCAGGCACGGAACGTTACGGTGTCGGTGCTGCCGCTGGCACCCACCGAGCCGAAACGGGGCTTGATGGCGCCGTCGTACTCCAGGCACCTTACGCCTTGCACCCGTTGCCCGATCACAACCAGACCGGATGCTTCCAACCCGGGAACGCCTTCGCCAACCGCCGCGACCGCCTTGTGAAGCACGTCGCGCGCTTGTTCGGTCATGGCATGTAATGGGGGAATTTCCAGGCTGGCGTCGTCAACCGGGTGGCAAAGAACACGGCTGACCAGAGCTTCCGCCGACAACGGCGACACGCCAAACGAAGCCGGGCTTTCCGCGGGATCCACACTGGGACGAGGCCCATGGGGCAAGGATTGCGGCACGCCGAGATCAAATCGCGCCACCCATGCTTCATCACCCGACAGGATGTGCGCGTCGGGGTCCTGATTGAGCGCAGGAGGAAAGCCATGCACGCGCAGATACTCGGGCACCAGCGTCTGTAGCGCCCTCTTCAATGGCCACGGCCGGATGAATCCCCCCGTGACCACGTGGGGCTTCGCGCCGCGCAGCACCTCGAAAAGCACTTCGGTGTAAGCCGCCTTGTACACGTCGTTGGCGCCCACCCGAACGGGCACTTCCAGTGCCGGCGCACCCAGCCTGGTGGCGTAGAACACATCGACGCCGCGCGATCCGTCGTCGTCAATCGGATTGGGAAATATGCCAGCGCCGTGCAACTTCGCTTGAGGCACGCCCTTCGACACGGTGCGGCAGGCGTCTGAAATGAACACCACATGGCGCACGCTGCCGCGTAGGGCTGCATCAAGACTGACTACCAGATTGACGGCGGCATTCAGGTCATTGGGGGCATCGGACAGATGCCAGAACTCCGCGCGGCCGTCCATGGACCCATGTCCCGAGAAATAAACGATCAACTGCTCTACCGGATCCTGCTCGACAAAATGCCGGACCCAACGGGAAATCTGATAGGTCGTCACGGGTTCTCCCGCGCCGTCCGTGATGCGGGCGATGCGGTCTGCCGGGATGCCCTGCCCGCGCGCCCATTGCTCCATCAAGTCCACGGCGCTTTCAACCGCTTCCAGCCGGCCCAAGCGGCCGCGCGTCTCGCTGACGCCGATAAGAACGATTGCCCGATCCATGCCGTCTCGCCTTGACGCGCCATGCGCGCCGGTGCCCGCGCCTGTCCCCGGGTTCGGGTCTATCAACCCGGCCGCCGAAAAGATTACGCCCGGGGTCGCCGGGCGCACAATGATGCAGGGGCACCGGGTAGCAAGCCCTGCCCTTACCCCCCCGCGCCACGCTTACCGATACAGCACCGTCGGCAGCCACATCCCGATTTCCGGGAACATGTACAGCAGGAAGATCGCCACGATCTGGATGCCCATGAACGGCATCATGCCCAGGAAAATCTGGTTCAGCGTGACGTGCGGCGGCGATACGCCTTTCAGATAGAACGCCGACATGGCCACGGGCGGCGACAGGAACGCGGTTTGCAGGTTCAGCGCCACCAACAGGCCGAAGAACAAGGGGTCGATGCCGAATGTGTTCAGAAGCGGCACGAAGATCGGCATGAAGATCACGATGATCTCGGTCCATTCCAACGGCCAGCCCAGCAGGAAAATAATGGCCTGCGCCAGCAACAGGAACTGGATGGGCGTCAGGCCCAGCGACAGCACCCATTCTTCAATGATGCGCTGGCCGCCCAGCAGCGCGAACGCCGCCGAGAAAATGGATGACCCCACGAACAGCCAGCACACCATCGCGCTGGTCTTGGCGGTAAGGAATACCGATTCGCGCAGCACCGGCAGGTTCAGGCGCCGGTACGCCAGCGCCAGCAAGGCGCCTCCCATGGCGCCCATGGCCGCGGCTTCGCTGGGCGTGGCCAGGCCGAAGACGATGGAGCCCAGCACCGCCGCGATCATCACCGCCAAGGGGAAGAACGAGCCCATCAGCATCTTGAAGATCTCAAGCCGCGCCCACGTCAACACGGCGTAGAACACCACCAGCATCACCGCGCAGACGGCGGCGAAGATCCAGAAGCCGGTCGGCGCGGGCACGCTGGGGGCGTCGGCGGCAGCGGCAGCAGCGGCGGACGCGGCTTCGGGCGCGGCTTGGGATGAATCCTGAGGGGTGCCGGGCGGTTCCGACAAGCCCCCCGCCCCTGCATCCGACGACGGCGGCTCGGCCAGGCCGTCGGCCGGGGGTTCGCTGAGTCCGGAATCAAACCCGCCAGAGCCCAATTGCAGTTCAGCGGGAATCTCGTATTCCACCACCGGGCGCGTCAACCCATGGTGCACCACCGCCACCAGCAACACGGTCACGGCCAGCGGCGCCAGCACCGTCGCCATGTTGCGCAGCATGAAGCCAAACGACACGCCGTGGTTGCGGCGGCCCTTGAACATGGCGGCCACCATGCCGGTCAAGGCGCGCGTGTATCCGGCGGCGGCCAAGGTCTTGGTTTCGGGCGACAAAGGCACCCCGCGCTCGCTGACCGGCAAGGGCGGCGCCATGTCGGGACGCAGCTTGGCCAGGATGATCACGTAAACCATGTACAGCACGGCCAGCATGATGCCGGGACCCAGCGCGCCCGCGTACAACTGCACCACTGACACGCCGGTGGTCGCGCCGTACACAATCAGCATGACCGAGGGCGGCAGCAAGATGCCCAGGCAACCGCCCGCCGTGATGGACCCGGCCGTCAAGCGCACGCTGTAGCCTGCCTTCAACATGGCGGGCATCGCCAGCAAGCCCATCAGCGTCACCACCGCGCCGACAATGCCGGTGGCGGTGGCGAAGATGGCGCAGGTGGCCAAGGTTGCGACGGCCAGCGCGCCCGGCAGCCGCGCCAGCGCCAGGTGCATGGACCTGAACAGCTTTTCGATCAAGTTGGCGCGTTCAACCAAGTACCCCATGAAGACGAAGAGCGGAATCGAAATCAGCGAATCGTTCGTCATGGTGGCGTACGTGCGCTGCACCATCAGGTCCAGCGTCTGCCCGATCGAGCGGCCCGCGTCGGCGCTTTGCATGTAATACGCCAGGAACGTGAACAGCACGCCCATGCCCATCAGCGTGAACGCCGTGGGAAAGCCCAGCATGATGGCCACCACGATCAGCGCCAGCATCAGCAGCCCGATGTGCCCCGTAGTGATCTCACCCCACGGGGTCAGGAAGGCGATCATCAACAGCACTATCCCGATGCAGGACAGGCCAAACCACAACGCCTTGTGGATTCTCATCGGTGGGGTTCCCCGGGGGTGGTCACGTAACGGTCCAGTTGGGCGATGTCTTCGTCCTTCACGTGCACCATTTCTTTCAGCTTGTCGATATCCACTTCCTCGACGTCTTCTTCGCGTGACGGCCACGCGCCTTGGCGCAGGCACAGCACGCAACGCAGCACCTCGGCCACGCCTTGCAGCAGCAGCACCGCGCCCGCAATCGGAATGAACGCCTTGAAGGGATAGATGGGCGGCCCGTTGGCCATCAGCGACGAGTGCTCACCGATGGCAATGGAATAGCTGGCGTAATACCAGCCCGCCCACACCAGCGCGATCACGCCGGGAAAGAAGAACACCAGGTACAGGATCAGGTCCAGCCCGCCTTGCACGCGCGGCGGCAGAAAGCCGTAGAGGATGTCGCCGCGCACATGGCCGTTCTTGGCCAGCGTGTAGGCGCCGGCCATCATGAAGAGGATGCCGTAATACATCATCTGCATGTCGAACGCCCATGCGCTGGGCTTGTTCAGCAGATACCGCGCCGCCACCTCCCAGCACACGTGCAGGGTCAGTACGACGATCAGCCAGGCAAAAGTCTTGCCGACGAAGGTGGAGACGCGGTCTATCAGACGGACGAGACGAAGCATCGGTGGGCCTTGGGGTCAGGCCGGCTTGCTGCTGCGCGCGAAATAATGGTTGTAGGCCATTCGGTAGTTGACCGAGGTGTCCCCCTGCCAACGCCCCACCCGTTCGGCGAATGCGCGCTGCGATTCCAGCACTTTCTTGAACAGGGGATTCTCGGCCGAGCGCTTGGCGATCATCTCGTCCCAGATCTTCAACTGCTGCTGCAGGATGGCGTCGGGCGTCTTGTAGAACTTGACGTTGTGTTCCTTCTGCAGCTTGATGTAGTCCTGCGAATAGCGGTTGGCCGCCTTCCACGACATGTCCGCGCTGCTGGCCTGCGCCGCGTAGCTCAGCACATGCTTCAGGTGCGGCGGCAGCGAGTCGTACTTGGCCTTGTTGAACATGATTTCGAACTGTTCGGCGCTTTGGTGAAAGCTCTGCAGCATGCAGATCTTGGACACGTCCTGAAAGCCCAGCGCCAGGTCCGACGACGCATTGTTGAACTCGGCGCCATCCAGCAGGCCGCGATCCAGGGCGGGCACGATTTCACCGCCCGGCAAGGCGTTCACCGCCAGGCCCATGGCCGTATACATATCGATGGCCAGGCCGACGGTGCGGAACTTCGCGCCCTTGACGTCTTCGATCTTGGTCACCGGCCGCTTGAACCAGCCGAAGGGTTGCGTGGGCATCGGGCCGTACATCAGGGACACCACGTTCACGCCCATGGCCTTCTGGATTTCCGTCAGCAGGTCCTTGCCGCCGCCGTACTCGTGCCAGGCCAGCAGCATGTTGGCGTCCATGCCGAACGCCGGCCCCGAACCCCACAGCGCCACGGCCGTGTTCTTGCCGTACCAATACGCCACCACGCCATGCCCGCCGTCCAGCGTGCCGGCCGACACCGCGTCCAGCAAGTCAAACGCCTTCACCACCGCGCCCGCCGGCAGCACCTCGATCTTCAACTGGCCGCCGGCCATGTCGTTGACCTTTTGCGCGTAGTCGCGCGCGAACTCGTGGAAGATGTCGTTGGCGGGCCAGGTGCTTTGGAACCGCAACGAAATGGGCGCGTTCTGCGCCCGGGTAACAGCAGGAAAACCCAGTGCGGCGGCGCCCGCGACGGCAGCGCCGGAAATGAACTTGCGGCGGGGCTTTGTGACGTGTTGCATGGCTTCTTGTCTCCTTGGTGGACTACATGGGACCAGCTTGTAGTAACTGCACCTGCGAGGACGCGGGGGATCGCCTGCTGCGCGCTTCCCTGTGTCGGGGCTACGACTGCTTTGCAACTTTGTGCTGATTAAACCTGCCTGACTAACGGCTGACAATCAGCTTGTAGTCGGGAATTACCCTACAGGAGGGCTAGTGCATATGAAGGGGGGCCGCGATTGCCTGACCTGCCGCGCGGCCAGGCAATGCGCATGCCCTCATGAAGCAGGCTTACTCTGGCCGACGCACCGCCCTGACCTTGCCGCTGTTGCCGCCGCCGCAGAAAAAGCGGCCCGCGCCATCCGACTCCAGGCCTGACACGCCCACGCCCGCCGGCATCTCGACGCTTTCCAGCACGGCGCCGGTTGCCGGATCCAGGCGGCGCAGGTCGCTGTCGTCGTTCTCCCAGGTGCCATGCCAGAGTTCGCCGTCCACCCAGGTGACGCCGGTCACGTAGCGATTGGATTCGATGGTGCGCAACACGCGGCCGGTCTCCGGGTCCACTTGGTGGATCTTGCGTTGCTGGTATTGGCCGACCCACAGCGAGCCGTCGGCCCAGGCCATGCCCGACGCTTCGGCACCGCCGGGCGCGGGAATGGTGGTGTGCACGCGGCCGTTGGCCGGGTCCAGCTTGAGGATGCTGCCGTCCGAAATTTGATAAAGGAATTTGCCGTCGAAGGCGGTGCCGGCGTTGGCCACCATGTTCAACGTATGCTGCGTTTCGCCGCTGTCGGGGTCCATAGTGATTAGCTTGTCACCCGTGGCAAACCAGACCTGGCGGCCGTCGTAGCTCACGCCGTGCACGGCATCGACGTCAGGGAAAGGACCGTATTCACGCAGGATTTGGGCTTGGCTTCGTTTCATGTCTGGCTCCTTGTAATGGGGTGAATCCATGCTACAGGCCGGGCACCAGCGAGGGGAGTAACAAGCTTGTCGTGAATGCCGGCACGGCCGGTGTCGTCCAGCGCCGCGCGCGGCCATGGCCCAGCGGCTGCGCCTGGCCCGACGCCGCCAGCGCATCCAAGGCCCGCTGCACCGTGCGCTGGCTCGCGCCCAAGGCCAAGGCCAGGGCCGAACTGGACCACGCCTGCCCATCCACCAGACAGGCCAGCACCGCCGCGTGATCGCGGTCCGCCACATCGACGGGACGGGCAAGCACCATGACCTGCGTGTCCGCATGCGGGCGCAGCACAAAGCCATGCCGCGTGGCATTCACGTCCGCCATGCCTTGCATCGCGGTGCGCAAGCGCCCGATTTCCACGCGCAGCCGCACGCGATGCGACTCGTCTTGAAAGCCGGTGCGGAAGGCACGGGCGATCAGCAGTTCGCGGGTCACGTCCTGTGGCCAGGCCTCGGCCAGCATGCGCGCCAGCGTGAACAGCACTGGTCGGCTGGCCAGCGGCGCCGTCTGGCCGTTTTGGCGCAAGACGTTGCGGCACGCATCGACAATCAACGCCGGGGATGCCAGCAACGATTCCACCTCGTCCAGCAGCAGGTCCCGCGTGCCGTCTTGCACGACCAGCCGCGCGGCCGGCGCGCGCAGCGTCTGCACCGCCTGATCCACCTCGGCCTGCAAGGCGGCAATGCCTGCCTCACGCGCAGCCTGTTCGGCGCGCGCCAGCGCCGCTCTGGCACGGCCGGCCTGCACGCGGCGCAGCGCGATGCCAGCCGCGATCAGTTCATGCATGGCGCGAGAGGCGGCCGGCACCGCGTCACCGTCCACGCTCGCCAGCGTTTGCTCGGCATCATCCAGGCGCCCCAACATCAATAAGCGCCGCGCCGCCAGATACGCGGCGTGCGCCGCATTGACGGCGTCGCCTTGCGCGGCCAGCGCGGCGCGCGCCGCCGCCAGCGATTTCTCGGGCCAGGCCAGGTCACGCGAGGCTAGCGCCACCTCGGCCTCGGC